>Ga0209321_10002314_pt1 | contig 12819 bp, 15 predicted proteins | sample Rifsed16ft4_FD_184012 | JGI IMG/M metagenome (GOLD analysis project Ga0209321, IMG submission 184012) | Soil microbial communities from Rifle, Colorado, USA - sediment 16ft 4 - CSP-I_5_4 (version 2) | ecosystem: Environmental > Terrestrial > Deep subsurface > Rock core/Sediment | place: Rifle... | reverse complement strand
CCCCGATAAAACGGCTGCATCAAAGCTATAATGCAGCATGACAGTATATGCAGATTGTCACTTGCTTGTTTTCGAGCGTATCACCACGCCCGAAAAGGATCGATCCGACTGGGCACAGTTTCACCATCCTGCACGGAAGGTTTATGGTTTCTGTGTGCATGTGTACACATACATGGCGACGAAGACTATCTCCATCACCAAGGAGGCTTACGACCGCCTCCGGTCCCGAAAAGGGCCGCACGAAAGTTTCACCGACGTCATCCTGCGCCTGACCGAGCGGAGGCCCCTGGCCGAATACGCGGGAATGCTGAGCAAGTCCTCGGTAAGGGCCATCCGGGAGGCGATCGAAGAGGCCCGACGTGAGCGTCGAAGGCTGGATGTCCGAGCATGATTCTGGACACGAGTTTCATTCTTGACCTGTGGGATGAGAAGCCCGACGCCGTCGCGAAGGCTCGGCAGATCGATGCACGCGGGGAGCCGATCTACATTCCCACGCCTGTCCTATATGAGCTGTGGGAGGGCGTTGCCCGTTCCGAGCGGCCGCGAGCCGAGGCGGCGAAGGTGCTGGAGTTCGCGGCGGGCCATGATCTTCTTCCCTTTGGCGACGGCGATGCTCGGGAAGCGGGCCTCTTGTCAGGCCGGCTCTCCCGATCCGGGAGGATGATGGGGACCGTCGATGTCCAGATCGCAGGCATGGCCAAGGCTCGCGAGCAGACCTTACTCGCTACCGACCGCAGGTTCCGAGAACTTTCGGCTGAGATTCGCGTCGAGAAACTTCCATAGTCCGTCGTGAAGACTGTCGCAGGTGACGATTCGCGCAGATTGCCACAAGCCGGATTTCGCGTGTATTTCCTCACGAATGCTTGGTGACCGTACCCGCCGCGGTACAGGCGATGAACAAACCCCGAGGCCGAACGGACGACCTCGCGGGCCTCACTTCCCCGGGGGCCTCGAGGAGGTCTTGAGGGGCGAACCGTGACTGCGCAATCCTCGCTCCCCTAGATCGCTCCATTCGCGGCGACCCGCGGGTGAATTGCGCGCTTCCTGCGCTTCTTCGAACCGAGGCTCCGCGCGAACTGCTTGATCCCTCGGGCCATCCGCTCTCCGAGAATCCTCCGGGCCTCCTCGAGGGTCCTGCCCCTCTTCAGCAGGTCGTAGTACCCCCACGCGCAATAGAAATCCATGTAGTCGGTGAGGCCCACCAGGGCCGCGAGCTTTCCGGAGGCGGCACGGGAGTTGGGGATTTCCGGATAGTATCCTCCGATGAGCATGTGGCCCCAGTACTCGGCGTCCTCACGCGTCTTGATATTCTCCAAGATCACCCGGTGGCGGTCGACCAGCCGGTACATGGGAGTGGCGAGGAAGTCGCTGATTTCGCTCGTCCGTGGCCGTTTCCTCTCTCGAGACATGTTCAACACGGATAGCGCGGGATTGCGTAAACGTTTGGAGGGGCCATGAATCCCAGCCGTGCGAGCCCGGTTCCGTCGACGATCCAGAAGCCTGCCTAATGCATGCCTGCTCCCGGCTCGACGTCATTCGCTAGGCGTCCCCCGCAATCCTGAGCCTAGCGCATCCAACGACGTCGCAGCCCCTCGACCTTGTCGAAGTCTGTGTCCTCGGAGATCAACTCGGGCGCACCGCGAATCAAGGCGGTCGCGGCGTGGATTGCATCCCTCGGGTACAGCTCGAGCTGTCGGCCAAGATCGAGGCTCTTCCAGAGAGTCTCCGCGTCCGCGGGCGCAATGGTCAGATACGCCATCTGGAGGATGGCCTCCCCCGCTCGGACGGACGCCTCAAGTCCCCGGCTCACCCGGACTTGGTACACGACCTCGTCCACTGTGAGCGCGGAGGTCACCGCCTCCTCTCCTCCATCCGTGACCCGTCGGACGAGGTCTCTGCACCAACTCCCCATCTTGCCCCCGCCAAGGGCGGCGTAGATGAACACGTTAGAATCGAGGTAGATCATGCTCGCCGCTTCCGCAGCTCGCGCTCGTACGCAGAGTGTGGCGGGAATTTGCGAATCGTCCTGCCGGACTTCGCGATTCTCTCAAACACGTCCGCGGCATCGGTCCTTGTGGCCCGCATGACGATCTTCTCCGCTTCGACGGAGAAGGTGACCTCGGTGCCGGGGCCGATCTTGAACGCGTCCCGGAACACCTTCGGAATCACGACTTGGCCCTTTGGGCCCACCCGCATGCGGATTTCGAGCATCGCGAGGGAGAATGTCTTACTTCAATTTGAACTCTTGTCCTACATTGAGTATAACACGGAACTCGTTGCGATTTTCAGGGAGTCGCCGGAGAGACTAAGATCGAAACCTCGCGCGAGATTTGCCTCCTCGATCTGAGAGGCTATCCTAACAGCGATCGTCTTGGCAGATTGTCTCCCGCGGGTTCTTTTGCAAATCCTGAAGTTCGTTCAGGCGATTAACGAATCTCATTATGATAGGGACGATTATTCAGATGGATAATTCTTCTTATCATTGTGCCGTACCTGTGGCATTCCATGCATATTGTCTCATCCGGGGATTGGGAATGTCATCTCCCAGTAGATCCAAGAGCGCAGCGTCTCACTGGCCTCACGACCAATGGCCCATCGGATGAACTTGCCTCCCCGCGTCCTTCGCCGAAGACAGAAGACCTGTGAAGAAGGTCGCTTTCAGCTGGACCGTTCGTAGGACCTGATTTTCACATCGCGACGTACCGCGGAGAAATCCCGGTCGCTCGTGACCAGGGTATCTCCCCTCGCACGGGCCATGCCCGCCAACATTACATCGACCGTGTTCATACCGCGACCGGACCCCGACAACCGAGCCTGCAGCAGTCCTGCTTCTCGCGCGTCGTCGTCGGAAAACAGAACGAGATCGTAGCTGTCCACGAGAGCCGCAATCTTCTCCGTTTCCTCGCGCCGCTTGACCGCCTTGCCCGCGCCGAGCCAAAGCTCAAACAAGGCGGGGGTGGGGATGTAAAGGCTGGCTTCCGTCCGATCGAGTTCCTCCACGAGGGCGGCTGCGTCTTGACGCCCCTTGAGGACGTCAATGAGAAAACTCGTCTCGAGAATCATCGCCTCTCGTCCAGCCTGCGCCGTCTTGCGCGGTCCTCCTCGATGGCTCGCCACATCGAGTCGCCCGTTTCCGGGCTGATCACCCCGAAGAAGTCCGCCAGGGGGGGACGTTTCGTGATGCGCAGTATGACATCGGAGAAGCTCTCGTCTCCCATCTTTCGGGCCTTTAGCCGACGGTAGGCGTCCTCCGTGACAGTGATCGTCTTGACGACCATGTATGTTTAAACACACACGGACTACTTAAACCTATCATGGGGTCGGCGAAATGTAGAGACCCCGCGCCGAAGCGAGACATTCTGAGCAGATCACCTCTCGCGGGCGTACGTCAATAATACATCCAACAGTTCAGCCTCCAGGGACACGTACTCCAGCTCCAAGGTTTATTACCCTTCAGGGGAAACATTTATTACCCTACGTGGGACATAGAGCTTCGGCATGAGGTTTCAAATCAGCCCAGACATCGGGGTTTTGTTCGGAAGCGAGACCCGGGCAAAGGTACTCGGGCTCCTCGCAGACGCGAGGGAGCCAAAGACAGGATATCAGGTTGCCAAAGCAACTGGGCTCAACCCGCCGAAGGCGTATCGGGAGCTCCAGCGACTTGCAACAACGGGGTTCGTCAGAGTCGTGGAGGAGCCGGGACGGAAATGCTTCCGTCTGGTGAATGAGGACCTTCGAAGACTGGTCATGAGGTATGTGCGGATCACGACAGAGGATGAGTGGTTCTCCCCCGATCGCGTTCGGGAACGGCGGGAGGCTCTCGAGCGGGCTGCCCGGATTCGGCTGACCTTGCCCGAGTCGAAGCCAAATCCTGACGCAGTCCCGAACCGGGGGGAGTACGAGCGGTCCCCGGCGAAAGTTCGTGCTCTCCGCAGAATTGCGAGGAGAATTCCTAAAGGAAGCGAAACCGAGGGATGACGTCCTACGAAGACGTGAAGAAGGCGGCGCGGACGGCCCGATCGCCGACGCAGGGAAGAATTCACTTTGCCGCTCTCTTGGCCGCCGCCGCCGAGCTCGGACCTGACGACTTCATCGTCGTCGGAGGGTCGGCCATCGAGTTCCACACCGTCGGGGAGTACACCTCCGGCGACATCGATATCGTCTCGAGCCGGGCGGACGCCTTGCGGAAGGTGCTCCGTCAATGGAAATTCTCAGGAGGGCCGCGCGTCTGGCTCAACGAGGACCTCGGCATCGTCGTGGACCTTGTCAAGTATCCATACACGGGGGACCTAGCCCGGACCCAAGTGTACACCACCCCCTATGGGATGATCCGCATTGCCGGAGTGGAGGACCTCTTGGTGAAGAGGTTGGCATCGGCAAAGCACTGGAAGATACCGGGAGATGTTGAGCACGCCAAACTGCTGGCGCTCCTCTATGGGGACCGTCTTGATTGGGACTATGTGCGGAAATACGCGGCCCTCAACGACGTAGTGGACTTTCTCCAAGCCCTTCTCAAAGGCATCGGAAGAGGATAGACAGCGGTCCTCGCGGGATGAAACCGTCTCACTCTGGCGGGGTCTTCGGGCTCGAGGCGGAGGGCGAGAGACCGTGCTGTGGAGGTCCGCGATAGCGAGCCACTTGAGGCTGCATTGATAAGCGGAATCAGGGGCGGAATCAGGGCGGTTGCAATGCGCGCCTTTCCCGATCGATCGTCACTTACTCCATCGGCATGGCTCTCTCGGGCGCGCGGTACACCTTCGGGGGCTCCCAGAGTTCGACTCGATTCCCTTCGGGGTCCGTGATCCACCCGAAGCGACCGTACTCGGTGTCCTCGACCTTCCGATCGGCCTTGACTCCTTCGTCACGGAGGGCCGCGAGCACGGCCGTCGAGGTCTTTCACGCGGTAGTTGATCATGAGAGACGCACCGCCCTCGCCGAATACGTTGTGTCCGCGGGGAAGATCGACCAGACCGTGTGCCCTTTGCGCTTGCCATCCCTCCCGCTCCGCCACGTGAAGAGAGCCACCGCGTCCTCGATGTGGATCCCCAAGTGACGACGGTACCATTGGACCAGAGCCTTCGGATCCTTCGCCTTGAAGAAGATGCCTCCGATCCCTGTCACGCGGGCTCGACGCGTTCGTGCGACCATGATCGGGGAGTAGACCTCGACGGATATTAGGGAGCGGTCGAAACAGTCGCTTCGTTTTCTCCGAAAGGCCTTAGAGTTTCTTCTCAGACGGAATTTTCGCAGGACGTTTTCTCCGTCGGACTTTCAAGAGAAAACACCCTGCCGCAATCGCACCGCCGGAGGCGGCGAGGACACCCGCGACGAGGAGAGGGAGGTTCGAGGCGGACGTGTACTCCACAAGGATACGGAACTTCCCGGTCAGGGGAGAGAGGGTAACGTTCCCCTCTCGGTCACGGACCTCGATGTAATACTCGATAACTCCAACGTGGCCCGGTGCCGTGATTGTTCCCCCGTAGTGGCTGCCCCCTAGGTATGCGAGTTCGACCGTTTCGAACGCATCTTGACCGATCTCTCGGTAGTGCAAGAACACGCGGTCGACGCCTCGGGGGCTTGCCACGAACACATCAATCGTCGCCACGTCTCCCGGAGCCAGGACCGAGGGGGCGCTGTGGGCGATGAGCGGAGTAACTCCCTCGGGCAACGGTTGGGCGTCCATCAAGGGGTACCGATCTTGCGTCCGATTGACGATCTGGACCGGAACGTCACCGATTCCGTCCGGATCCGGGCAAGCGTCTTGCCGCGGTCCACGACAACGGTCCGTTCCGGTGTAATTCGACCAGTAATTTCCACCCCCCGGGTACCCCGCGTCCCAGTGGTTCCCTCCCACTTTGTCGACCGCTTGGACCTCGTTCCTGATGAAATTGTTGTGATAGATCCAACTCCGGCGAGCCCCCGAGAGATACACGCCGTACGGATTGTCCCGGATCTCGTTTCCGGCCACCGTCACATTCTCGGATTCCGTTGCCAAGATGCCATATCCGTGACCCGCGGTCAGGTTGTTGTACACCACGGTGACGTTCGCGGCGAGAAGGAGGGAGACGGCCTTTCCGTTGCCCCGGGCTTGGTTGTCGGCGACGATCACGTCGTGGCCCCATCCAAGATCGATGCCGTACTCATTGTCTAGGGCCGTGTTTCTCGAGACGAGACCTTGCGAAGGTGCAACGAGTTCGAGACCCTTCCAGTTGCCCGTCAGCACGTTCCGCTCGATGCGGAAGTCGGACAGCCATCCGTACACGCCGCGCGTGTTCCCGGTGAACTCGTTTTGACGCAGCGCGACCAAAACACTGGGTCCGTCGAAGTAGATCCCATAATCGACGTCGGAGATGACGTTGTTCTCTATGGTCACGTTCCGGACGAAAGAGGCGCCGATTCCCACATCGGTCCCGGACACGCCCCGTGTCCCCGTCACTGTGTTCTGTCGAAGGGCCACGTCGTTCGCGAAGGCAAGGACGATGCCGACGTCCGTGTCGGAAACGAGGAGTCGAGATATCGAAACTCTCGAGCAATCGGCCACGACGAGCTGCCCCACGGTCACTGCGTCGATGGTCACGTCCGCGCAATGCGCAAAGTAGAGGAGCGGACGGCCATTCACCATGTTGCCGGCGACATCGTGACTCGCGAAGTGGGCCGAGGCGTTCCCGATGAAGGCGATCCCGTCGCCCACGAACCTGTTATTCCGAACGACGATCCCTGTCGTTCCCCAGAGCCGGATTCCGATGCCGTTTCCCTCGAAATAGCTATTTTCAATCGTCAATCCCCCGTCGACGGCGGCCGCCTCGATCCCCACGCTGTTCTGGACGGAACGAACCCGATCCAAGGCCATGTTCTTGACGTTGTACAATCGCATGCCGATCTCAGCGATGCCTCCGAAGTGGACCGTGACGTTGCGAACCACGACATGAGCATCCGTGTTCTGGATGACGAGGCCGATTCGCTGCGAGGCGTTGATGTCCCAGCCCTCGATGACGTACGGGTCGAGGGCGGTGCCGAACCCACCGGTCACCCCGTTGTTCGCTGTCAGGTCGGCATTGCCATCAATGAAAATCGGACCGTGGGCAGCGAGCGTGCCCGAAGGAAAGTCTCCGGCTGATGGGCTTGCCCAGACAGCGAGCAAGAGGACGAGAGTCACCGGAGCACATGCAAGCATCCTGAGGACCGGGAGCGACATCACACCGCGGGCTGAATCGAGGAGGCCACGACCCCATAAGCCTTTCCTGCGTCTAGTGGAGCGACGCCGTTGGGAGGTGATCTTTCGCCTTTAGGGAAGAGCCTCCGATCCTCGTTACGCGGCCCGGCATGGGGGACGTCGTCAAAGGCCTCGCGCCACACCTCCGTCGACCCCGCTAGTCTTCGGGACCCTCAACATTGACCACGGCGGCTCCCTCTCCCGCCAAAACATTGACGACCACCGCCTCCTGGTCTTTCCTCGGGTTCACGTCGCGATGCACCAGGCGACGCGGGATATGGAAGAAGTCTCCTGGATCGAGTTCCGCAGCCAGCCTTCCCTCCGGGCCGTACTCCAATCGGAGTCGGCCGAGGACCAGGAAGCCGTAGAGGTCCCGCTCCCCGTGGTGATGCCAGGCCGACGTCGCTCCTCCCGCGACCCGGGATCGGGCGACCGTGAATCCTCGCCCCTCGAACGCCGTGTCGCGAACAATTCCCTGTGTCGACTCTCCCGACCGAAGATCAGCGCTCCGGATGACATCGATTTGCGGCACGGCCAACGGGACCGCGCCAACGAGGATTAAGGCTCTCTATCGGTCCACTGCAGAGGCCCGCTCGGCCGAGGTCGAGCGCCTCGAACGTCATGGCGGTTTCGCGGGAATGAGTCCGGAGATTCGGCTCACTCGAGGAGACTCGCCTTCCGGATCGTGACGGTCGTCCGCGGGCGGTCCTTTCCGTCCGTCGGCGTCCGGCTGATCGCGTCGACGACCTCGATCCCGCCCACGACACGCCCAAACACGGGGTGCTTCGGGTCCAGCCGGTGGTTGTCCGCGACGTTGATGAAGAACTGGCTTCCGCCGGTGTTCGGACCCGCGTTCGCCATCGAGATCGTCCCACGCGCGTTCCGGTTGTTCGCGGTGAACTCGTCCCGGATCGCGTACCCGGGACCGCCCATCCCCGTGCCCTCGGGGTCCCCTCCTTGGACCATGAAGCCTGCGATCACCCGGTGGAAAATCGTCCCGTCGTAGAACCGCTTTTCGACGAGCTTCCGGAAATTCCCCGCGGTAACGGGCATCGTGTCCTCGAAGAGCTCAATCCTCACATCGCCCATTGTCGTCTGGAGAAGGACCGTCGTCATTCGCCTGCCATCCTGTTCCGCGTGGATAAGACCCTATCGCCGTGGGGGTCGATGCCGCCGACGTTCGTCCCTTCGTCCTCTCTGCAGGGGTCTCCCGCGCTGCGCGCCCTCGTGCCCTCGCACCCTCGGAGGCGGTGGCGCTCGGTAGTTGAAATCCGGCAGGGTGACCCGGGGGATCGACCGGCCGAGGGCCCTCTCGATCCCGCGGACGTCTCCCTCCTCCTCCGGCGCGACGAAGGTGATCGCCTCGCCGGCCGCCTCCATTCGGGCCGTCCGGCCGACGCGGTGGACGTAGTCCGTCGGGACGGGGGGTACGTCGTAGTTGATCACGTGCGTGATGCCCTCCACGTCGAGGCCCCGGGCCGCGACGTCCGTGGCGACGAGGATCTGATGCCGACCGCTCCGGAACCCTTCGAGGGCCATCTCCCGCTGACTCTGGCTCCGGTCCCCATGGATCCGCGCGACGGGGAACCCGTCCTGCGCGACCTGGCGGGCCACGCGGTCCGCCCGCCGCTTCGTCCGGACGAACACGAGGACGGACATCATGTCCTCCCGCCCCAGGAGACGGACGAGGAGGGCCGTCTTCAGGTGCTGCGGCACCGGGTAGATCTCGTGGCGGATCGTCGGCGGGGGCCGGTAGGGCGGCGACACGGAGATCCGGACCGGGTCCCGCATGATGCTCCGGGAGAGCTGCTCGATCTCCGGGGGCATCGTCGCGGCGAAGAGGAGGGTCTGCCGCTCCCGCGGAAGGGCATCGACGATCCGGCGCACATCCGGGAGGAAGCCCATATCGAGCATCCGGTCCGCCTCGTCGAGGACGAGGACCTCGAGACCACGAAAGTCGACGTTCCGCCGGCCCATGTGGTCGAGGAGGCGCCCGGGCGTCGCGACGACGACGTCGACGCCGCCCCGGAGGGCGTGCTCCTGGGGAGCCATCCCGACGCCCCCGTACACGGCGTGGGCGCGGAGTCGGGTGCCCTTCGCGAACCCGCGGAAAGCCGCGTCGGTCTGAGCCGCGAGCTCCCGCGTCGGGGAGAGCACGAGGGCGCGGGTCCTGCCCGGCGCCTTGTGCATGAGCCGCTGGAGGATCGGGAGGAGAAAGGCGGCCGTCTTGCCGGAGCCTGTCTGGGCGGTCCCGATCACGTCGTGGCTCGCGAGGATCGGCGGGATCGCCTCCCGTTGGATCGGCGTCGGGGCCTCGTACCCGAGAGCACGGACGGCCCGCACAAGGGCGGGGTCGAGGCCGAAGCGGTCGAACGGAGCTTTGTCTTGCATCCGAGGCCCCAGGATTTCACGGGCTTAAGGCTTCGCGTGCGGGACGCGGCCCAGGGCGACTCCATCCGTGGCGTGCGCATCGATGCCCCGTCCGGGAGAAGATTCCGGGGCACCGGCCGTCTCGTGATGGTCCGCCGGTTCACCTCGAAGAAGAGGGCCCCACGGGCGGCGGTGTCCTGCGTCGGCGGGATCGAACGACCAGGATGAGGACGCCAACGAACCCGACAGCGATGACCACAATCACTACGCCGGCGAGAACGTTTGGCGGCGGTGAGGGCGGTGTCGTGGGTCCTGACGAGCCCCCCGGTCCCACTTTCATCGCGAACAGGTCCGTCCCGCCGTAGCCTTGGCCCCCGGTCTCCCCTGCAAGGAAGATGGAATCGGAGGTGACGAGGATCCCATGGGAGACATCGCTCGCCGAACCGCCCCACGTCCGGTACGATTTGTACGCCCCGGTCCCGTCGAACTCGAGCAGGACGACGTCGAAGCTTCCGTTCCCGTACGACGAAGTCCTCCCGGCGACGTACACCGCGCTCCCGTTCGGTGACACGCCAACGGCCCGAGCAACCTCCGCGCCGGCGCCGCCCCACGTCTCGTTACGTAAGAGGGTCCCGTCCGTGTCGAGCGTGAGGAGAAAGATCCGGTCCCCGCCAAAGCTCGTCGTGAGGCCCGTCGCGTACAGTCGGTCCGCGTGGATCGCGAGCCCGTAGGCGTCGTCCACGGCAGCCCCGCCCCACGTGGTGTTCCACACCTCCGCGAGCGTCGTCTGGTTGAACGCGACGACGACGGCGTCCCCGCCTGCGAACAGGTTCACGCCGTCGACGATCCCGCCGACGTACAGGGTCAGGCCGTCGGACACGAGGGCCCCGTTGGCCTCCTCCCGCCCGGAACCGCCCCAGAGGGCGTGGCGGACGTATGCCCCGTCGAGGGTGAACGCGAGGATTGCGAGGTCCCCTTCAGAGTAATCGAGCTGGACGTCCGCCCAGCCGGAGACGAACACGAGCCCGTCCTCCACGACGATCCCGTCGATCTCGTCGTATTGATCCGCAGGTCCGTTCCACGTCGTCTCCCAGACTGCCGTGCCGTTCTCGGACCAGAGCTTCGAGAGGAACATGTCCTGGGACGTCGGGGACCCGGACCGCGCGGCGACGCCGCCGAGATACACGAACCCGTCCGCATACCGGACCTCGAACGCCTTCTGGTCGAACGGCCGCATCCGCTGTGTGATCCACACGGGATTGCCCGAAGGATCGAGCCTCGCGACGTAAATGTCGAGACCCTGACCGAGCACGAAGCCCGCGACGTACACCTCGCCGTCCGGGCCGATGTCGATTCCCCACCCCTGGTCGTTCCCCGCCCCGCCGAGGGTCCGGATCCAGGCCGGCGCAAGGAAGTCGCCTTCGGCGGCCGCCGCGGGAAGCGACCCGGAGACGACGATGAGCCCGAGAACCAAGAGGACCGACATTGCGAATCTCAATTCGTGCACCCGCATCCTTACGTGTCGGAGGACCCCCAACGGCATAATGCTGCCGGAAGGCACTCGAGGGAGCAGAGCCCTGCGCCCCGACGATCCGGGTGGTCAAGGGGGTTTAGAAGTCTGCGAGATCGAGGATCTCTTTCACTTCCTTGGGATGACTCTCCTTCAGCTTCCGCAGCCCGTCCTTCACAATCCAGCTCGTGTTCGGATTGCCCGCGCGGGCCCAACGCCTGCAAACGTCCAAAACCAAGTCCGGATGCTTCCTGGCCGCGTTCCTCAAGACGTTCGCGACGGACTTCTTCACGTACAGGTTCTCGTCCGCCTTCAGCGCCTCGATGACCGGCAGGACCTTCTTTGGATCTCGACGGGCCACGTCCCGGGGTCCCTCGCTCGATGTGCGACGGACGTTCGGATCCCGGTCCTTCGCCCACCGAATCATCTCCCGGACGACCTCGTCCGTTCGTTTCTTGCTGATCTCGACCAACGCGGTCGCCGCGACCTCCCGCACCTCCCAGCCCGCGTCCACCGCGATCTTCCGGATCTCGGGGAACGCGGAGTCCGGATTCTCGATCCCCCTCTTCACGAGCCCCGAAACCTGAGCGACCTTCGTGACCATGGAGTCGGCCTCCCGACAGCATTCCTTCGCCGACCATCTCGTTATCGGAGACTCGGCGAACCCGTGCCTCGGGACACTCGATCGCCCCAAGCGAAAAATGGAAAGCCCGGGGGCAATTCCTTGCGCTCCAGGTTCTCGGATGAAACGGGCCTATCCGCGTACGAAGTCCGTCCCCGTGACGGACGAATACCACGGGAGGCGCGTCCCGGATCCGTACCGGTGGCTTGAGAACTCGGACTCCCAGGAAACCCGGGACTGGATCGAGAGGCAGAACAAGGTCACCTTCTCGTTCCTCGGGGCCATCCCCGCCCGTGATCGAATTCGCACGCGCCTCACCGAACTGTGGGACTCCTCGAAGCGATGGGCGCCGCTGAAGAAGGGCGGGCGGTACTTCCAGCTCCGGAACACGGGTCTCCAGGATCAGGACGTCCTGTATGTGATGGACAGGATCGGCGGGAAGGCCCGCCCCCTCCTCGATCCGAACACTCTCTCGCCGGATGGCACGATCTCCGTCACGGGCTGGTCCGTCTCGAAGGACGGCCGCTGGCTCGCGTACGCGACGAGTACGTCCGGCTCGGACTGGCTCACGTGGCGGGTCCGCGAGGTGCGGACGGGTACGGACCTGCCCGACGTGATCGAGTGGAGCAAGTTCACGAACGCGGAATGGCTTCCGGACGGCTCCGGTTTCTACTACGGCGGGTACAGCCCGCCCAAGGAAGGCAAGATGTACGCGGAGGTGAACGTCTTCCAGAAGCTTTTCTTCCACGGCCTCCGGACGCCGCAGAAGAAGGACATCCTCGTCTACGACCGGCCGGACCAGAAGGAGTGGGGCTTTGCGCCGATCGTGAGCGACGACGGCCGGTATCTCGTTCTCCAAGTCTGGCAGGGCACGGACTCCCGGAACCGGCTGTTCTACATGGACCGCAGGGCGGACGGACCCGTCGTCGAGCTCATCTCCGATCTCGAGGCCGCATACCACTTCGTCGGGAACGACGGTCCCATGTTCTACTTTCGAACGGACCTCGACGCTCCGAGAGGCCGGCTCGTCGCCGTCGACGTGACCCGCCCGGACCGGTCCCGCTGGAAAACCGTGATCCCGGAGTCGAAGGACACGCTCGAGGG
>Ga0209321_10002311_pt1 | contig 12833 bp, 13 predicted proteins | sample Rifsed16ft4_FD_184012 | JGI IMG/M metagenome (GOLD analysis project Ga0209321, IMG submission 184012) | Soil microbial communities from Rifle, Colorado, USA - sediment 16ft 4 - CSP-I_5_4 (version 2) | ecosystem: Environmental > Terrestrial > Deep subsurface > Rock core/Sediment | place: Rifle... | reverse complement strand
GACCGCACCGCGGCGAAGCCCACGAGCAGGCCGGCGAGGATCAGCAGGGCCGCGAGCAGGTTGAGATCGGCGAGGAACGTGGCCCGGGTCCCCAGGAACCCCGGGGAATCGGCCAACCCGCTCGACCGCAATGCGAAGACTGTCAGCGAGAGACCGAGGACGAGCGCCGCGACGACCAATCCGACGGTGATCTTGGTGGAGCGGTTGGGCGAGGGCCTTTCGAACGGAGCAGACACATCTCCTCCTGCGGATCCAGGGAGAATGGGATCAGAGTCGTCCTATTTTACAATGGAACGCGATCGGAAGGACTCGACGACAGCCGCCGTGAACTCGGCGGCGCATCTACCCTGCGGGTCGAGCTCAGGGTCCAGAATAGTGATCTCCATTCCGGCGAGGCCGTCCGATCGCAGTAGCACCTGGAGGATTTCGATCAGGTCGCGGTAGCTCAGCCCGCGCGGATTGGGGGAATCGACCGTCGGCATCACCGTCTGGTCCAACACGTCCACATCGAGATGGATCCAGAACCCCTGGACCTCCGTTCTCTCCAGCTCTCTCAGTGCCGAGCGCGCCGTGTGTTGTGCGCCGAGCGCACGGACGGCCCCGATGGGCATTGTCCGGATATCCGATCGGTAGATCGCTTCGGTTTCGTAGTCCGCCGCGTCCGCCGGGTCGTCGTAGAAGCCAAGCGCCACGACGTTTGGTTCTCTTACGAAAGGTTTCAGGCCGTTCAAATTGGTGAGGGCATCTGGTCCATGCCCGGTGACCAGGCCCAGGTCGAGGCCGGCCGCCGCAAAGTAACCAAGATACTCATGGCTTCTCGGGTAGGCAAAATCCTGGTGGCCGTCGATGAAGCACAGGCCGTACTCGCCGATTGACCTCAGGGCCAACATATTCCCCAGCAGAATGCTGCAGTCCCCGCCTAGAACAAGCGGGATGAGGCCTTTCTTGACGAGGGCGGCCACCCTCTTCGACAACGCCTGGGAATAAGCCGCGATCTTTGAGCCGTTCCGGAAGCCCGTTTGCGGGTCAGGGGCTGGAGAGTATTCAGGAGGCCTCACCTCTCCGGCATCCTGCGCGGCCAGCCGCTCCAGCAAGCCCTGGGCACGCAACGCCCTGGGGAGCCTCCAGACGCCGGGCAGATGACCGGGCTCAGGAGGCCTGAGCCCTAGATTGGACGGGGCGTCGAGGACGGCGATTTCTCGTGTCATAGCCCATGTCGCCTAAGGGCTCTTTTCTCCCAACTTCCGAAGTTCGCAGAACTTCGGAAGTTGGCGTTGGGCCTACTCCGGCCGGTAGGGAGCCAGCGTGTCGATATCGCCGACGAAATCGGGGAGCCCGGCGTGCCCGAGGGATTGGCGCACGGCCATGGCCTCGCCGAGGTGATACCAGTAGTGGTAGGTCGTTCGCAGGAGGAAAGTGCCGACGTTGGAGAAGCCCTCGGCCAGGGGCACTTGCAGCTTCTCCGTCGAAAGCGAGTCGAGCCAGGGATCAGCCGCCTCCGTGACGGCGTGCCACGCGGCCCATGCTTCTTCGAGGGGGGGCGTGCTGGCCGGAGCGCCGTAGGCGAAGAGCTCGTTGACCTCGGGGAGGAGGAGAGTCCCCTGCGCTCGAAAGAGCCAATACCGCTGCTCCTGCCATGCCAGATGGCCGATCATCCAGCTAATGCAGTTCATCGGGAGAATGCGCCTACGGGCGTCGCCCTCGGAAATGCCGGCGAGCCCGCGCCCGAACTCGCTGCGACTGAAGCGGAGCTGGACGACCAGCGGGTGCGTCATTTGAGCATACTCCTGGTCCACTGAACGGAAGATGCGCGGTCGGTCGGCCCGCCCATATCGGACGCACGGCCACCGAGTCGGGCGGAGCCGCGGGCCGGCCGGAGCCGGTCCCACTCACCAAACTCTGGCACTGCACATCCTGCCGGCAGCCAATGACCGAGCCCCCACAGGAGCCCAGAAGCTCCAGTGTCAGCGCCTCGGCGCTCTCCGGTCGCCCGTGGAACTCCGCGGGGGTGTCTTGAGAGAGGGCGATCCGCCATCTTGCTGGACACGAAATGGCGACATCCAGGCAGAGGAACCGGACCTCCCTCGTCTTCCTGACGTACGCGGCGTCCCGAGATGGGCGAATACTCCGCTTCTTACTTCTGCTGCGCTCCTGGCAGGCTGGGTCCTGACTGGAAGCCCGGAATGCGCGGCCTAGAAGGCTTCAAGCGTTCCGCGGCGCTTGGCCTGAAACTCGAACCAGCGGAAGAGAGAGTAGCCCAGGAGGATGTAGAGCCCGCCGAGCAGGAACTCCCCGGCGAGCAGAGGCGCGACCTCGGCCAGCGTGGAGCCGGCGATGAGCTGCCGCGAAGCGGCGATGCCGCGGGTGAGGGGCAGCGCCCACCCGACGCTCTGCATCCAGCCGGGCATCTCCGTCAGCGGGATGTTGGCCCCCGAGAAGGCCAGGAGCAGAAAGTAGAAGGTGTTGTTGACGAACATGGTCTCGATGCTCACCAGGCTGACGCAGCCGAGGAGAAGCCCGAGGCCCGAGGTGCTGAAGGTGGTGATCAGGATGGTGAGCGCCAGGGCACCAAGATCGGCCTGCGACAGATCCAGCCCGAAGAGGAGCACCCCCCAGGCCAGCCCCATGATCACTCCCAACGTGCCGTCCAGCACGTGGAAGAACGCCCGTCCCGAGAAGAGCACCAAACGGTTGGCCGGGGTGCCGAAGATGTAGGGCAGAGCGCCCGACCAGCGGTCGCCGCCGATGCTCATGGTGACGCCGTAGATCCCGTTGATCGAGGCCAGGTGGATGGCGTTGCCGATGGCATAGAAGGCGGCGTTGCCGGGACCACTGGCGAAGATGCCCATGAGGGTAAAGAAGAGGATCTGCGCCAACGGCATGACCACCTTGGAGGCGAGGTAGGTGTGTGGCTGGAGCCAGCGGAAGAGGGCGATATACGAGAGGAGTGCCCCATCGATGAAAAGTCGAAGGTTGAGGACGAGCTTCCTCATGGCGGCGTCCTACTCCAGCCTCAGGGTGGCTTCCGAGCGCGCCTTGCGCAGCATGCGCTCGGTGAGCCGGCCGGAGATCAAGAGGTAGATCGCTCCGAGGAGGAGCATCATGCCCCAATCGAAGGCCAGCTCTTCGAGGCTGGCTCCTCCGGTGGATGCCCCGTGCAGGGCCCGCGCCGCCCAGAACGGCGCAAGGAGGTAGCTGAAAGGCGTCGTCCATCCCGGCAGGAGGGCGATGGGGAAGAGGAAGCCGCCGAGCATGTAGATGGGAAACTCGATCGCGTTCTGAAAGTGCTGCACGGCCGGGCTGAGAAGGAAGAGGGGGGCGATCACCAGGCCGAAGGACACGAAAGCGACCATGGTGAGGAGCAGCGAGACGGCGAAGAGCAACGGCTGCTCGACGGAGAGAGGCTGGCGAAAGAGGATGGCCGCCACCGTGTAGGAGGCGACCATGGACAGAAGCGACTGGAAGACGACGGCGGCGTTCTTGCCGAAGACAATCACAGCCACAGGCGTGGGTTGGCCGACCATCAGCTCCAGGGTCCCGGTCCAACGCTCCCAGTTGATGCTGTTGCCACCGAGGAAGAGAAGCGTGGACCACAGACCGGTCATCCCGCTGCCGACGACAACGTAGAGGGCGTTGGCAGCTCCGCGCTCGACGAGCATCCACATGGCCATGATGGCGATGATGAGGGGCTGGACGACGATCGTAAAGAGGACGAACGAATCGGGGGCGTTGATGCGCAGCGTGACCTCGAATGCGGCCAAGCCCGCCCGCACGTGCTGCCGCCACAGGCCGGGCTTCATGCCTCGCCTCCAACCAACCGGACGTAGGCATCTTCGAGGGTTGGCTCGCGCACGATCACCCGGCCGACCCGCAGCCCGCTCAGGACGCCCACCAGATCCGGCACCGCTTCCGAGCCGCGCCGAGTCTGCACTCGGAGCGACTGGCGCTGGTCGACGTTTTCCAGGGAGACGGTGTCGACGAAGGGCAGGCTGCGGACGCGTTCGAGCACATCCTGCGGGACGCCGAAGACTTCCATCTCGACGACCGCCAGATCGGCGACGTTCGATTTGAGCGCCTCGGGCGTATCGAGGGCGACGATCTTCCCCTTGTTGATCACCGCCACGCGCTGGCAGAGAGCGTCGGCCTCGAACATGTAGTGGGTGGTGAGCAGGATCGTCTTCTTCTCGGCCTGCAGATCACGGATCACCTGGCGGAGCTCGCGCGCCCCCACCGGGTCGAGGCCGATCGTGGGCTCGTCGAGGAAGAGGACCTCGGGGTCGTGGAGCAGGGTGCGGGCGATATGCAGGCGCTGCATCATGCCCCGCGAGTAGCCTTCGACTTTCTCCTTGCCGCGATCCGCCAGGCCGACGAGCTCAAGCAGGGAGGCGATGCGTTTGCGGGCGACGGCCGGTTCGACGTGGTAGAGGCTGGCGAAGTAGCGCAGATTGTCGATGCCGGAAAGGCGCCAGTAGAGGCCGCGCTCGCCGCCGAAGATGAAGCCGATGCGCGCCCGGATCTCATCGGCCTGGTGGACGACGTCTTTGCCGAGGATGAGGGCCGTTCCGCCCGTGGGGATGAGCAGCGTCGTGAGCATCTTGACCGTGGTCGTCTTGCCGGCGCCGTTCGGGCCCAGGAGCCCGAAGAGCTCCCCGGGCCGTAGCGAGAAGCTGATGTCGTCGACGGCAACGACTTCCTTGGCCTTGCGGCGCAGGACGCCGATCGTCGTGCGGTAGACGCGCCTCAAGCTGCGGACTTCAACGGCATCCACGGCTCTGCCTCCAACGCTGCGTGGGCGGCAAAGAAGGACCGTCGCTCCGAGGGCAGCCTCACCCTGCCTGGGGCGAACGGCAGAAGGAGTATACCATCCGGAAAGTGGGGATACGTCCCCCGCGCGGGTGAGCGGGAAAAGGGGGAAGTGGAGATGAAGGCGCGGGTGCGGAACCCCGCCGGGGAGGAAGGCGCCGACCTTCCGATTGGACTCCGGCCGCGGCGTGCCCCGCCGGTCTTTCCTACTTTACAGCCCTCGTATAACCAGCTATAATGGTTTTGGTGGTGACCATGGAAACAGCCGAATTGACCTTCACGTCGACCCGGATGCCGAAGCTGATCGGCGGCGCTCCGTGCCTGGATTTCGCCAACACGGCCGACTGGCACGCCAGCGAGAATCCGCTGGAGCGGCTGACGACGTACACTGGACTGGTGTATTGGAGCTGGCATGCCGGGATCCTGAGCCCGGTGACGGCGCAGCGGCTGCTGGCCAAGGCCGCGAAGCGGCCGCGGGAGGCGGAGGCGGCGCTCGACCGCGCCGTACGGCTGCGTGATGCCTTGTACCGCATTTTCCGGGCGCTGGCGCACGAGGAGGGGGTGGACGAGGAAGAGCTCTCGGTGCTGAACGCCGTCCTGGGGGAGGCGATGGCGCGGTTGCGGGTCGTGAGGCAGGGGGACGAGTTCACCTGGGAGTGGGAGGGGATGGAGGAATCGCACGAGGCGATGCTTTGGCCGCTTGCCCGCTCCGCCGCCGAGCTGCTGACCTCGGAGGATCATCACCGGCTGGGCCAGTGCGCCGATGAACGGGGCTGTGGCTGGCTCTTCCTCGATATGAGCAAGAACCACAGTCGCCGGTGGTGTGACATGGAAGACTGCGGGAACAGGGCCAAGGCGATGAGGCACTATCGGCGTGAGCGGGGGATTCCTCTGGGCTAAGTTTCGGCGCGATGGTCCGTGATGAGTGATCGGTGAACGGTGATCAGTGATGAGTGGGACCTTTCGTTGCCAACAGGGAACCGATCACCGAGTAACCGATCACCGATCACTCTGCCCTGGGTGCCCAGGAGCCCCAGCACCTAGCCGCGCAGGAGAGGATGAATCATGACTGAAGGCGTCGATCGGGTTCTCGAAGGGGTGTCGCGGCGCGGGTGGCAGGGCCGGGTGGTCCGTGCCGAGCGGGTGGGCGGTTTGGGGAACGCGATCGAAAGGTTGAGGGCGGAAGGGCTTCTGGATGAGGCCTTCGCTGGGGAACGGCTCTCCTTCTTCTCGTTCGATCTCCCGGACGACTTGCCCGAGGCGCGGTCGCTGATCGTGATCGCCGTGCCCGCGTCGGCGGTGCGACTCACCTTCCATTGGAAAGGGGCAGCCCGCGAGGCGGTGCTGCCACCCACGTACGCGGGCTACAACGCCACGACCCGTCGCGTGCAGGATGCCGTGACCTCAATGCTGGAGGAAGGCGGCTGGCGCTCTGCCCGTCCTTTGCTGCCTCTCAAGACACTCGCCGCTCACAGTGGACTGGCGAAGTATGGCCGGAACAACATCACGTACGTGCCGGGAATGGGGAGCTACGCGCAGCTCGTCGCCCTCTTTTCCGACCTGCCGTGTGAGGAGGACGTCTGGGGTGAGCCGGCGATGCTTGAGCGCTGCGAGGCGTGCCGGGCCTGCTGGAAGGCCTGTCGGAGCGGGGCGATCCCTGAGGGCCGCTTCCTGCTGAGGGCCGAACGCTGTCTCACCTACCATAATGAGCGCCAGATACCGTTCCCGGATTGGATTGAGCACGGCTGGCACAACTCTCTGATGGGCTGCCTGCAGTGCCAGCGGGTGTGTCCGGAGGACAAGCCCTTCCGTGAATGGGTGGAGGAGGGCGAGGCGTTCAGTGAGCAGGAAACTTCTCTCCTGCTTGACGGGCCGGCCCGGGAGGCCCTCCCGGAGGCGCTGGCGGAGAAGCTGGCGAAGCTGGACTTGCTTGATGATCTGGGGGTATTGGGGCGGAATCTCGGGGCGTTGATGAAGGCGAAGGGTGGAAGGGGATCGGTGATCGGTGATCAGTGATCGGTGGAGGGCACCAGTGCGCCAGGGCACCCAGGCACTAGGTGGTGCCCCATAGCCCGAGTGCCCGGGTGCCCATTCGGTTGACCCCCGCAACCGGTCACCGAGTAATCGATGACCCAGTAACCGACCACCGAGTAACCGATCGCCGAGGAACCGACCACCGAGTAACCGATCACCGGAGGAGGCCTAAGCGGCGTCTTTGGGTCTTCCTCCCGCGAGCTGGCGAACGACAATCCATCCTCCGGCAAGGACCATCAGGATCGGGAAGTTCAGCCCGGCGCCTCAGGTATTCGAGGATGGCGAGGCGGTTCTCGTTCGAGAGGGCCTTGAGCCGGCGGAGAACTTTCTCATCCATCGGGTTCGCTCCTGGCTGGGCTGCACTCAACCGGGGGTGCCAGGAGGATCGTGTCGTCGGTAGCGGGAGTCATAGAATTCGCGAATGCTAGACGTGACCTGGGCGATCTCCGCCTCCGTTCCCTTGGGGGCCCCGGGCCATTCGTCCACCCGCGGTCCCCAGAATTCCCGAGGCGCTTCGGGATATCGGCCGATCACATGGACGTGGAGATGCGGAACGTGATCGCCGAGGATAAAGGAATAGATGTGCACCTGGCCCAGGGTTTCCATCAAGGCCCGGGCCAAACGCGTGGCATGGACGGCGATGGCTTCCGCCTCCTCGATCGTCAGGTCGGCCAGACCAGGCGCATGACGTTTCGGCTCGATGAAGAGATGGCCGAGGTAGTGGGTAGTTTCTCCTCCAAAGAGACCGGCATGCGACGAGAAGATGAGGGCGTCTTGGTAGATCGGCCCTCCCGGGACGCTTTCCTCGCCTCGGTGCTTTCTGCAGACCATGCATTCCGCGTTGGGATCTTCGTTCACCGACCCTCCCCCCGGGGATGGCACTCCGTCGCCACCGCCGTCACTAAAAGATTTCGACAACTATCGAAATAATACACCCAAGAGATTCGCCTAACTAAGGAGGAGACCCGTGCGGGGGGAAGCGCAGAGGTAGGAAGCTGATCGGTGATCAGGATCGGTGGGAGGGCACCGTCCTGGACTGCTGGTATCATCCAGAGCGTCGGGGGTCCGCTGGAATGCATTTCTTGACCGACTCATGGGGCCTCATCAAGGATGTGGTCCGTCGGCTGACGGTGGCGCGGGTCTCCGAGGCCGCGGCGACGATGGCCTACTATGCTCTCTTCTCCCTCTTCCCGCTGCTGGTCGTGTTGGTTGTCGCGGCCAGCTACGTGCTGGAGGGCGAGAGAGCCTTCCGTGCTGTGTTGGAGGCCGTGGGCCAGGCGCTCCCAGGCTCGCAGGCGCTCATTGGGGAGAACGTCCAGCAGGTGATCCGGCTCCGGGGGCCGGTGGGCATCCTGGGGACGATCACGCTGGTCTGGTCCGCCTCTAGCTTTTTCCTTCTGCTCTCGGACAACATCGAGCGAGCCTGGCTCGCTCGGGCGGCTCGGTCGTCCTTTCAACGTCGTTTGTTGGCCCTGTCGATCGTCGTCGGCCTGGCTGTCCTCATGTCTCTGTCGCTCGTGGCCAACGCGGCGCTGCAGGCGCTTCCCCAGATGGAGTTCGTCGGGGGGCTCGCGCCCTTTGGTCTCCATTTGTGGGAGGCGATCTCCCGGCTCCTATCGTGGATCCTGGCCTTCTTGATGTTCCTTACCCTGTATCGCTGGATGCCAAGGAGGCGCGTGGCCTGGCGAGCGGCCATATGGGGCGCTGGGGTGGCGACGATCTCTTGGTTGCTCGCGGGTCAGGTTTTCGTCTGGTATCTCGGCAGTGGTCTGGCCCACTATGAACTGGTGTATGGCTCAATCGGTGCGGTGATCGTCTTAATGCTCTGGATCTACGTCAGCAGCTGGGTTACGCTGGCCGGGGCCCACTTGAGCGCCGCTATCGGCCAACGCGAAAGCGTCGAGAAAGTGGACATTGCTCGGTGAATCGTAAGCGGTGAACAGTGGTCGATTGCCTGGTGTGGGGGCCCTCAGACGCCAGGCAGGCAGGCGCCCAGGCATCAAGATCCCGACCGGGGGCGCAGGTCAGTTCTGAAGTCAGCAGGCTACCCCTTCGAATAAGACCTCGAGTCGTAACCAGCCTCGGATGCTTACCCCGGGATTAGTCAGGTCCGCCAGGTCGAGCGGCTTCTCAGCCGCCATCCCGGCGTGGCGCCTGAATGTTGACGGCACCCCGAATGGTAGGGGAGGTTTGCGTGGGCTGCTCATGCCCCGGACAGAAAAGGAGCGGCTCTCACCCGTGACGGGATTGCTGGCGCGCCCACATGTGATGTTCATCACTACCCGGCGCCAAGCGGGAGAATATTCTAGATAATGAATATGGAATAGGGTTCACGGAGAAGGAGGGAAGGTGGACGAGTTCGAGCAAGCCGCCAGCCTCTTCAAGGCACTGGGCCACCCCGTGCGCGTGCAAATCGTTGAGGTCCTGGCGCGGGACGGTGAGGCCTGCGTCTGCCACCTTGAGTGCCTGCTTGGCCAACGGCAGCCGCAGATTTCCCAACATCTGATGCGCCTCAAAGAGGCAGGCCTCGTGACCGGCCGCCGCGAAGGGCTCAACATCTACTACTCGCTGGTGGACCGGGAGATTCTGCCATTGCTGCAGGCATCCACCAGGATTGCGGAGAGATTTGCGGGTCTAGAGGGCCGGAAGGGGCAGCCGCGCGGCATCGCTGCGCCGACGCGGGAATGCCCCTGCCCAAAATGCAACCTCGCGGCCGCGCCCGTGGTGACTTGATCGATTTGGAGGCGGACGAGTGGAAATCGTCGACGTTGGGCTTCAGCTGGTGCAGGGCGGCCTGGGCAACCTGGCTGCTTACCTCGCTGCCCACGTGCTCCTCTGCCTGGTGCCGGCGTTCTTCATCGCCGGGGCCATGGCGGCCTTGATCCCGAAGGAGTCCGTCACGCAATTCCTGGGCCGCAAGGCCCCGAAGTACATCTCCTACCCGGCGGCCGCCCTCGCCGGCTCGGTGCTGGCGGTCTGCTCATGCACGATCGTGCCTCTCTTCGCCGGCATCTACAAGAAAGGAGCCGGGATCGGCCCGGCGATCACCTTTCTGTTCTTCGCACCGGCCGCCAATATCTTGGCCCTCGTGTATACCGGCGGAGTGATCGGAGCGGATCTGGCGTTGGCTCGCCTCTTCCTCTCGCTGGTTTTTGGGATCGGCATTGGCATGATCATGGCGCTGATCTTCCGCCGCTCAGACGTCCTGCACGACCAGCAAACGGACGACGTCTTCGCCGGCCGGGCGCGGATGAAACGCGGCGCGCTGATCTTCCTGGTCCTCCTGGTGGCGCTCCTCCTCTCGGGCACCCTCAAGATCGGTTTGCTGACGAACGCTTATGGCGAGGTGGATATCCCGATCGTCGGGGTGGACCGGCTGCAGGAGGCGCTCTACCGTCTGGTGCCGTTCGATGCCAGCCGGGGAGAAGAGGGGGTGACGGCCCAGGGGGCGATCCTCATCGGGTTGCTGCTCCTGATCGGAGTGGCTGCCTGGCGCGGTTTGAATAACGTCCTGGAGGGATCCAACCGGTGGACCTGGATGGCGATCGGCCTGGTGGCCCTTACGCTGCTGGTCGCTTCCCTGGGGGTGGAGCCGGAAGAAAGCGGCCTGACCTTGCGCTTCACGGGCAAGTTCTTCGGGGTTGTCTTGGCGCTGGGGCTCCTGTGGCTGGTCGCCCGAAGGTCCCTGACCGGTCACGAGCTGCGCGATTGGCTTTGGGAATCCTGGCGCTTCGTCCGGCAGATTCTCCCGCTCCTGATCGCGGGGGTGTTTGTGGTGGGGGTGATCCGGCAGCTCATACGCCCGGAGTGGATCGAGAGCCTGGCCGGTCGCAACTCGCTTCTGGGGAATCTGGCCGGGGTGGCCTTCGGCGTCTTCATGTACTTCCCCACCCTCATCGAAGTGCCGATCGCCAACATGTTTCTGAGCCTGGGCATGCACCGGGGCCCTCTTCTGGCCTACCTGATGGCCGATCCCGAGCTGAGCCTGCAGAGCATTCTCATCGTCTCGGCCATCATCGGAAAACTGAAGACCTGGACGTATGTCGCGTGGGTGGCGCTCTTCAGCACTTTGGCCGGGCTGCTCTACGGTCTGTGGGTGGATGGGGCCAGCCTGTGGAACATCCTGGGCTACCTCACGGCATTCCTTGCCCTGTTGGCCGCCGGACTGTGGCTGGCCGGCCGGCGGAGCGCGCCTCAACCTCGGCCGGTGCCGACCCTGGTTGATTGAGGCACCGACTGGAAGCGACTGCGATCATCTCATGGAGGACGCGATGCTGACGATCAAGATCCTAGGTACCGGATGTCCGAACTGCAAGAAGGTCGAGGAGATCTCCCGCCGCGCTGCCACGGGGCTCGGCGTCGAAACCGAGTTCATCAAGGTCACCGACTACGGCAGCATCACGGAATATCCGATCCTGGGGACGCCCGGGCTGGTGATCAATGAGAAGGTCGTCTGCAGCGGGCGTATCCCCAGCGAAGCCGAGGTCTCCACATGGCTGGCGACCGCGTTGGCCGAAGGGAGCTGAAATGACCACCGCCGCGGCTGCCGTCCCCCGTCGCCTCTCAACCCTCGACCGCTACCTGACCCTGTGGATCTTCCTGGCCATGGCGCTGGGAGTTGGGCTGGGCTACTTGCTCCCGCGGGCGGTCGAGGGTTTCAACCAGGCCGTTTCGGTCGGGACGACCAACATCCCGATCGCCATCGGGCTGATCCTGATGATGTACCCGCCGCTGGCGAAGGTTCACTACGAGGAGCTGGGAGATGTTTTCCGCGACTGGAAGATCCTGGGCTTCTCGCTCCTGCAGAATTGGGTCATCGGGCCGATCCTGATGTTTGTCCTGGCGGTCGTCTTCCTGCGCGGCTATCCGGACTACATGGCCGGGCTGATCATGATCGGCCTGGCCCGCTGCATCGCCATGGTCATCGTCTGGAACGAGTTGGCCAAAGGCGACACCGAGTATGCCGCCGGCCTGGTGGCCTTCAACAGCCTGTTCCAGGTCTTCTTCTACAGCTTGTATGCCTACGTGTTCATCACCGTGCTGCCGGCCTGGCTCGGGCTGCAAGGCAGCGCGGTCCACGTGACCATCGGCGAGATCGCCAGGAGCGTCTTTATCTACCTCGGCATCCCCTTCATCGCCGGCTTTCTCACGCGGCTGGTCTTGATCCGGGCGAAGGGCAAGGCCTGGTATGAGAAGCGATTTGTGCCGCGCATCAGCCCCCTGACGCTGGTCGCCCTGCTGTTCACTATCGTGGTGATGTTCAGCCTCAAGGGTAGCCTGATCGTCACCATCCCGCTCGACGTCGTGCGCATCGCCATCCCGCTAGTGATCTACTTCGTGGTGATGTTCCTGGTGAGTTTCTGGATGGGGCGGCGGATCGGGGCGGACTACTCGAAGACGACGACGCTGGCCTTCACCGCCGCCAGCAACAACTTCGAGCTGGCCATCGCCGTAGCGGTAGCGGTGTTCGGGATCAACTCCGGGGCGGCCTTCGCTGCCGTCATTGGGCCGCTGATCGAGGTGCCGGTGATGATCGGGCTGGTGAACGTGGCCCTGGCCTTCAGGCGAAGGTTCTTCTCGCATGAGGTCGTACGGGCACCGGCCGAGAGGCTGCTCGCGTAAGCGAGCTCGCCAGCACTCGGAGGCAAGAAGCCCTGAGCGGAGTGAGGTTCCCGGCCGGCATCTGGAGCCCTGTGGTGAGAGGGGGAGATCCCCGGAGCTAGCTCCTGCCCGGCTCTTCTTGCGCCGGATCAGGCGCGCCTTCAGATGCGTCGCGCTCGATGTGCCTTCGGCGTAAGCTCACCGGATGAGGGCAGGGTGAGCCTTCCAAGGTAGACTCAAGCAAGTGGGGCCGCGGGATCGGACCGCAGCCGCAATTGCCCCGGCAGGACGGGGCCTGGGTGAGGCGGGCTGTGCCGCTATCGCAAGTGCGCCTCGGGCTTTGGAGATGGACCCGATGAGGAGGAAGGTGCTCTTCCTGTGTACGGGCAACTCGG
>Ga0209321_10002309_pt1 | contig 12835 bp, 17 predicted proteins | sample Rifsed16ft4_FD_184012 | JGI IMG/M metagenome (GOLD analysis project Ga0209321, IMG submission 184012) | Soil microbial communities from Rifle, Colorado, USA - sediment 16ft 4 - CSP-I_5_4 (version 2) | ecosystem: Environmental > Terrestrial > Deep subsurface > Rock core/Sediment | place: Rifle... | reverse complement strand
GGCGGCTCCAGTAATGGTCGTAGCATAACCAGTGGACTCTAGGAGGCCGCGGACCATTCTCTGCTCTTTGGGAGAGTTTCTGCCTAAAAGGACTTCTCGAATGCCGCGATAACGAATACTCTAATTACGTTGGTTGGACGCAGTTTGGTCCATGGAAACTCCCGAGTACCTGAGGTCATCCTGCAAGAACCACACGCTCGTTTCCCATGTGGCGGTTTTGCACGATAATTCAGCTCTACTGGTGAAGTACCGAGACCCTGAACAGTATGACGGCCAGACGGGCTGGTTCCTGCCGAACGATTCCCTACGTCACGTTGAGCACCCTGAAGAGGGAGCCAAGAGAGTTCTGAAGGAACAACTAGGCCTCCAGAAAGTGTCCCTGGAGCTTGTTCAGATAGAGTCGTTCGTTGGGGATAACGGGTCCTGGCATTTGATCTTCGACTTCAAGACACGCCATTCAGACACAGTGATTTCCTTGGGAAAGGATATTGCACAAGCTAAATGGGTTGAAATGGACAAGCTACCTCCCAACGAGGAGTTCGCTCATGGAGGATGGGGTCGCGGGGTTCTGTTGAGGCTCGCAAAAGCCCGCGCCTAGCTAGTTTCTAGGCCCACGCGCTTCTTTGTTTCAACGGCAATCCTTGCGAGCAATCGTCAGACTCGAACGGTTGCTCCTGGGAAATCGAATCTGGGAGAGCTTCCCGAAAACTCGGGAGGGGAGGCTGTGCTAGGTCAGTCTACTGACTAGCTTCATCATTTCATCGTAGTGATGTCTGATTATGTCTGCGCCTTGCGGGCCCATCATCTTTTCCGCATTAGCCTTGCACTCGTCTATCGCCATTAGGATGCCTTCTCTGGTAGGATTTGTGTAGCTCGCGCCGCATTTACTGAAAACCGACTCGACGAAGTATCGCACCTGCCCTTTCAGTGCCTCATCAGTAACAGGTTGATTCAAGAGCCTGGCGAACTCCCGGTTCGCGCTCTCAAAACACGTCAGAAGCTCGTCTCTCACTAGTTCGGGGGTGATCCTTCCGTTTGGAAGGTCGGGTGCCTTGTAGGTCGTGTAGGTTGCGCTCATGACGGTCAAAACATGACATACGTTATATAAAGGGGTATCCTCACGTTACTTTGAACATTGCAAGGTACGGCTCGTCATCAAGCGGTGGACGAGGAGCTTCTCAGAAGGTTCAACGACGAAATCAGAGGCAAGGTTCCTCACTTGGCTGAGGGGGCTTCGGGTTCGACAGTCGTGAACGCGACCCCTTTGGTGGACCTGACCCGTCCGTTCTTAGAGTGTGCCAGGGTCGAGTACGGTCTTGAACTATCGTCAAGGACTGTGAGGATCGTGGGGAAGTTCGACTCACAGATACTAGGTGGGTCGGTCAAAGTTCGTCCCGCGGTGCGGATAGTCGAGGATGCAATTGTATCCGGCATCCTGAGGAGGGGACAGACGATATTCGAGGCAACGTCAGGCAACTTCGGGCTCGCGCTTGGAATGTTCAGAAGGCTCGGCCTGGATGTCATAGTTCTGGTCTCTCGGAGGCTGCAAGAAGGCGTCTTGGAACAGTTGAAGAAGGACGGTGTGAAGCTGGTCGACCTGGACATAGACATCTGTCCCGCTCCGGGCTTAAACTTCGACACGAATCTGGTCATTGCAAAGAGCATCGCGGAACACCTGAGGCTCCAGCTCAGCCAACTTGGATTAGCCAGGTCCATCTTTGACAGTTCGCGGTCAGAGATAGAGAAGCTGCTGGCTAGGCAGGATGTGATAAACCTGGCAAAGCACTTAGCTAGGGTCTACGTCGGGTTCTGCCCCGAGCAATACGACAACGAACTAAACGTGGGTGTTCACGAAAGCCTGACCGGGCCCGAGATTGACCAACAGCTCAGAGCCACTGGAGATTCACTTGCGGACTACAGGATAATCTGTACCTTCGGAACAGGAGGGACCTCGACCGGGTTGAGCAATTATGTTCAGCAGAAGTATGGCAAGAGGTCCGTACACGTCGTGTTCCCACTCAGCAATCAAGACGTCGCGGGAATAAGAACGAAGGACAAAGCCCTTGGTCTGAGATTCTACAAGGCCGGGTCTTATGCCGGCCAGCACGAAGTAGATTTCGAAGCCTCCAGGCACCTACTCAGATTCTTTGCAAACAAAGGGTACGACATCGGCGAAAGCAGTGCCCTAGCTCTCTACGCTTGCCTCCAGATGCTGAACTATGGCGTTGCTGACAAGTTCGTTGTAATAGTCGCGGACGGGTTTCAGAAGTACGCTAAGACCATCGAGACACTAGTCGGAGAAGCGAGGCGGCTTGAGGTGACGTTTGAAGAAGCAAGTTCGAAAATGCCCGATTATGCAGAGGTTCTATGGACCCACACAATGTTCGTCCCAAAAGAGGAGGGCATCAAGCTAATCGCGTCCTCCCTTGGCTGCGACGAGAGCCGAATCAAGGTTGCGAGGGCTCAAGACGTGCAGACCCTCATTTCCACGCAAGAATTACCCGAGACCATGAAGAGTCTTCTTCCCAAGGACAAGCGCGGCCTACTCCTAGTCTGCATGGCCGGACAGACATCTCTTAGGGTAGCCGAAATACTCGCTTTGAAAGGAACAGAGGCTGTAAGCATCACGGGAGGAATAATGAACGTGGCCGAGTCTGGCGACAAAAGTCCCTCAGACCTAGTTCAGATCGCTAGGGAATGAAACCCGGTACAAATCTGAAGGTCCCGAGTCTCCTATCTTCTCCACAGATAGTTAGAACATGCTGTTTCCGCACTTTCTGCAGCGCATAGCAGTCTCATAGTTCAACGTGTAACATTGTCTGCAGCGTATTTTGGGAACGGGAGGCCTATCCCACCTGCAGGTCGCGAAACCAGTTGCAACGGCTCCCATTCCAAGCACCATGACGAAAAACCCAGCGGGAATGAAGAGGACGTTCTGGCCCCAGGAAGCTATTAGGGCGATTCCGATGAGTATCAGAGCCAGGCCGAACCCCATTATCCATATGCGTACATCCTTCTCCCCGTAGGCTGTGCTCAACTAGACCTACACTCCCAATTAGCTAGATTCGGGAAACGGTATCGTAACTGCGATGATACCTGAGAAGTTACTACGATTTTCGACCGGCACCCGTGCTTCGACAGGTTTTTCCGACGCGAGAACTGTAGGCTAGTAGGGACCGTGGCTATGGTGAGATTGTCGAGGCGGATCATTCGGAGGACGTCCCGAACCCCTTCGTGTTCTAAGCACGGACCATACCAAGGCCCGTACTGTCCGCAATGTTACGAACGGGCCATGGGAGCAACCGCTCCGGAGAGACCGGAGGAATAATCGCGAGTTAAAATAGGAACACCCATTTTTTCCCTGCGCAGACAGTGAGCCCAACTATGAGCGAGCACTTGGTTCATGAAGTAGGAAATTTTCGAAAGGAGAAAGATTCGTATTTCGGGTCGGACCCGGGCTCTCCAATTCCGGCTGAAGACCGGCTAGGTTTCAAGGGCCTGAAGTACTTCCCGGCTGACCCGGAATATCATGTCAAAGCTCGCCTTACAAGGTCTGGCAAGCCCGAGGTCGTCACCATGACGACGAGCAAGGGTACCATACGACCGTACCTCAAGTACGGCCTGTTCAACTTCCAGCTCCACGGAAGGACCCTGGAGCTGCACGCTTACAAGGCGGCAGACGACCCTCACGATCACTCGTTGTTTGTTCCGTTTACAGACGAGACCTCCGGCAGGGAGAGCTACGGAGCAGGACGATATCTTGACATCGAAGAGAATCGAAGCGCCGATTACGTCCTCGACTTCAACCTGGCCTACAACCCCTACTGCGCCTACAACGAAAACTACGTGTGCCCCTTTCCCGGCAGAGAGAACAGGCTGCCCATTGCTGTCAGGGCCGGCGAAAAGAACTACAAGTGAAGAATCCTTGAAGACGGTTCTACGATCGGAAAAACAGGTCACACGGCGGGACTATTCCGCGGACTTTGCCACTCTGGAGAAAATGGAATGGGCTTTCTCGAAAGGAAATGTATCATTCTTCGAAGAGGTGTTGGACAGCAAACCCAGCCTGATGCTCAGGGTCCACGCGGTATGCATGTTGGCAGATATGAAAGACGAAATGGCTGTACCCGCCCTTTGCAAGGTTCTGCGCCAGGATCCTAGCCCTCTCTCCAGACATGAGGCAGCATTCTCGCTCGGCCAGCTGGGCTTCAAATCCGCAGTCCCCGCCCTGCTAGAAGCCATGGCCAAGGATGAGAGCGTCCTTGTCCGCCACGAGTCGGCAGTTGCGCTAGGGTCCATAGGGGACGAGGGCGCAAAAGAGGGGCTGGAAGAGGCGTGCCGGGACGCTGACGAGGATGTCCGGCTCTCCGCGGAGATCGCCTTAGCCGACCTGGACTTCCTGAAACGTCTAAGGTCTAGGACGAAACAGTAGTCTTCCTACATTGTTGTTGAAGCCTTCCACAGAGACGCTCCCAGACAAGGTTCGAAAGAGCGTCAGCCTTCAGGTACCGAAACGGGCCGGCGAGAACGCTCTAAGACTCCTGTCGCAAATGAAGCTCGTCGACCAAAAGGCTAGGATTAGGCTGGAGGGAGAAACACTTCTCCTCCCCCTTCTTCGGAAGCCTAGTTCAGACGAGGCAACCCGCATCCAGACGCAAATTGGCCCGGCATTAGTCAGCCAAGACGGTTTCGAACCAAAAACCAAGACCGTTCAGAGTCTTGAAGAGGCTCTGCAGGACCAGTTGCCTCCAAGCATGGTTGCGAGCCTACCAGCATCGTTCGACATTGTTGGAGACATTGCGGTCGTCGAGTTTCCGCCTGAACTGTCCAGGCATGAGAGAGTAGTAGCGGAAGGGATCTTGAAGGTCCACAAGAATCTCAAGGCAGTCTTCGCCAGGGCTGGACCAGTCTCAGGCGTTGACAGAGTTCGCCCTCTGCGCCATCTCGTGGGTGATATGAGGACTACCACGGTGCATAGGGAGTTTGGTTGCCGTTACAAGGTGGACCTTTCCAAAGCATACTTCTCTCCCAGGCTATCCACAGAGCATCAGAGAGTAGCGGAGTCGGTAGGGCCCGGGGAGTTCGTGGTTGACATGTTCGCTGGAGTCGGACCTTTCTCCATTTTGATAGCGAAGAGGCGGGGTGACGTTGTGGTTCACGCTCTTGACTCCAACCCCGAGGCGGTGAGGCTCCTTGAAGAGAATGTTCGGCTTAACAATCAAGAGGGAAAAGTCACGGTCTGGGCCGGGGACGCACGGGCCATTGTCGAGAGAGACCTTCGTGGAAAGGCTTCACGAGTCATCATGAACCTTCCCTCCGCGGCGAAAGAATTCGTGGACGTGGCCTGCAAAGCGCTCCACACTGACGGAGGAGTCTTGCATTACTACACCTTCGCCGACGGTCTCGACTACAAAGAAAAGGCCCTTGGGGAGCTAGACCGGGCCCTGGGTTCTTGTTCTTGGAAACTGAGGACAAAGATTGGGGTCCGGCCGGTCAGAGGCGTCGGCCCCATGCATTGGCAAGTGGTCGTGGACGCCAGAGTCGTTCCTATGGGGTAGCTGAGATTTCTATCGTCACGGTTTCGGCCGGGTCTTGGAGAAACTTCACTACTCTCCGAGGAATGTCGACAGCAGCCTTGTTAGAATAAACCATCAAAGTTCTCCCAGACACGAATCCACTCTTTCTGACAACAATCTCATGAGGGTCTGTGAAAGTTAGTGCACTGGACCCTCTTCCCTCAACAGTAAAGCTCTCGCCTCGCACCCGCATCGTGAGAATCCCACGTCCCGTCTCCGACGACAACGCTTTCTTCAGAGCAGCGGGGAGATCTCTTAGGCCAAAGTCTGCTCGAACGGCGACAATGCAATCTCCACGCTTTGTAAGGCGTGGCTCGGTCGTAATCTCAAGTGTCGTAGGATGAGACGATACTATTGCGGGATGGCCTCGGGCTATAAAGGCGAAGAGCAAACCGCCCAGTGGCAGTGATAAGGATTCTAATATCCTTCAGTCCACAGGGAATTACGCACCGGGGGGATAAACAAGGCCCACAGATTTCGCCTTCGAACGGGAGAGAATGGTTACGGGGCTCATCTCAGAGAACCTTCTTCGATCGGAACGGGTCATCGGGTCTATGAAGAAGGTCCCGCGGGAACACTTCGTCCCCGAACACCTTCGCCAGTACGCGTACAGTGACACTCCGCTTCCAACGGGTCATGGCCAGACGATCAGTGCGCCACACAGCAGGTGACAGCTGGGCGTGACATGGTCGCGATCATGAACGAGGCCCTCGATCTAAGACCCGGTTTGAAGGTCCTGGAGGTTGGCGCTGGTAGTGGATACCATGCGGCCACGATTGCCGAAATTGTAGGGCTAGAAGGGCACGTTTACACGGTTGAACGGGTCGAAGAGCTGGCCCGGTTTGCTCGGCAGAACCTTGAACACGCGGGCTATTCGGAGAGGGTCACACTTGTACAGGGCGATGGTTCGCTGGGTTATGCTGAGCGAGCACCCTACGACCGGATGCTGGTGACGGCTGCTGCTCCTGACGTTCCGCCGAGACTTGTGGAGCAGCTGGACAAGGGGGGGATTCTGGTCGTCCCGGTTGGGGGCCGGTTTTTCCCACAAGATCTAGTCAGAATTCGCAAGAAGCCTGATGGACGAATTGAGAGGAGCACCCTCGGGGGAGTCGCCTTCGTCCCGCTCCTGGGCGAGCACGGCTTCAAAGACTAACTGAAGAAGGACTCAAGGGTCTTCTTTCCCGTTTCCGAGACAAACCCTACTTTGGCCTTAGCAACAGCGGTCCGGACCCTTTCCTCGTTGAAGTCTCTGTCACCGCACAGAAACTCTACCAACCGGTCGACATCAGGTTCCCTCCACTGAAGAGCATAGTTTGACGTTACTTCCGGCTTGAGGAATATGCTCCTTATGCGTTCCAGTTCTGCCGGAGGTTGAAACTCGGGCTTTGACCTAGCAATGCTATCTATGGACCCGTGTTGCTTGATGAGCTTCAGAGCGGTCTTAGGGCCAATTCCCTTGAAACCGTCGGGGTTGAAATCCGTCCCGATCAGTATGCCAAGGTCTATGAGTTGTTCCCGTGTCAGCTGAAGCTCTCGCAGCGCATCATCCATCGTCAGCGTCTCTGGGTCCACTTGAACGAAAGCCTCCCTCATCGGGAGCTTCCTCCTACCGCTGATGGCCAGGTTTCGAACCAGTCGCTTGGCACCGAACAGAATCGAGTCAAAATCCTGGCTTACAGCAGCCCAAACGTCTCCTCGGGTTGCCATGTCGGCCGCTTGAGCCTCCCCTTCGGACGGGGCCCGCACGTACGGCACACCTAGGTGTGTTAGCAGTTTGATCGCGTCTTCCACCATCATGTCCTTCAGACTGGCGGTGGCTTGAGCGTACTTGCGAGCTTCCTCGACCCGGCCCTTCGCCAGGGCTGCTTCATACTTGACAACCGCTTCTTCTTTGATTGCGCGTCTCCTCTTGATCTCAACCTCCTTCAGGGCCGGAGGCCTGCCGTCAAACACGTAGACGAGCCTGATGCCCCTCTCGGCAAGGTTCGTGGTCCGGTAGAGTAGGCCGCTGAGGTGACTGGTCACGCGTCCCTGTCTGTCCATCAGAGGCGCGCCGGTAGGGCCGCGGATTATGGCGAGGAACTGGTAGAGGGCGTTGTACGCGTCAACCGCAAACGTCTTCCCTGAAAGCTCCTCCAGGGTCGTCTTTGTTCTCGGAACTAGGTCGGCTAGATCAACGCCCACAGGAAGGCCCTCCAAAGCTCCTGTTTTTCAAGGTCTTCGCCGAAACTGTCCCACACGCTTCGCTATCATCGCTGCCACAGCCCCTGCGCCGACTCCTCCGTCAATGTTGACCACGGACATTCCCAGGGAACACGACTGAAGCATCGCGGCCAAAGCGGCCAGACCCTTCTCTCCAAACCCGTAACTCCTAGACGTGGGAACTCCTACAACCGGCACATCCACCATTCCCGCAACGACTGTCGGGAGGGCACCCTCTCTGCCCGCAACCACCAGTATCACATCTGCATCCCACCTCAAGAGCTGTTTCAGCGGCTCAAACAGCCTATGGAGGCCCGCGACACCGACATCGTAGTAGGCTCGAGTGTCGCACCCCATCTCCCGAGCCACAACCTCGGCCTCCTCCGCCACTGGAATGTCAGAGGTCCCGGCGGTAAGTAGGCCAACCCGGCCCCCGTTTGGTTTGGTCTTGTAGGAGCCCGATTTGACCAGAACCATTCGGGAACGAGGCATAAACTCCAATCTGTACCCGTCCCGAATCCTGGAACGTACAGCCTTTAGATGAGCCCGGTTCGCGCGGCTGATGATGGCGCGTCCAGTCTGCTCCACCATCGACCGCGCGATTTTCGCAACATCACCTGGCTCCTTTCCTTCCGCCAGAATAATCTCCGGCAGTCCTTTCCGAATCTCGCGGCCAACATCGAGCCGTGCGATGTTGGAAATCTCTTTCAAAGCCAGCATTCGATTCTTCTTTTGCAGAGTTCTCAGGCTTCGCTGAAACTCGGATACGGCCAAACTCTTTTCGCCATTCTGTAGCAAGAAGTAAACCGTTTAAAGTGCAATGCTAGTTGAATATTGAACGCATTGCAAACCTCTGTAGATTCAGCTATAGACTTGAAAGTTGAGAAGGCTGTAAACTTCATCGCCCAGTTCAACGGAGTCGTGGTCGCGCTCTCCGCCGGCGTCGACAGCTCACTAGTAGCAAAGCTCGCTCAGAAGGCTCTCGGCGACCGCGCCATAGCCGCGACCGCGGTCTCCGAGTCGCTGCCACCAGGCGAGCTTGATATTGCGAAAAAGACCGCGGCTGGTATCGGCATCAAACACGTCATAGTGCGAACAAACGAGCTCCAGAATCCCAGCTACGCGGCAAATCCCGCTGACAGATGCTACTATTGTAAAGACACGCTCTACAGGGAACTGAGAGGGCTCGCCGAGGACTTGCGGTTGGAAGCGATCATGGATGGGACACAGGTGGACGACTTGGACGAAGATAGGCCTGGCCGTAGAGCCGCAAGAGAGGCCGGCGTGAAGAGTCCTCTGCTTGAAGCAGGGTTCTCAAAGGCCGAGGTCAGGGAAGCCGCGAAGGTTCTAGGGCTTTCGGTCTGGGACAAGCCTGCCATGCCCTGTCTGTCTTCAAGAATACCGCACGGACAGGAGGTTACGTTGGACAAGCTCTCGGCAGTGGGCGAGGCGGAGCAGTTCATCAAGCAGCTGACAGGAGTACGTGACCTTCGGGTCCGTCACCATGGGACCCTGGCTCGGATCGAGGTCAGGCCAGAGGACCGACACCTCTTCTATGATGAGGGTCTAATGGACAAGATTGACTCCGAGTTGAGGAGTATTGGCTTCGCCAATGTGACTCTTGACCTTCGGGGTTATCGAAAGCCCCGGGCTCCTGACACGGCCGAAGGGGTTGTACTGCCGGTTCTCAACATGACCTAGTAGGCGGTCATCTGCGACGCGTCTCGAGGCCAACTGTCCGATTTGTGCACGCGAGCTTGACCCTCGGGGTGTTTGCAGAAACTGTGGATACTGTTCGAGTTGCAGTATGGACTAGGTTGTCGACCGCCTCTTTTCCTTTGGTTGGGCTCTGACTGCCACGAGCGGGCGGAAAACCCTAACCCTATATTCTGGACCGTTGCAAAATCAGCAGGGGTCAATTTGGAGCAAGCTCCTCGGAAATCTACCGGACTACTCGTGAGAATCGTTCTTACAATACTCATCGGGACGGGCTTCCTGTCAGGCTCGCTAATCTACGCGGCCTTCTACGCGGCCGAACACAGCTGGTTCCAGAGGATTGTTGTGGTTCTAGTAGGACTCACTCTTGCAGTTGGCTCCATATCACTTGTCTGGGTAACGTGGGCCCTCCCGCGGAAGGTCCTAGAGTGGGGCGGGGAAGAGAAGATGAGGATCGCCGACCGGAAGGGAATCGTTTCGATAATTGCAGGCGCGGGCTTTCTCACGGGGCTTCTGACTTATGTCGGGTTTTACACTGATGGCCTGTCGACCTTCCAGAAGATTGTGATTGTGCTCGTCGCCCTGATTCTTACAGGAGCAGTTGTCTCCATCATCTCCCTGGTATGGGGGAAAAGCCGATGGAGACGTATGATGAGGTTCTGACACTAAGGGTACTAAGTCTCCAGACCGACGTGTGTGATTCTAGGCATCCAAACGCATCATTCCTGGTGAAACTTGGGCCGCAGAGACTAGAACCGAATGTATACCTTTTTTAGAAGATAACAGCTAATCGCCTCTCTCAACTTGCCCCGTCGCCAAACCGCGGACCTGTCAATCATAGCCGACAGAGTCGACCCTCATACGTGGTCTTTGTTCCAGGCTCTCCGAACCCGCTTGAAACAGTTGAAGGGGGTGACGATGAAGGTGCAGTACGAGGCCCACAGCCGCGAGCCGGTCCTAGCCTTTTTCTACGAGGGACGCCAGTTGTTTCACCTTCACGCGCGGGGCGACGAGATTAGCGCTACGTTTCACACTGACTACAAATCGCGCCTGAGAATTGTTGACAACCAGACGATAGACTGGAGGCTGCGCGAGCAAGTCCGGAAACGGACATGGGCCGCGTTCACGCTGGCATCCGTAAAGGACCTAGGACCCTTCATGGAACTAGTACGGGTAAAATACCAGCTGATCAGCGAGGAGGTCACAGGCAAGCCCGCTGACGCTCGGCCCATAGCTGTTTAAGATGGGCAGTTCGGTCCCACGAGAACAGAGCGTTCCAAATCATTTGTCAGAGTTCCACCTAGGACCCCGGCTCCAGAGGCTGAAGCAGGTTCTGACAGCCAAGCCCCGTCCCAGCCAGAACGACGAGGTCGAGGCTGTGGTAGGGGTCCTGCTTGTGGAGGAGGCTGGAAGGGGATTGGAGACGCTGCTGATACAGCGACCTGAGAGGCCGAGCGACCCCTGGTCGGGGCAGGTCGGTTTTCCCGGTGGGAGAGTAAAGGCCACGGACCCCTCAGCCGAGGACGCGTTGCGCCGAGAGGTTGAGGAGGAAGTGGGAATCGACCTCAAGCCCAACGGGGAAAGGCTGGGACTCCTGAGCGTTCGCCGTCCAGGCCGAAACCCTGAGGTGAAGGTTCAGCCCTGGGTCTACGCCTTGAGAACCCGCCCTCTCCTACGCACTAGCGACGAGGTGGCCGAGGCCTTCTGGGTCTCCGTGCCAGGCCTGGCCTCGAAACACACCAGTGCAGAGGTCGAAATCCGCGGCCAACGATGGACAGTGGACTGCTACTTGGTCGATGGGCACATTGTCTGGGGGTTCACGTTTAGGGTCCTGGAGGAACTAGTGCAGATTCCTGAGGTTACGGCTTCGTCCTAGGCCGGGACCTCCAGCCTCTCAGGGGTCACTCCCACCATCTTGCACGCTTCGCAGACCTTTCCGGACGTTGGCTCTCCGCAGTTCTCGCACGATTGAAGGTTCGACGGCGGTACGCCTGGTTCAGCGAGGTTCCGGAGTTTCAGCATGGCTTTGTAAGAGGAGAAGAGGACGCCTGGGTGAGCAATCTCCAGCCTGTTGAGAATGGTTCGGAGCTCGTTCCGCAAAGCCTCTGTCATGTACGGACACGACGCTGTCTGAAACCTAAGGCCCTCCAGATACCCGTAGAGTGCAACTTCTCGCTCGGGAACTTCACACAAGGGTTTCACCCGTGTCAGAAAACGGCCCCGAGGGTCCGATAGAACGGGGTTGAACCTGACAAACCGCTCCACATCGCCCTGGAACAGGTTCAGAAGATATGTCTGGAGAACATCGTCAAGGTTGTGCCCCGTCGCTATCTTGGTCGCTCCGACCTTCCTCGCGCCTAGGTTGATGGCTTTTCTACGGAAGACCCCACAGTACGAGCACGCAGTCATGCGTTCGCGTTTCTGTCTGAGAAAATCATCCAGCCCGTATCCGTAGACTTCCTTGAACGACAGAATCTCATGGTCCACTCCCAGCTTCCGGCAATAGTCCGACGCAATCTCCACGGCCTCCTCCCTGTAGCCCGCAATCCCCTCGTCAACAGTAACCGCTGTCAGCCTAGTTCTCAAAAACCTAGCGGTCAGTTTCTTGAGAATGATGAGAAGGGTCAGGCTGTCTTTACCGCCTGAGACGGCCACCGCAACATGGTCGTGCGGCGCTAGCATTTTCCAGCGGCTTATTGTCCTGCGGACCTTTCTCTCAACGGACTCCTTGAAGCACTTCTTGCAGAGGTTGACCCCTTCGTATTCTCGCCGGTAGAACGCAGGGTTATGGTTGCAGAGGTTGCAGAGCTTGTTGACCGTGCTCACCGCAGTAGTACCGTTCCGAAGACTGAGTAGGAGAAGGCCAGGTTGAGGACTAGAAGCGATAGTGAGACGAGGGTTGCAGCGATACGTGCAGGTTTTGTGTTCTTCAAGCCCAGACGGCTTAGAATCGTGTCAAAGTATCGGTCACCGTCAAACGGGAATAGTGGCAGCATGTTCACCAGCCCGACTCCCAAGAGTATGATGATCATCCACTGAAACGTGTTGAACAGGTGATATGACCATGGGGGCAAAAGGAAGGGTATGTTGCTCACGATGTATGGAGACGAATTGATTCCTATGAAGGCTCGGCTAGGGTTGACGGCTGGCGAGCAATCAGGAGTACCGCAGGTTTTCACGGTGTAGTTTACGGCGCTGTTTATTTCGATTGCGAGATAATCGCCTGGCCTTGTGCCGTTCAGAATATTGGACAGGCCTCCGGGCTCGGTTATGACTGTTCCGTTGACCTGAGTAATAACTGACCATTGAGGAATTCCTTCTTGGGCAGCAGGCCCTCCAGG
>Ga0209321_10002307_pt1 | contig 12836 bp, 9 predicted proteins | sample Rifsed16ft4_FD_184012 | JGI IMG/M metagenome (GOLD analysis project Ga0209321, IMG submission 184012) | Soil microbial communities from Rifle, Colorado, USA - sediment 16ft 4 - CSP-I_5_4 (version 2) | ecosystem: Environmental > Terrestrial > Deep subsurface > Rock core/Sediment | place: Rifle... | reverse complement strand
AAAAAAATTAAGCGAATTGGCATCTACGCATCTTCCGCAACCTGTCAGGGATATTGTAACAGTGCCGCTTCTGCATGACACCCCTGCAGAACTTGCCCAGCCGGCAATAAAAGACTGGACTAAAGGGGAGTGCGAGCCTGTTCCGGGAAAGACAATGCCGAATCTTGTAGTTGTTGAAAGGGATTATGTGAATTTGTACAACCAGTTTGTCTCTTACGGTCCAAGGGTAAAAAATGATGGAATTGGTTTTCACGGTATCAATTGGAAAATTGATGATGTGTACGATCAGATGACTACAGAAAATCCGGTTGGATGGAACGGGGGGAAATATCCTTCTATTGCCGATGCAGTTGATGCAGCAAATATTATCCTTCGTCTTGCGCCTGAGACAAACGGCGAAATGTGTTACCGTGCATATAAAGCTGAAGAGGAGCATGTTGGATTGCCGCTTATGGACCTCGCAGAAGGATATAGAGGTGTTAGTTTTACATATAATGATCTGCTTTCCCAACCGAGGCGGTTGCTAAACAGCCCTATCTGGACCGGACTGATGGACAGGGGCAGGGCGTATGCGCCTTTTTGCTACAATGTGGAGAAACTTGTCCCATGGCGCACCCTTACGGGGAGACAGCACTTCTACCTTGACCATCAGGGGTACATAGCCTTTGGAGAGCATCTCCCCACTTATAAACCCCTGCCTGACCCGGAAAAATACGGGGATCTTATGAAAAGCAAACGGGATGGCAGGGCAATTATGCTGAATTATCTCACTCCGCATGGAAAGTGGCACATTCATTCTACTTACTATGACAACCACCGGATGTTAACGCTGTCAAGGGGCGGGGAGCCTTGCTGGATGAACGATAGCGATGCCAAAGATATAGGAATTAGCGACAACGACTGGGTGGAGATATACAACGATAATGGCGTAATGGTAACAAGGGCAGCTGTAAGCGCGCGCATACCAAGGGGCGTCTGCATGGTGTATCATTCACCGGAGCGAACAATAGCAACACCAAAGGCTCCCATTAGGATGAATAAACGCGGTGGAGGGCACAACAGTGTAACGCGCACCAGGTTGAACCCTGTCCTGATGATGGGGGGATATGCCCAATTTACCTACGCTTTCAATTATTGGGGACCAACAGGGGTGAACAGAGACACCCATGTTTTGGTGAGGAAGCTAGAAGGTAAAGTGAAATGGTAATTAGCAAGGAGGTATGAATATATGAATATTCGCGCTCAGGTTTCAATGGTTTTTCACCTTGATAAATGCATAGGCTGTCACACCTGCAGCGTTTCCTGCAAGAACATCTGGACTGATCGCAAGGGAAGCGAATATATGTGGTGGAACAATGTGGAAACAAAACCTGGAACAGGCTATCCAACTCTTTGGGAAGACCAGGGGAAATATAAAGGCGGATGGGAGAAAAAGAATGATAAACTGCTGCTTAAACTGCAGGGTAAGGTTGGCACATTTACCAATATATTCTTCAACCCATACCTGCCTACTGTTGATGATTATTATGAACCATGGACATATAAATATGAAGACCTGTTTAATTCTCCGGAATCGGACGATCAGCCTACTGCCAGGCCTGTCTCTATGATTACCGGTAAGCCAGTTGATATTGAAGCAGGACCTAATTGGGATGATGACCTCGGCGGTTCACCTATTTATGCTGAAAACGATCCCAATCTTGAATCATTAAATCCGGAAGAAAGAAGGCTTCTGTTTGAATTTGAAAGAATGGTATTTTTTTACATTCCGCGCATCTGCAATCACTGTTTGAACCCTGGTTGTATTGCTGCATGTCCTGCCGGGGCTATATACAAGCGCGGTGAAGACGGAATAATTCTTGTAAACCAGGATAAATGCCGTGGTTGGCGCGTATGTATCTCGGGTTGTCCTTACAAAAAAGTCTATTACAACTGGGCAACGGGTAAATCAGAAAAATGCATCCTCTGTTATCCGAGACAGGAGACCGGCCAGGCTCCCGCATGCTTTCATTCGTGCGTTGGTCGCATACGATATTTGGGAGTTCTTCTTTATGATGCTGACAGGATTGAAAATACGGCTAAGGTTTCAGATAGGAACATTGTTGAATCACATAGGGATATGATCGTGGACCCTTTTGATAGAGGCGTAATAGCTTCGGCACAAAAGAACGGAATACATCCGCAAATTATTGAATCTGCCCGGAAGTCGCCAATTTACCGCTTTGTAAAAGAATGGAAGATTGCGCTTCCTCTGCATCCGGAATTCCGCACTATTCCTATGCTTTTCTATATTCCGCCTTTGCTTCCTGTAATGGCATCAAAAGAAGGCCCCGTTCTTTCCCTTGCCAGTGATTTTTTCAGCACTCTTGAAAGTGCCAGAGTACCATTGAGACTTATGGCTAAACTGTTTACCGGTGGGAATGAAGATATTATTAAAACCGTTTACAAAAAACTTATGGCAGTGAGGGTATATAAGCGGGGAAAAAATGTTAGCGATATAGCTGATAAAGTGGTCAAGCAGATGATAGACGAATCCGGTATGACTGTTGAAGAGGCAGAGGCTATATTTAGAATTACATCCCTGCCAACTTTCGAAGATAGGTTTGTGATCCCTTCATTCATGCGGGAAATGGCTATTGAATCAACGGAGAATACTCAAGTTCATAAGACTGAGGCAGGGTTCGGATTACGTAAAAAACCTGAAAGAGGTTTGTAAGGTTGTGGATGAAGGTTTATGCTTTTTCAGATAACTTGAATATACTTGTCCGATTGCTGGAATACCCATTGGCAGGGAGTCTTGAGTACTTGAAGAATTTTGATCCAAATTCAATCTCTGATAATGAGGCAGAAAAATTAATCAGGAAATTCCTGCAATTTATAGGAATTACAAATCTGGATACTGTTCAGGAGTTATATGCGACAACATTTGATCTCCAGCCTTCGTGTTATCCTTATATAGGATACCATCTCTTTGGCGAGGATTACAGACGCGGGTCCTTCATGGCAAAATTGAAGGAGGTCTACAGGGATTACAAATATGACTACAATGAGAAGGAATTGCCCGATCATGTATCTGTAGTTCTGGGGTTTTTACCCAGATACGACAACGAGGAAGAAAGGGTGGAATTTATTGAGTTCTGTCTTTTGCCATCCGTTGAAAAAATGGAACAGGGGTTGTCAGATGGCAATCCTTATAAAGATCCTATCAGGGCGCTATTAATTATATTGAGGAAAGAACTATCAAATAGCAAAAAACAGGGATTACCCACGATTTTTGCAGTAAAATAAAGGAGGTGATAACCATGGGAGATTTAATACTTTTTGCTGTTACTCCATATATAGCAATGATTCTTGCGGTAGTTGTTGGGCTATACCGGTACTTCGGCAATCGCTTTTCCTATTCCAGTATTTCTTCCCAGTTTCTTGAAAACAGGCAGCTCTTTTGGGGGTCAGTGCCATGGCACTACGGGATTATTTTAATTTTGCTTGCGCATGTTTTTGCTGCGGTTTTTCCGTCCGCAGGGGAATCATTATTGAGAAACACGACAAGACTTTATTTTATGGAAATTTCCGGTTGGATACTTGCTCTGTTATCAATTACAGGGTTGACACTGCTTATATTTCGAAGAATTATATCCCCGAGGGTGCAATCAGTTACATCGGTTATGGACTGGGTACTCCTTGCAGATCTTCTACTCCAGATAATTCTCGGGTTTTATATTGCAATCTTCTACCGCTGGGGCGGACTGTGGTACATTCATACTGTAACTCCATGGCTCGCGTCTATTTTTAGATTAAACCCTCAGATAAATTACATCACACCGCTTCCATTGCTTGTTAAACTGCATATATTCAACGGTGTTATTGTTATTGCTCTTTTCCCGTTCACAAGACTCGTTCATATTGTTACGCTTCCAATAACATATCTCTGGCGTCCATACCAGGTGGTTATTTGGAACAGAAGAGGAGGTTAAAAGTGAACTCTCAGGAATTAATAGAGAAATATAAGATTAAAGGCAGTCCAGAACTTGGGGTTATTGCTGCAACTTTTGGTTTTTTTGTAGGTTTTGCAGCGGTTTCGTTATATGGTCCAGCGGCAAAAAATTTCAAGGATATTATGGGGCTATCCGGGATTATGCTCGGATTCTTTGTTGCTGCTCCACAGCTGACAGGTTCTTTACTGAGAATCCCTTTCGGCGCATGGGTTGATAAGGAAGGAGGTAAAAAACCTTTTTTAATTCTTCTGTTTCTTTCTATTCTTGGAATGGCAGGTCTTACCACGCTTCTTTTGTTTTATTATCCCGATAGACTCACCATTGAGATGTACCCGCTGGTGCTCCTGCTTGGGTTTCTGAGCGGTTGCGGTGTTGCTACCTTTTCAGTAGGCGTTCCTCAAACATCATACTGGTTTCCCAAGAATAAACAGGGATTTGCTCTCGGAGCATATGCCGGGATTGGTAACACAGCGCCTGGGTTATTCACACTTTTACTTCCTCTGGCGCTGATTGGACTGGGACTTACTGGAGCATATACATTATGGTTTATCTTTCTTATAATTGGCACAGTAATATATGCAGTTATTGCTAAGGATGCGTATTACTTTCAGATTGTAAAACAGTGCGGTTCAAGAGAAGAGGCGGTAAAATCTGCCCGGGAATTGGGGCAAGAATTGATTCCTTCCGGGAAATTTATTGATGCGTTGAAAATATCCGCAGGAATTGGAAGGACATGGGCATTGGTTTTTCTTTATTTCACATCCTTTGGCGGATTTCTTGCACTGACAGTATGGTTTCCTGTATATTGGAGCCTGTATCATGATGTGGGGATAAGGGGCGCCGGTGTGTTAACGGCTGTCTTCTTTTCGTTGCATGCTTCTTTTGCCAGGGTGTATGGTGGAGTTATAAGCGACAGGATCGGAGGGGAAATGACCGCAATTATAAGTTTTTCATTGGTCCTGGTCGGGGCTATTCTTCTTATGTTTGCAAGTAATTTTGCTACAGCATTAACCGGCGCTATATTTATAGGTGGTGGAATGGGTATTTCCAATGCTGCTGTCTTCAAACTTGTCGTAAAGTATATTCCGGAGGCAGTCGGTGGAGCATCAGGATTGGTGAGCGGAGTCGGTGCATTCGGAGGATTTGTTGTTCCGCCGCTACTCGGCATATTTGTAGATGCATTTGGCAGGGAGGGATATGCAAAGGGATTTATTATTTATGTTATTCTTGCGATTATATCGATCGCAATATCATATTTTCTTAATAGAATAAAAGTGCCAGAGCATTAAAATCTTATTTATTTCAGCATAATTAGTTTTTCTATGCAATATTTTTTATCTTCTACGATAAAATATTTCCTCCGGCGCTTTGTTCCCTATGCCGCTGATTCTCCTGAGATTTCCATCAGCCTTCTTGATATGACGATTCTTTGTACCTGGCCTGTGCCCTCAAATATATCAAATACCTTTATATCCCTGAACCACTTTTCAACAGGATGGTCATTCAGGCATCCGTGGCCTCCCATTACCTGTATTGCATTGATGCAGGTCTCCATTGCTATCTGCGCAGCATAAGCTTTTGCCATGGAGGCTTCCTTTGCATTAGGCTGTTTCATATCAAGCATGTATGCTGCTTTCCAGGTGAGGAGTCTTGCTGCCTCAATTTTTCTTGCCATAGTGGCAAAGATATCCTTTATGGTCTGATATTTGGGTATTGGTCTGGATAGCGGGTAGTTTTCCTTAACCCAGTTAAGTGAATATTCGTATGCGGCCCTTGCGATGCCGGTCGCCATAGCTGCGACCATTGGTCTTGATGCGTCAAATGTGCCCATTGCTCCTTTAAAACCGGCTTTCTTCTCGTAGTACTCCTCTCCACCAAGCAGATTGTCCTTGTGCACCTTGCAGTCTTCAAATACAAGTTCAGCCGTCTCGGATGCTCTCAGCCCCATTTTTTCTTCAATTTTTCCTACCCTGAAACCGGGGGTGCCTTTTTCAATTACGAATGCCCTGTGTCCCGCTCTGCCGAGTTTTTTATCAATTGTGGCAAAGACCACATTCCAGTCTGCTCTGGCACCGTTTGTGATGAACTGCTTAGCGCCATTTATTATATAATGATTGCCGTCTTTTTTTGCTGTTGCAGCAATGGCAGCCACGTCGGACCCAGCGCCTGGTTCGGTAAGCGCAAAAGCGCCCCAGTGCGGTTCGTCATCCTTTGTGAGGATGCCAAAAAAGCGTTTCTGCTGGTCCGGAGTTCCCATGATGCGCACTGGCGGCTCGCCAAGTCCTGGTCCGGGAAAACTTAGCACAATCCCGGCATCACCCCAAGCAATCTCTTCTGCCGCGACTATCGTGATTCTGTGTACCTGGCTTACTCCTTTTCTGTCTTTTGTTTCGCCAACTCCTTCGCCCTCTCCGCCTGCTTCTTTTGGAGATGGTCCCATGCTGATGCCCATCTTTGCTACCATTTTCAGAAAGTCTCTGGGAACCTCGCCAGTTTTGTCAGCTTCCATAGCAATAGGCCTGATCTGGCTTTCTGCGAAAAAGTGAACCATTTGTTTAATGTTTTTTTGTGCTTCAGATAGTTCAAAGTTAATCATATTAGTCCTCCATTCTCCGGATTTCAGGACACATCTGTATAGATCCCCGCGATATCGTTGAAAATTCTCTGATTCTGTCCCTGAGTTGTACCTATTACAAGCCCCATTGTTTTTGCATCGCGCATCCATTTCTCAACAGGATGATCCTGAATGTATCCGTGTCCTCCGAGTATCTGGACGGCATTGTTTGCGACCGTCATTGCCATCTCATTTGCCTGGACAAATGACATGGAAACCGCCAGTGAAGCCGGTTCTCCTTGATCCAGATGCCATGCTGCTTTCCATACCAGCCATCGTGCTGCGTCCACTTCGGTTGCCATATCTGCGAGCATAAAGCTTAACCCCTGATGCTGACCTATTGGTTTCCCGAAGGCTTCCCGCACCTTTGAATATTCAACAGCGTAGTCCAGCGCTGCCTTTCCGAGTCCAACCGCCCTTGCTGCATGTATAACGCGTATTCTTTCATACATACCCTGCATACCCTTCTTAAGCGGTGTTCCATTCAGGAGATTTTCTGACGGAACCTTCACGTTCTCAAGTGCTATTTCCGTGATAGAGCAGGTGTTAAGTCCAAGCAACTCCAGCTTTCTGGTAATTTTTATACCGGGAACGCCTTTTTCAATGACAAAGGCGCCAATCCCATCCATGCCCTTGCTTCTGTCAATCACAGCAAAAACAACATGGATATCAGCAGTTCCACCGTAGTGAATCATGAATTTCTTGCCATTGAGGATATAATAATTATTTTCCTTTTTTGCAGTTGTCTCCATCGCAGACATATCCGAATCCATTTTTTCCTCGTATATGCACAGTGAACCAAACTTCGCGTAGGCCCCAGGCTGTGAAAAGGGTTCAAGGAACCGCTTTTTTTGGTTTTCGCTCCCCAATGCAAGGATTGCATAACCAGCAAAGCCCGGACCGGAGAGGGCCATTGCCGCGCCCACATCGCCAAAACTTAATTCCTCCTGGACGAGGGCCGCTGTTCGCATTCCCAGCCCCATACCGCCATATTCTTGCGGTATGTCAATAGTTGAAAGCCCCATTTCGTGATATTTTCTGAGAGTATTTTCGGCCACTGAGCCGTTTTTTTCATAGTCCCTCAGTTTCTGCCTGAGTTCGGTCTGGGCGAATTTTCTGACCTGATCAATTATTGCCTGTTCTTCCTCTGTAGGGCTAAAATCAACCATAATCTCCCTCCTTTATAGTTCTTTAATGGTATGTTACCCTTTTCATATCTGTCTATATGAATGAACACTCATTCATTTTATATATAACTGAACTTGCATGTCAAGTAAAATTTTTCCCCGGTTTACTCTTGACAAAAAAATCTTTCGCTGTATTATTGAAAATGAAAATTATTTTCAATAAGGAGGTGCGTCTGTGTGCTTGTGCAATGCGAGGACTGATAATGCCAGCGATGCAAGATTTAAACGTCTGCTTTTATCCGCGCTGGCGGCGCTATTGATAATTACAATATCCCCTGTGCTTTCATATGCTGGACGGCCTTTTAGCACTGAAGATGCGGGCGTTGCGGTCAATGGCGTGTTTCAAACAGAATTGAGCTTTGATTATGCTCGTGCAGATGCTGATGGGCATTATTCGTTTTTGCTTGTTCCGATAACGGGCATTTCGCATGACATTGAATTTTCAGTAGAGGTACCTGCAATGTTTATGGCGGACGATGCAGAGATGGCTGGCGGAATTTCGGATATAAATCTGGTTATGAAAACCATGATTTTTCAGGAAAAGGATATGTCTCCGGCATTACTGCTGAAGACATGGATAAAATTTGCGAATGGAGACATCTCTCGCGGAATGGGCAGCGGTGACGAAGATATCGGGTTTTCAGGTGTTGCAACCAAAGCCCTGCTGGATTTTGTACTTCATTCCAACCTTGGTTATGTATTTACGGGAAAGCGGGTGGACAATACGGCGGATGATGTTATTCTTTATGGGATTGCCTGTGAATACTCCCTAAGTCAGCGTATAAAGATTGCGTTGGAATTGTACGGGGAAAGCAATCCGCACTTTGACCCATCGGTGTTCAAACATCATATTTTGAATCCGCTGACTGGTATTGTTTTATATATAAATGAGATGGTTTACCTTGATTCTGCTTTTAGAATAGGAATAAACAGAGGAGAGATGACAGAATACGGGTTTACTCTGGGAGCGACATTAAATTTCTGATTTGACACAAAAATCCGCAAAAGTTGACAATTAATAAATATTTCTATAACATTAAAACATAATGTGACACGTGCTTTATGGTTTTGTCTAAAAATAGAGGTAATAAAGAGCCAAAATTCAGCAATCTTTACAATGAACGGCCGATTATAAAGCTTGAAGAGAAGATGATGGAACTGGAAAAACTGCAACATCAATACAATCAGATATTTGAGAATATAAATGATGTAGTTTTTTCTCTTGACGCTGCGGGGAATTTTATTTATGTAAACTCAAGGATCGGTATCTTAGGATATAAGTCCAGGGATGTTATCGGGAAGCCATTTGCAAGATTATTGATGTCTGATAGCAGGGAAAAGGTTACGAAATATTTTGAGTCAAATAGAGGAAAAGCATCTCGCGATCTGTTCGGCGTAGAGATAAAATGCAAATCCGGCACAACAAAATCTGTTGATTTGAGCATAGCATCAAGTCTCAATAGAAAAGGAAATTTTCTTGGATGGTTTTGCGTTGCAAGGGATATTACAGAACGCAAAAAAACAGAGATAGATTTGCTTGAGAGCGAATTCCGATTTCGCCGGCTGTCCGAAGCAACTATGGAGGGCATAGCTATCCATGCGGAAGGAAAAATCCTGGATGCCAATCTGGCTTATGCCAAGATGTTTGGATACGAACTTAAAGAGGTCATTGGAATGAATGTTCTGGATTTTGCTGCACCAGAATCCAGGAATTTTGTCATGAAAAATATCCGTTCCCGTTATGAAAAACCCTATGAGGCTGTTGGCTTGAGGAAGGATGGAACTACTTTCCCAGGAGAAGTCCATGGCAATTCCATTTCTTATGAAGGGAGAAATGCCCGTGTTACGGTTATACGGGATATCTCAGTTCAAAAAAAGTCAGAGGAATTATTGCGCAGGAGCGAGAAGTACTTTGAGGCACTTATTCAGAATTCCACGGATATTATTGTGGTACTTAGAGCCGATGGCACAATTCTTTATGCAAGCAATTCCATTGAACGGATTTTAGGTTATAAACCAGAGGAACTAATTGACAAGAGCCTATTTGAATTTGATTTTTTATATCCGGATGAATCCAAACTTATAATTGCTAAACTAAGCGAACTAATGTCCGGTTCTGAGGGTCTGGTTAAGATAGAGCACCGTTTCAGACACAAGGACGGATCCTGGCGGATACTTGAATCGGTTGGAAAGAATTTGACAAGTAATCCCTATGTCCGCGCAGGAATAATAAACTCCCGTGATATAACGGAACGCCGGCAGGCGGAGGGGTTCATGAGGGATATACTGGAGAGCATTACAGACGGGCTGATAGTTGTGGACAGAAGTTATAAAATTATATCTGCAAATAAGGCTTACGGAAGAATGGTAAACAAGCGGATTGAAGATATAGTGGGCATGCATTGCTATGAGGCTTTTTACAACATTGACAAACCGTGCTGGGAGGCCAATATAGAATGTGCTATGCGAAAAACTTTTAACACAGGAGAAGCGCAAGTTTCTTTTTATAAGTACTATGACAAGGACGGCGAACTTCTGTATTTAGAAGGTGGAGTTTATCCGATGAGGGATCACTCAGGCATAATAAAGTCAGCGATTGAGGTTATTCGCGATGTCACTGAACATAAACGGCTGGAAGAGGAAAAAAACAAGATTCAGACACAACTCTTCCAGGTGCAGAAGATGGAATCCGTCGGACAGCTTGCAGGCGGTGTTGCCCATGATTTCAATAATTATCTCACTGTGATAAGAGGATATGTTGATATACTTCTAAGGGAAGTGCCTTCTGACAGCTCATGGTTGGAGGATATTAAAGAGATAAATGAAGCAGCGGTCAGGGCAACGACTCTTATCTCTCAACTTCTTACCTTCAGCAGAAGACAGACGATACAGCCGGAGGTGTTGGATTTAAACAAAATAATTGACAATTCCAAGAAAATGTTGCGGAAACTTATAGGCGAGAATATAAAACTTGAAACTGTGCTTCAACCATTAATACAAATGATAAAAGCAGACCCTATCCAGGTGGAACAGATATTGATAAACCTTACGGTTAATGCGCGGGATGCTATGTCTGATGGCGGAAGGATTATAATTGAAACGAAGAATGTCATTCTGGATTCGGATTTCACGCTACTGTATCCATATGTTGTGCCAGGCAGGTATGTTTTGTTTTCAATGAGCGATACGGGTATTGGGATGACCCCGGAGGTCCGGGCGCGGGTGTTTGAGCCATTTTTTACAACAAAGGAACGGGGAAAAGGAACAGGACTCGGACTTTCAGTTGTGTACGGTATCGTCAAACAGAGCGGAGGATATATTTTTATTGATAGTGAACCGGGCAAGGGGACGACGGCCAGGATATATCTTCCGATAGTTGCAGAAAATGCTGAGAGTACAGTAAAAAAAGATTCTGTCGTAGAAAAACGGAGTGTTTTTGGCAAGGAAACCATTCTTGTGGTGGAAGATGAAGATAATGTAAGAAAACTTTCAGGAAAAATATTGAAGGAATATGGATATACAATAGTGTATGCCTCAAATGGAGATGAAGCACTGAAGATATACAGGGAATATAAGGATGTTATCCATCTTGTTTTGACTGATGTAATTATGCCGGGGATGAATGTAAAGGATATGATAAAAGAAATAAGAATATTAAATCCCGGCGTGAAGGTTGTATATATGTCGGGCTATACAGATGATATAATTGCACGTCATGGGGTGCTTGAATCTGGGGCGCATTTTATCAGAAAGCCATTCACAGAAGATCTGCTCCCAAAAAAAGTGCGTGAGATATTGGATAACAGTTAAATTTATCAGTTTGAGAAATAAGTCATAAATTTTTTAGTTCTGTCTTTCTCCCAAAGGTTAAAAAAGCAGTATGGCCAATCATCAATTGATGCGGCCTGGTTTTGCCCCTGCGTGGAAGGATTTTTCTCAAGAGCAATTCAATACACTCTATCATTACATAACCATTCTCTTCAAGAGATACGCCTGTAAGCTCCACCTGATTGTATGTTGGCGAAAGACTCGCAAGCCTTCCGCCTCCCTTCAGGCACGGAGTTACGGATGGAATTTCATTCCACGGCTCAGGGACATCAAGAAAAACAATGTCAAAATCCTTTCCCTTGAACGGTTCTCCCGGATTTTTCAGGTTTAGTTCAAAGTTGTTGATTGCCTTGGCGCGCTTAAGATTTTTCCGCGCTGATTCAATGCAGTCCTCCCTCAGGTCGTAAGAGATGACCATCCCGTCACGTCCGACAGCCCGTGAAAGCGCAATGGTCATGGCGCCGGAACCGGTTCCAATCTCAATGACCTTCATCCCGGGTATCGCGCCTGTTTTTATCAGTATAATGCTTACATCCTTTGGATAGATTATTTGTGTCTTTCTCTGCAGATTCATTATTATGTCTTCTGTTGTGGGTTCAAGTATTACAAACTTTGTGCCGGTGTGCGTATCGCCCATTTCACCGTATTCTCTGCCTATAATATTATCAAAATAGATAATGCCCTTATTTGTATGAAATTTTCCTCCCGGCGCCACCTCAACCATGTAGTGATTCCTGCCTCCAACATACAAAAGTATTCTGTCGCCTTCCTGAATTGGCATAATCAGATGTTATTATTGTGAAATAATTAAAAAAGTCAACATCAATTCCTCAATTTCTTGACACTTACTGCTGATAGTGTAAAATCCATAAGATGCAAAACAAAAAGTCAGAGAAATTGTTCAATGAAGCAAAAGCCCATATCCCGGGCGGTGTAAACAGCCCTGTTCGCGCGTACAAGTCGGTCGGTGGAATACCTCCGTTTATTGCGTCAGCAAAAGGTTCCAGGATAAGGGATGTAGACGGCAATGATTATATTGATTTTGTCTGCTCCTGGGGGCCAATGATTCTCGGACATAGTCCGAAGGATGTTCTGAATGCTGTAACCAAAAGGTTGGGCAGGGGAACGAGTTACGGTGCTCCCACCGGAGAAGAGGTTCTCCTTGCAAAGGAGATCAAGAAGGCATTCCCTGCTATGGAACTGGTGCGGCTT
>Ga0209321_10002302_pt1 | contig 12849 bp, 13 predicted proteins | sample Rifsed16ft4_FD_184012 | JGI IMG/M metagenome (GOLD analysis project Ga0209321, IMG submission 184012) | Soil microbial communities from Rifle, Colorado, USA - sediment 16ft 4 - CSP-I_5_4 (version 2) | ecosystem: Environmental > Terrestrial > Deep subsurface > Rock core/Sediment | place: Rifle... | reverse complement strand
AGCCGATGAACTGGCCTACACAACCCACGATTTGGACGACGGTCTGCGCTCGGGCATGATCACACCGTTGATGCTGGATGGCATTTCCCTGTGGGAGATCCTGCTTGAAACCTATCACTGGCGCGGTCCGAACCTGGATGATATAGAGCGGCATCGTATGATCCGCCAATTGGTCGGCATCATGGTCACAGACATGGTCGAGGCCACCGACAAGCGGCTTAGAGAAAGCAACGTTAAATCAGCGCTCGATATTCAAAAACTCAAACACAATGTCATTGGGTATAGCGAAGAGATGCAGCGACGAAACCGCGAACTCAAGGATTTCCTCTACAAGAAACTGTACCGTCACTACCGCATCGTACGGATGCAGGTCAAGGCTGAACGGTTCATATCGGACCTGTTCAATGCTTATCGCTCCGAGCCGTTGATGCTGCCCGACTCCATTCAGAAGTTTATTGAACCACGCGGTCTCGAGCGTACGATCTGTGATTACATCGCAGGCATGACCGACCGCTATGCCATCGAAGAACACCAGAAATTATTTAATCCGCTGGAAAAGCCTTAGAATGTGAGCTGCAAATGAATCAACCAACTTATCTGACACCCGAGGGTGAAACCAGGCTCAAAGCAGAGCTGGCAGAACTGACCGGGCCGCGCCGCCAGCAAATCGCGCAAAGGCTGCGCGCCGCAATCCAAATGGGCGACCTTTCTGAAAATGCAGATTATCATAAAGCCAAGGAAGACCAGGCCTTTTTGGAAGGCCGCATCCAGGAGTTGGAAGCCATCCTGCGCATGGCAGTCATTATCGAGAAGAAACAAAGCGATGTTGTAACCGTCGGTTCACATGTGACCATTCAAGAGGGGGATTCTCCACCTGAAACGTATCATGTGGTCGGAGCAAAGGAAGCCGACCCGCGCAACGGCAGGATATCGAACGAATCTCCCATCGGCAGGGCGCTGATGGATCATAAGGTCGGGGATGTCGTTGCAGCAGATGTACCGGATGGCAGGATTGAATTCAAAATCCTGAAGATCGAGTGATCTTTATCAACACAAAAAGAGACCACTGTAGTGGCCTCTTTTGATTCAGTTAGTGATTCACTGCCCGCTGCGGGGCCAGATCGCGAGTTCCAGAGTGATGCGCTCGAAGTAACTGCTCTGAGGCATCGCACCGGTTCCGTATTCCATGTCCACGACGGTTGCCAGCAATTGCAATGTCGCCGTTTCAAGCAGCACCTGTTCCTGCGATTTGACAACGACAAGTTCGCCTTTCGGTTCGAGCCGGGCGCGGATATTAGGGTCGTTGTAAGCATACTCAGACATCAGCACTTTTGTGGCCGTCTTGATGTCATTCTTATCGAATAACCAGATCTCGAGCGCCGCGACTTTCTTCGGCTCCCCCACGCCGACAGTTTCCGAAACACCGACGCCATATTCACCCAAAAACTCGCCGCCCCCGGTATCGATGCTGAACGACTCATCGTACAGGTCATCACCCAAAACATAGGTGGTCATTGTCTGAGTGATTGGCGGGGCAAGACCCATTTCCGCAAAATTGGTCTTCTCAGCCTGACGGCTGGCCTGTGCCGCTTGCATGACCGGTGTGACGGTGCCAGACCCTTTTCGAAGCAGTCGCCACAAATAAAGAGCACCCACCGCGACCAATATAAGTACAACTGCAATAGATGCATAAAGTACAGTGGACCCCATTCCAGACGTTCCTTCACCCGCAGGCGCAGGCGGAATGGGGACTCCCTTTACGCTTTGAACAAGAGCACCGAAGGCCTGAATATCAGCCGGATTCTGATATCCGGGATCATTTAGTAGACTCAGGTATGTGGAGTTTGCCGCCTCACCCAAATTATCCCAACGCGCCATGGCAGTATTGGCATCGCCCGTTCGGTTATAGGAATCAATCGTCATGCGCAAATAATCCCTTTGCAGATCTTCGCGCAGGACTTCGGGAGTGCCGTCCGTCCATTGAACGGGCCAGATGCCCCAGCCCATGATCAGGCCAAGGATCAGACCCAATACCACGCCTAAGATGAGAGCCACTCTTGTGTTTTTGAGCAGGTTTTTGAGGATCGCAGTTAACGCTTCCATGGCTTATTCCTTTTTTGAGGGAGGTTTACTTATTATATACCATCCCTTGAACAAAAATATCTGTCGAAAGCACCGAAGATTTCGCTATTTGCCTTCCATCAAATATAACACGCGTTCCGATTCATGTACATCAGCCGCATGATGGATCGTGAATCTCTTTTTGAATGCGGCTTCAAAACCCTCGCGTGTGTAATTGGGAAAAATATCCTCGCGTGAAGCAAGCAGCTTCCGCACCTGGCTGTCAGATTTGGGAACGAACTCGACCACCAGCCATTTGCCCGTCTCGGCGAAGAAGTCAGCCAGTTGCGGCAAGGGCACGTTGTTTGAAATCGCAAGGTGATGAATGACAGCCAGCGCCAGAACCAGATTTGCCGGGCCGCGCGAACCGAACGAATCACGTTCGCGATTCGCCCATCCAAGCGAAGGGCTGGGATTCGTCAGGTCCAGCAGCAAAGGCAAAAGGTTTTCCGTCTTTTCGCCTTTCGCCTGGCGATAATTCTGTTCAACCGCCGCAGGATCGATATCGAACGCTACAACAAACGAACCATTGCTGCTTGCCACGCGGCTAAATATGCCGTTGTTGGCGCCCAGGTCCCATGCCAGCGCCGGATTCACCCGCTTCACCCATTCATCGACGAGTTGCTTCTTGTGTTCAAATGCGGCATCGGAATAATTCGTGATATCGTAATAATTTCCCCATTCGGTTCCCCCCGGGTTCCAGTTCAGCTTTCGAACGGTCGCATCCAGGCTGTCTATCAAGCCGGTCATCGCCTGCCTGCCGAAGGTCGCTCCACCGCGTGATTTCACTTCCTCACCCGCATACTTTTTCTGTGCGCCGGCATGCAAATGGATATTCGTCAACAGACCAAAGTTGAGACGCGTCTTCCAGGGGAGCAGCTGGCTCGCAAGATCGAGCGGGACACCATCAATATACACGCGCAACAACTGATTCAGCCGGATATCTTTCAACGCCATCAACGCAAGCGGCGCAAGAAAATGCTGGCAGAATTGGCGATACGCCACCCATGGTTGTCCCTCTTTATAAATCTCGAAGGAAAGCGTATCGATCAACGTTGCCTTGCCGCGCACAAATTGAATATTATATGCGCTTGCATCTTTCAACGACATCCCTGCTCTTAGCGCGCGCCGCTGGATGGAAAGCGTCGCAAGCGCGGCATCTTTCAATTGACCGAACGACCATTCATATGGATAGGAGATGAACGGTACGCGTTCGGGCTGGATGACTCTAAAAGCCGTCTCCCCCCCAGCCGGAAGTGGATCCACCTCAACATGCGGGATCAGCAGCCCGGCTTTGACCAGCTTCCCGTACAAGCCTGATTCCATCAATCGCAGGTATTCCTGCTCGTAGGCGCGGTTGACCTGCCGGTAGAGGACCCCGCCGCGGGAAAACAGGAACCCGCTCGGGTCCCGGAAAGAAGCAGCGAGCTGTCCGCTATTCACTTGATTCGTCGTCATCCTCATCGGGCTTTGGTTTGATGCCAAACCATCCTTTAATTCTGCCCCATGACGCGCGTACGGCAACAGCGAGACCAAGCAACGCGGCAATCAGCAGTTGGATCAAAAAACTGCCGGAGCCGGGATCAAGGTAAGGAAGGGGTGCGAAATGCATGTCTTCTCCTATTCAACAGCTTCAGGGACAATATCTTCCAGCTGGAAGGTTTCATGGCAATTCGTGCACTGGGCTTTATGCCTGTCTGCAACGACAAGCAGGCCATTGCATTTTGGACACGGCTGCTTGAGAGGCCTCTTCCATGAAGTGAAATCACAATTGGGATAATTGATGCAGCCATAGAAGGTACGGCCCTTGCGTGTCTTGCGCTCGATCAGTTCACCGCCATCTTTCGGGCACGTGACACCGATCTTTTCAAGCCAGGGTTCGGTATACCGGCACGTCGGAAAATTCGAGCACGAAATGAATTTCCCAAAGCGCCCATGACGGATGACAAGTTCACCGCCATCCTCCGGGCATTGACGGCCGATCGGCTCCGGTCCGGTTTTGGTGACCGGCATTTCTGCCTGCGCCTTTTTTATATCCTCGGCAAACGGGCGATAGAACTCGTGCATGACCTCGACCCATTCAGCCTGGCCATTGGCGATCATATCAAGGTCCTCTTCCATGCGGGCTGTAAATGTCAGGTCAACAATATCAGGGAAGTATTGCACCATCAAATCATTGACCTGCATGCCGATTTCTGTCGGCACAAGACGCTTTTCCGTGCGGACGACGTAACCGCGCTGTTGGATGGTGGAAAGCGTCGGTGCATAAGTCGAAGGACGCCCGATGCCATCTTCTTCAAGCGCCTGTACAAGAGACGCCTCTGAATAACGCGGGGGTGGTTGCGTGAAATGCTGTTCAGGGATCAGCCGAATAAGCTCCTGCTTCTGCCCCTCTGCGATGCCGGCAGGAATGGGGACGTTCTCTTCATCCTCTTCCGATTTCACGTCTTCATTCTTCGCTTCTTCGTAGACCACCAGAAAACCTGCAAATTTCACAGTGGAACCGGAAACGCGCAGAAGATAGCCATGCACGCTGGACTTGCCTGTCACTTCCACCTGTAATGTATCATAGATAGCCGCCTCCATCTGAGAGGCAACAAAGCGCTGCCAGATCAGGCGATACATTCTGTACATCGCAGGCTCCAGGTACTGTTTGACCTGTTCAGGGTCGCGCATCACAGAGGTCGGGCGAATGGCCTCGTGCGCCTCCTGTGCGTTCGCGGACTTGGTCTTATATTGAGGCGGAGTGGGGGGCAAAAAGTCACTGCCGTATTTCCCGGTCACATATTGCCTTGCCTCACTTTGCGCCGATGCGGAGACGTTGGTCGAGTCCGTGCGCATGTAAGAGATCAAACCGGTCGTCCCCCCGTTGCCCACATCCTGACCTTCGTACAATGCCTGGGCAAGTGCCATGGTGCGTTTGGCCGTAAAACCCAATTTGCGTGAGGCCTCCTGCTGCAAAGTTGATGTCGTGAACGGAGCTGACGGTTTGCGTCTGCGTTCGCCGCGTTTGACCTTTGTGATCGTATACGCGGCAGTTTCCATATCAACCAAAACAGGCTTGACTGTTTCCTCGTCCGGCAGGTCAGCATCCTTCTCATCGATCTTTGCCAGCTTCGCAACGAACGTGGATTGCAGGCCCTCAGGTTTGAGTTCTGCATGGATGGACCAATATTCAACGGGCACAAACGCTTCGATCTCACGCTCTCTCTCGACGATCAGCCTGAGCGCCACCGATTGGACTCGTCCTGCCGAAAGGCGGCCGCGCACCTTCTCCCAGAGGATCGGGCTGATGCTGTACCCAACCAATCGGTCCAGAATGCGACGCGCCTGCTGGGCATCCACCAAATCCATGTTGATGGCGCGCGGATGTGAGAACGCCTCCCTGACAGCGGGCTCGGTGATCTCATGAAAAACCACGCGTTTTGCACGCTCCGACTCGATTTGTGCGGCCTCCATCAAATGCCACGAGATCGATTCGCCTTCGCGATCCGGGTCGGTCGCGAGATAAACCACCTCCGCTTTCTGCGCCAGCTTCTTGAGCTCTTTGACCACATCCTTCTTTTCATTTGGGACGCGGTATTTCGGCTCGAAATCGTTTTCCACATCCACGGAAAGCTGTGACTTCAGCAGATCGCGCACATGCCCCACCGAGGCGCGGACGGTGTAGCCCTTTCCCAGATAACGCCCCACAGTCCTGGCCTTCGCCGGGGATTCGACAACAACCAGCTTGCCCGCGCGCTTTTCCACCTTTGCCAGCTTTTCAGGAGGTGTCAATCCTTCATGCGCCGGAGTCTTGCCTATCCGATAAAGTTTCGTGCCACAAACAGGACATATACCTAAAGTCACAAGAGACCCTTTGGCGTTGAAACTCGCAACAGGATCATTCATTTCACGTTTGGTCTTACACTTCATGCAATAAGCTTCCATAAATTAACCTTTGTTAGGTCACACCTGCATGATTTGCTTAGCAAATCAGACGCAGGTGCAAGTGTTGCGAGCCCGAAGGGCAAAGCAATCTCCTCTTTAGTGGGGATTGCTTCGTCGGGAAGAACCGCGAAGCGTCCTCGCAATGACAAAATTTACAAATATTTTTCCTGGTGATGTTTTTTCAAATGCTCCACAACATCACGGACTTTTTGCGACTGATCCGCTTTGCAGATCATCAAAACATCACCTGCATCCACAACAACCATGTCGTCCAAACCGATCGTCACCACGAGGCGTTGATCGTCATCGCTATAAACAAGCGTATTATGTGTATCCAGCGCCAGGTGTTGTGCACTGGTGGCTACGTTCCCATTCATATCCGGTAGGAGGATTTCAAAGAGTGAATTCCATGAACCCACATCGCTCCAACCCAAACCGCCTGCCGGCAAAACCGCAACCTGCTCCGCTTTTTCCAGGATGCCATAATCGATGGTCTGGTTTTTCAAATCATGCCAGTATTCCTGCAAAACCTCGTCCTGTTTGAGGGTGTCCCATGCAGCAGAAACTTCCTTGACGGCTTTGAAAAGTTCAGGCATCTGCCTCTCGATCTCTGCCAGGATGGCATCTGCGCGCCAGATAAACATACCGCTATTCCATGAATGGTCGCCACTATGCAATAATTGCTGGGCAGTCTCCTGATCTGGTTTTTCCTTGAAGCGCTGGACCTTGTAAACAGGATATTGGTAATCGCCATCCAGCGGTTCACCTTGTTGAATATAGCCATAGCCGGTGGAAGGGAACGTCGGCGCAATTCCAAGCGTAACAAGGTAATTTTTCTTCGCAACATCAAATGCGGTCCTGATCAGATAATGGAACAAATCACGATTGCGTATATAGTGATCTGAGGTCTGGATTGCCATAACTGCCTGCGGATCACGTTTTTTAAGTACCGCAGCCGCCAATGCTACCACAGAGGCGGTGCCGCGTGGAGCTGGTTCGATCAAATAATTTTCAGCAGGAATCGAAGGCACCTGCTCCTGCATCTCACGCGCCAGCTCAGCAACTGTAACAATCACGATTCTTTCTGGAGGAAAGAGTTTTTCAAGACGAGCAACAGTGCTCTGAAACAGGGTTTCTTTTCCCAACAAAGACAGCAATTGTTTCGGCTTTTCTTTTCTTGAGAGGGGCCAAAGGCGAGTTCCCCCACCTCCAGCCATAATCACCACATATGAATGTTCCATATCCTATATCCTAAGCGAAATAGTCGGACTGTTCCTCACGCACAGCGACATAATTCATGCCGCCCACCTGACGTACCATCCCTTTAAGCTCCATCAGGGCTAATGTGGCTGAAACTTTTTCGATGGGCAACTCAGCCTGGTTGCGTATTTCATCCACATGTAGAGGTTCGCTGCCGAGAACGTTCATCAAACGCGCTTCTGTTTCATCAGCAGGGATCACTTTTCGTGCGGCTTTCTGCTCACCCACGCGCGTTAGATCCAATGCTTGCATCAGGTCATCCATACTCAACAAAGGCAATGCGCCCTTCTGAATTAGCTTATTGGTGCCTTTGCTTTGAGGCGCAAGTATACTACCAGGCACTGCAAATACTTCACGTCCCTGTTCGGCGGCGAACTCGGCGGTGATCAATGCGCCGCTTGTCTCACCTGCTTCTACGACAACGACTGCCAATGATAACCCGGAAATGATACGATTGCGCGGGGGAAAATTGGATGCATCTGGCGGCGTGCCCAGGGCGTAATCGCTGATGATCGCACCGCGCTCCATCATTTGTTCTGCAAGCCCGCGGTGTTCAGGCGGATAGATCTTATCAACGCCGCAGCCCAATACGGCAATTGTCCTTCCACCGGCTTTCAATGTGCTCTGATGAGCAATTGCATCCACACCCCGCGCCAGACCGCTTATGACTGTAATTCCGTTCGCCGCTAGAAATGATGAAATTTCCTCTGTGATCTGCCTCCCATAAGCAGTCACCCGCCTTGTGCCAACAATTGCAACAGCAAACAGGTCATCTGGCAGGTATTCTCCGCGAATATACAACACAGGCGGCGGCTGGTCGATCTCTTTTAATCGTCCCGGATAAGCTTCATCCTGCCAGGTCAGGATTTTGATTCCCTGTGATTCGATCTTCTCCCACAGTTTTCTCAGATCAACCTCTTCGCGCGCCTGGAGGACACGCTCGATCACTTTCGCACCCAGGCCTGCTTCCGCCAAATCAGCAGGCGCTGCCTTCCACGCAACTTCCAGATCGCCAAAATGCTGTATCAACGCCTGCATGCGTACAGCGCCGATGCCTTTGATCAAGTTAAAACCTATCCAATAGCGTTTGTCATCCATAGCCAAGCGCGGATTATAACCCCTCGAGCAGGTGAACGCGCATTAAACGGCGGGCACGATCCAGTTCCAGAATGACCGACGGAATGGCCGGCAGAAGGATTTCGCGCCCGGTTGCATCCCTCACAACATACACGTCGTTCGCGCCTGTCTCGATGATTTCCACCAAGTCACCGAGCAGATTGTCGCCATCATCTACAACTGCAAATCCGAAAAGTTCGTGTTGATAGATCTGGCCTTCCGGCAGAGGCGGCACATCCGACGCCTCGACATATACCCATTGATTACGAAACTGTCCCACATCTTCCGGCGTTTCAACACCATTGAACTTTATCAACATGCCTTTGGCATGCGGGCGCGCGCTTGCAAGCGTCATCGGCTTATGTTCTTCACCAACCAAAAGCCTCCTGCCACTTTTCAGCCGTTCGGGGAAGTCGGTACGCAGATCCAGGATGATCTCCCCGCGCACGCCATGCGGACGACGAAGAAAACCAATCGTCAAATAGACAGGCTCGCCGTCTGGCGAGCCTGAAGCGTTTTTGTTCCCAGCCATTATTCTGGCTCTACCACATCGAGGGTGGCTTCTTTGCCTTCCCGCTCGGCCGCCACTCGCAGGAGAGTGCGGATGGAATTGGCGACTTTACCGCCTTTTCCGATCACGCGTCCCATATCATCCTTCGACACGCTCAACTCAACGCGCACGCGTGAGCCGCCCCCGCTTTCCCGCACTTGCACTTCTTCAGGATGATCAACCAAGGATTTGGCAATATATTCGATCAGGTCTTTCATATTGTCACCTATGCCATTGCGAGGATGGCGTTAGCCCGACGAAGCAATCTCCAAATTGACGAGGGGATTGCCTCTCGTGGGCTCGCAATGATATAAAACTAACTCCTGCCCGTCTTACTTGACGCGCCGCGCTTGACTTCAGCTTCTTCGCCTTCCTTCACGAGCGTCTCAACAGCCTCGCCCATCTTGAAGCGCTCGAAGCGATCAATGATGCCCGCGCTCTTGAAAACCTGCGCCACTGATTCGGTTGGCAGAGCACCGTTCTTCATCCAATGATAGGCGCGGTCTTCCTTCACGTGAATCGTGGCGGGATCTGTGCGTGGGTTATAGAAACCCAGAATTTCCAAAAAGCGACCATCGCGAGGGGACTCCTTATCGGCGGCCACAATGCGATACGTGGGTTGGCCTTTGAGACCAATACGACGTAAACGAATACGAACCATCTTAGTTTTTTCTCCTTAGTGTTTTTGTGTTTCAGGCAGGCAAGAGAGGTTGCGTGCAGGGACGCATGCGGGCTGAAATCGCAGGGGCATATTTTACCACGATGTAGAGGCGGGATAACCCCGCCCTTACGCCGGGAGTGTAAACGAAATCTTCGTCCCCCGCCCCACTTCGCTTTCCGCCCAAATTTTTCCGCCATGCGCCTCAACCAAATACTTCGCAATCGACAAGCCCAATCCCATCCCGCCTGAGTCACTGGATTTATAGAATCGATCGAAGATCCGGCTCAAGTCTTCGGATGCAATCCCCGAGCCGCTATCTTCGACGGAAATCATCACGCTTCTTTCGACGCCTGAGCGTGTTTCCGATAAATTGACCTGGACCACGCCTCCTCGTGGCGTGTAGAGCAACGCATTCGACAGTAGATTGGTCAACACTTCACGGACGCGTTGAGGATCAATATTCATTGCCTCCACATCCACCAGGGACAGATCAACTTTGATTTCCTTTTCCTTTGCCTGGGCCTCAAAGCCGGAAACAATTTCCCGAAAAAAGGATCCCGGGTCCGTGGACTCGCGTTTCAACTGCAACGCCCCGCTCTCGGCAAGGGATAATGTGCGAAGATCATCTATTAATCGCGAAAGGACTTGTGTCTCTTCAAGCACCGACTTCAAGCGCGCTTCATCGGCGGGATACATCCCATCCAAGATACCTTCCACGTTTCCCTGGATGATCGTCAACGGTGTGCGCAACTCGTGCGACACATCCGCAAGCATATTGCGTCGCTGCTGGTCACTCACCTGTAAACGCTCCGCCATCGAATTGAATCCACGCGTTAGCGCGCGAACTTCAGGCGGACCCTTCTCCTCCACGCGCGCGGAGAAATCTCCCTCCGCAACTTTGTTTGAGGCCTCCAGTAAATTATCCAACGGCACAGACATCCGTCGCAAGCTGCGCGCGCCCCATCCTATCGCCAGCAACAACAAAACAAAACCTAAAAGCCCAAACGGGAAAATAAAATCGGGCCTGTCAAAAGGCGGCGGTCCATGGAACTCTATGAATGGAGCGAGGATCAATCTGAGAATCGCCAGCAAACCCATAAATGCCAGGAAAGCAAACCCGAAGAACAGACACCCCATCCTGCGAAAGAAGGGATTCCGCCTGCCTACGCGCCGCCAGGCCTCGCGTGTTGGGGGCCATTCTTCGTTTTCAGGCCACCACAACGGACGATGACGAGAGGAAAAGGGTGGGTGATGTTTCATAAATATGCTCGGTGGTCGAGTAGGCGGAGTTTGCCCGCCGTACACTTGCACCAGCATGCAAGTGCAGGTGTCGAGACCACCTGTTTCATGCAGATTTTATTTGCAACAGGTGGTTTCGATACGAGCCTCACTCGTTCGGCTCTACTCAACCACCGTTAATTTGAAGTTATTTATCCACGAACTTATACCCAACGCCATAGACGGTCAGAATATACTGTGGCTCGCCGGCTTTGACTTCGATCTTGCGGCGGATATTTTTGATATGCGCGTCAATTGCGCGTTCATAGGATTCAAACGCCACGCCATGGATTGCATCTAATAACTGTGCACGTGTGAACACACGTCCGGGCTGGCGCGCCAATGTAGCCAGCAACTCGAACTCTGTCGGCGTCAGTTCTTCGATCTCGCGCTTCTCTGCGCTGACTCGCATACGCGGAACATCGAGAGTAATATCAGCAACGCGAATCATTTCCGTATTTGCGCTCGCAACATTTTCCATCCGACGAAACACGACGCGTACACGCGCGACCAATTCCTTTGGACTGAATGGCTTGGTTATGTAATCATCCGCGCCGAGTTCGAGACCGATGAGTTTATCGGTTTCTTCGGCGCGCGCAGTCAGCATGATGATCGGCGCATTGGAGGATTTGCGAAACTCGCGGGTGAAGTCCAGCCCATCTAGCTGAGGCAGGCCAAGATCGAGAACGATCATGTCCGGTTTCTCAGTCTTAGCCAGAGATAGTGCCAGCTTGCCATCATGCGCGACAAGAACGCCGTAACCCGCACGCTCCAAATAATCGCGCACGAGCTGGGTGATCTTGGGTTCGTCGTCGACAACGAGGATGGTTTTCATAGTCCTGGGATGTCATTGCGAGGGCAACAGCCCGAAGCAATCTCCTCGTTGAACGGGGGGATTGCTTCGCAACGTGCGCTCGCAACGACATGCAATACAATTATACGTTCTTATTCCTTCTTTTCTTCAGGCTGCTCCGCTTCGCGGTGAGCGCGCTTGTGCCATTCCTCAAACATTGGCGGGACACCGCCCTCGCCCCAATCCCTGCGCCATGGGCCATGCCCGCCATGCTGACCCCAGCCCCAGCGCGGACCCCAGAAAAGGAAGCGGAAGGCCAGGAATATGAGGAAGAACGCAAGCAGCGGGCCGAAACATCCAAAGCCGAAGCCTAATCCGTACGGACGGTGGAAGGGCATCCCATATCCATAATATGGGTATGGTGCAGGCACCGCGTTCGCGTCACCCGAAGGCGCTTCGATGGTGATCGGCGATCCCCTAGCAACACCAGCCTGGAAGGCGAAGAAGGCGATGCCTGCAAGCGCGGCAATCAACACCAAAGCCGAGACGATACGTAAACCAGTTTTTCCGTTCATTTTGCACTCCTTTGTGTGAACTTATGATCGTAGTATAGGATTCGGCTGTGAATTGGGTGTGAAGAGAGGAGGGATGAATGAATTAGAATTGATCGAAGGTCTCTCAGGAATGTCACCCTGAGCAAAGCGAAGGGTCTCAAAGCCGGTCTTGCGAGACTCTTCGGTCGCTTCGCTCCCTCAGAGTGACAAATCAGATATTGGAGAACGCCCATGAACATGAAAGAACATATCCTCGCGGCGTTGAGGGAGCAATTCAACAGTTGGGATGAACTGCTCGCGAGCATGAGCGAAGAGCAGATCGCCGCCCCACATTTTGATTACAACTGGTCCATCAAAGATGTGATCGCGCATTTGTGGGGATGGCAGCAGATTTCCACTGCACGAATGGAAGCCGGTGCGCTCGACAGAGAACCTGAGTTCTCCAAATGGATTGTGACCTTAGGTGAGGACTGGGAAGACAATGCTGATGGAAAATATTCTTACACGCTCTCACAAGGCGAGAGCCGCGTTTTGGCTTGGGACAATGCGCCGCATCATCCCAACCAGTTGAATGTCCCGCATCGTT
>Ga0209321_10002299_pt1 | contig 12854 bp, 10 predicted proteins | sample Rifsed16ft4_FD_184012 | JGI IMG/M metagenome (GOLD analysis project Ga0209321, IMG submission 184012) | Soil microbial communities from Rifle, Colorado, USA - sediment 16ft 4 - CSP-I_5_4 (version 2) | ecosystem: Environmental > Terrestrial > Deep subsurface > Rock core/Sediment | place: Rifle... | reverse complement strand
GGCGCCGCGGCATCGTAGAACGCGTGCACCAGAGTCGGAAGGAGGAGATTCCCGGTCGCGGAATAGACGAGCCCCAGGAGCGCCCCGGCGCCCGTGGCCCAGGCGGCAAGCGGCCAGAGGGCTCGGCTCGGTCCGTGAAGGAGCCCGAAGACCAGGCTCGCGGCGGGAGGGCCGATTTCTGGCTGAAGGAGGCCGCGAAAGAAGAGCTCCTCACAGAAGCCCGCCATCGCCGCCCCCAGAAGGAGCTCGCAGAAAGACGCCTGGCGCACGAGGGGGAAGATGGCGCCCTCGAGAAATTCGTACACCTCTCGGGTGAATGCGTACCGCCGACCGGCGAAAAAGAGGCTGAAGTTGAACGCGGCGAAGACCAGGGTCAACCCGAGCGACGCCAGCACCAGGCCCGGGCTCGCCTCATAGGAACGCGAGGAGAGGCCGTCACCGCGGCTCAGGACCGCCCAGAGGATTCCCAGGATCCCAAGACCGAGCTCGGGCATGAGAAGCGAGCGGAAGGCGGTCGCGGTCAATGAGAACGTCGCTCGCGACTCTGGGGCGGCAAGGGAAACGTCGCGAGGGCTCGAACCTCGATCGGTCCCATTCCCTCTTGCACGCGCCGGAATCTCTGGGCCCCGTCCGAGCTCTTGAAGACACCGAGGTCGGTCCCCACGATCACGTCCGAAGCCACTTCCGCATCAGCGCCCGGCACCGAGATCGAGAGCACGCGCCTGCCGTCGAGGTCGCGCGCCTTCTTGAATTTCTTCCCCCCGTCGTCGGAAAGGAAGAGCCCGCCGTCGGCGCCGACCACCAGAAGACCTCCCCACCAGACGAGCGCCCGCACCGTTTCCTTCCCGAGGACATCGACGCCCACGGCTTCGAAGCGCTCGCCTCCGTCGATGCTCTTGAAGAGGCCGGAGCCCTGGGTGCCGACGAAAACCTTGGGATCGAGCGCGAAGTAATTGGAGATGGCGAGGGAGAGAAGGGGGGAGTCGGGGAGCCCCACGCCCACGCGGGCGAAATGCTCGCCCACGTCCCGCGTGCGATAAAGCCCGGTGTCGGTGGCGACGAAGAGCTCCGGACCTGGCCAGCCCATGCCGTGAACCGCGGACCCGAGCTCGCCTTCACCGACCCGGGCCCATTTGGTGCCGGAGTCCGTCGAGCGGAAGAGCCCGGTCGAGGTGCCCACGAATATCGTGGGCTCGAGCCCGAAGAGCCTCGCGGTGAGAAAGCTCGTGATCGGCGGCCCGCCTTTGGGCCAGCTTTCCACCCGGCGATAGTTCTCGCCGTAGTCCTCCGACAGAAAGAGACCCTGCGAGCCCCCGGCGTAGACCCAGGGGCCGAGGCAGGCGAAGACGTCGATCTCGCCCTCGAATCCCCTCAAATCGCCGCGGAGGCGACTCCAGTGCTCGCCCCAGCTGTACGAGATGAACGGGCCCTCGGGAGTCGTGGCGAAGAGCCGGGCGATGACCTCTTGCTGCGGAGGGGCAGCGGTGAGAGCGAGCGCGAGAAGGATGGACATCGTCACTCCCTGGAGTCGAGGAGAATCGTCACCGGGCCGTCGTTCACCAGGTGAACGGCCATGTGCGCCTGGAACTTCCCCGTCTCCGTCCTCGCCCCCAGGGACCGCGCCTTCGAAACGAACGATCGATAGAGCCCTTCGGCCGTTTCCGGAGGAGCGGCGGCGATGAACGAGGGGCGCCGGCCCTTGCGGGAGTCGCCGAGGAGCGTGAACTGCGAGACCGCGAGAAGGGAGCCTTCGACCTCCAGGAGCGAGCGGTTCATCTTGCCCTCGTCGTCCTCGAAGATGCGCAGCCCGACGATCTTCTCCGCCATCCAGGCGGCGTCCCGTTCCTCGTCCTCTCTCCCGACGCCGAGAAGCACGAGCAGTCCGCGAGCGATCTCTCCCGTGGTCTCGCCATCGACCTCCACCCGGGCCGACGAGACCCGCTGGACGACGGCTTTCATCCGCGAATTCTAGCTCTGTTTCTTGAGAAGCTTCAGGATTTCGTCCGAGGAGGGGCGCGAGGCAGGGTCCTTGTTGAGGCAGCTCATCACCATTTGCTCGAGGACCTTGGGCACGTCCGGCCGGTGCTTCTTCAGCGGCGCGGGCTCGGTGTGGACGTGGTGGTAGAGGACCTCGCCGTCGACGAACGGCGGCTCGCCGGCGAGGAGGTGATACACCGTTCCTCCAAAAGCGTAGATGTCGGTGCGGAAATCGATCGCCTTCCCCAGGATCTGCTCGGGAGACATGTAGAGCGGAGTGCCGCTCGCCTTTTCGCTTCCCTGGGCCTTGGCGTCGCGCAGTACCTTGGCGAGACCGAAGTCCATGATCTTCACCACGCGATCGTTCGAGAGCATGACGTTCGAGGGCTTGATGTCCCGGTGAACCACGCCGTGCCCGTGGGCGTGGGTGAGCGCCTTCAGGACCCCGACCACGAAATGAAGGACCGCCTGGGTCGTGAGCCGACTTTCGCGCTGGAGGATATCGAAGTAGGACTCACCCGACACGAACTCCATCGCGATGAAGAGTCGGTTCCGGTCGCGATCGACGTCCATGTCGTAGACGGTGACGATATTCGGGTGGTTGAGCTGCGCCGCCGACTGCGCCTCGCGCAGGAACCGATCCCGGACGTCCTTCACCTCCATGAACTGCTCCATGAGCATCTTGTAGGCGACGACGCGGTTGAGGCGCGTATCCCGGGCGCGATAGACGATGCCCATCCCGCCCGCGCCGAGCTTCTCCACGAACTCGTATCGCTTCTTGTCCGAGAGCTCCTCTTCCGCGGGCAACCTCTTCGCCGGCTCGGCTACCGCCTGGGCGAGCTTCCGCTCGATCTCCTGGAGCCGTCCCACCGCGTCGCGGTAGGCGTAGTTCTCGGCGACGATCTGCTTCAGGATGTCTGCTGCCCCACGGAAGTCTCCCATCTGCTCGGAGGCGACGGCGAGCGTGTGGTAGATGTCCATGTTCTTCGCCGAGAGCGTCGCTCCCGAGAGCGCTTTTTTCAGCTTCTCGACCGCGACCCCCGGGAGGTCCCGCTCCATGAAACTGTGCGCGAGCTCCACCAGCGCGTCCTGGTAGTGCGCGTCGGTGGTCTGGACCCTCTGGAGATAGTCGATCGCCTGCTCGGTCAGACCCTTCTTCCGCGCGAGCGACGCCGCGCGATAGTAAACCCCCGCCTCGGCGTACATGCGGGTCGCCTCCTCGTAGTCCTCGACTTTCTCGTAGAGCGCCGCCGCTTTCTGATACTCCTGACAGCGCCCATACATCTCCGCGGCCCGGCCGGGCTGCTGCACCAGCTCGTAGGCCTCCGCCGCCTGCCGGTGGGCGCCGCAGTGCTCGTAGCAGCGCGCGGCATCGAGATAGTTCCCGGCCTCCTCGTAGACCTCCGCTGCCCTCAGCGGATCTCCTCCCAGGAGGAACTGCACCGCGGCCTCGTTCTTCTGGTCCTGCTTGTACAGCCACTCGCCCCGCATCTGCGCCGCGCGCACCCGATCGCCCGCCTGGGCGTAAACGTCCGCCGCCTGGGCCACCGCTCCCGCCCGCTGATATAGATCGGCAGCCTTCACATGGCGGTTGAGCTTCAGAAACAGCGCCGCCGCCTCCTCCCACTGCTCTCCGCGCTCGAGCACCTCCGCCGCCTGCTCCAGGAGCCCCGCGCGCTGGAACGCCTGGCCGGCAAGACGGCAGTACTTGGTGAACTCCGCGTGATCCGTGGGCGAGCGCGTGACCACCAGGCTCCCGAATCGATCCTCGAGGTATCGCCGGTAGTTCTCCCCCGCGCGGCGGTTGTCTCCCGACTGAGCGCAGACTTCCGCCGCTTTCAGGAAGTGGCCCACGCGCTCGAAGACATGGGCCGCTTCGGTGAGCGCCCCCGCCTGGACCAGGAGGCGCGCCGCTTCGTAGTTCTGGCCGTGGCCCTGGTAGATCTTGGCGGCTTCGCGAAAGCGCCCGCCCTCCTCGAAGATCTTGGCGGCGCGCTCCCAGTCGCCCGAGGCGAGAGACTCCCTCGCCGCGCTCGTTCCTCCCTGGTCCTCCTTGCCGCCGCCGAGGCCGAAGAGCTTCTTCCAGCCCGAGCTCCCCTTCGCGGCGCCGAACATCGCGAGCGAGAACAAAGCGAGGAGGAACCCGGCGAGATCGACGGACAACACGATTCGGCTCAACGTCTCGTCATGCTCGGATTGAAGCCCGGGGCGGGCGAAAAACGTACTTCTATTATACAGTCCGTTCGAGAGTTGGGAAGGCGAGGGAGAGGCCGTATCCGACCGCTACCGCCGCCGCGGTCCCGATCAGGTTGTAATAAAGGAAGGAGACGTCGGAAAAGAGCGCGGCGAGCTGCACCGCGGCTACCCCCGCCAGGATTCCGACGAAAGCTCCGTGGCCGTTCGTCTTCTTCGTTCCGACGGCGAGGACGAAGACCCCGAGGATGGGGCCGTAGAAGTTGGACCCGATCCGGTTCACCGCCTCGATGGCGGACCCCAGACGGCCCATGTAGAGCGCGCACAAGGTGGCGAAGGCTCCCCAAGCGAACGTGGCTGCGCGGCTCACTCCCAGGTAATGAGAGTCGCTCGCATCGGTCCTCAGATAACGTCGATAGAAATCGATGACCGTCGCGCTCGAGAGCGCCGTGAGCTCGGATTCCACGGTCGACATCGCCGCCGCGAAAATCGCGACGAGGATGAGCCCCACCACTCCCGGCGGAAGCTCGGTCAGGACGAACGTGGGGAAGATGTAATTGGTGTCGTTGAAGCTCGCCCCCTCGTTTTCCTCGACGAGGGCTACCACTCGTCCGCGCACGTCGGAGAAACGCTCCTCGGCCTCGAGGAACAGGCGCCGCGCCTCGGATTCTTCCTCCGTCGAGAGCGCCAGAGCGAGGCCCGAAGCGCGGTCTTTCCGCACCTCGAAGATCTCGTCGTATTCCCGCTCGAGCGAGGCGAGCTCCTGGCGACGGTCCGATTCCCGAAGCCGCTCGAGCGCGACCGGATTGAAGATCGGCGGAGGCTTCTCGAACTGATAGAAGACGAAGAGAAGCGCCCCCGTCAGCAGGATCACGAACTGCATCGGGATCTTGAGCATGGCGTTGAACAGGAGCGACAGGCGGCTCTCGGCGAGCGAGCGGCCGGTGAGATACCGCTGCACCTGGCTCTGGTCGCAGCCGAAGTAGGAAAGCATGAGGAAGATGCCTCCCACGACGCCGCTCCAGAAGGTATAGGTCACCGACGGATCGAACGTGAAGTCCACCGTCTCCGTGCGGCCGGCGGCACCGGCGATCTTGACTGCCGCAACCAAAGAGACATCCCCCGGAAGACCCACAACCACCGCTCCCAGGCAGAACAGAATTCCGAGGAAGATGATCATCATCTGCCACGCCTCGACCCACATCACCGCCCGCATGCCGCCGAGGGCGGTATAGACCGTGGCTCCAGCGCCGATGAGGACGATCAGAATTTTCTCGTCGAGACCGAAGACGATCGCGAGGATGACCGAGGGGGCGTAGATCACCACGGCGTCGGAGAGCCCGCGCCCCAGGAGGAAGAGGAAGCTGGTGAGGCTCCGGGTCTTTCCGTCGAACCTCTTTTCGAGGAACTCGTAGGCGGTGAATATCCGCGCGCGATAGAAGAACGGAACCAAAGTGGCACAGAGGATCACCATCGCCAGCGGAAGGCCGAAGTAGAGCTGGATGAAACGCATTCCATCCACATAGGCCTGTCCCGTCGTCCCGATGAGAGTGATGGCGCTCGCCTGGGTGGCCATCACCGAAAGACCGATGACGTACCAGGGCATGGCGCGCTTCGCGAGGAAGAAGTCCTCGATGCCCTGGTTGCCGCGGCCCGTTCTGTAGCCGATGTAGGCGATGAGGGCGAAGTAGATCCCGATGACGGCGATGTCGAGGACGTGCATCAGCGGGCGAACGCGGAAAAGAGCAGGAGCAGCCCGTAGACCAGAATGGTATTGACGACGACGACGAGGTAGAAGCGACCCCAGTTGCCGAGGATCGGCGGAGGCGAGTCGGTTTGCTCTCCCATGGCTTCCTCGCGAGCGAGGCTGCCATTATAGCGAGCTAATGGATTGGGCGTTTAAGAAGATCAACGCAAGGGCAAAGAAGAGAATCCAAGGCAAAGGGGGATAGGGGGACGGGAGGAGATGTGGAGATGAGAGCCGGATTGAATCTGTTCTTAACCGATCCCGGATCTTCTCTTTGATTTCCTTTGCGTCTTGGCGCCTTTACGCCTTTGCGTTAGAAATTCTTCCCTAGCCTCGATTTTCGCATAAAGCGAAGAGCTAACGTTTCGCCCCGGAGCAGGCGAACTATCTGAAACTGAGCCTGAGCTTGTGTTCGGCCCACCAGGGTATTGGGATTGGTTTTTCTGCTAAGCCCGCCGCGATTAGAAGGGGGTTATGCGCTCGCTTGGGAATCGTCACGTTCACGTGAGCCGGTTCGACTTGGACCTGGGCAGGGGTGTCGAGAAAGTGGCGGAACAACTGCCGCGCTTTGGCGTTTTCGTAGCCGGGTAGTAATCGAGCCAGCATCCGGTAGAGTGCACTCGCGACCTCCGTTAAGCAGACATCGAAATCGACTTTGATGCGCACGGCGGAACTGAGGGCGTCAAGATGGAAGAAGTCCACCGAGTCGGAGATCCTGTTCTCGATAATCATCCGTTGAGCGTAGCGGGTGATCCTGCCGGCGGGGGAACTACTAAGGTCGTTGGTGAGAAGGATAGTTGGCTGTTCATGACCGAGCTCGGTAATGAGTAATTGGCGGATGGGACCCTCGTAGTCCCGTAGTTGGACCTTTCGATCGATGACCCTGGGGTTTTGGTAGGTCCGGTGAGGGACATCCAAATGTACAGTCCGCCAAGCCGAGCGGGGTGCATTGGCGACTTGACGTAACAACTCTGGAGAGCGACGACGTAGGGTCATGAAGGTGATACCCATCTTATTGAGGCGATTGAGATTTTTGTAGGTGGTCAACTTAGAGTCGAAAACCAATTCCGCAGGCAGCCGACCAAAACTCTCTTTCCAGAAGGTGACGAAGCGTAAGACCTCATCGGTTTTCTGACGCCTGAGCAGATCCGCACAGGAATAACAAATGACCTGGCTGGTGGCATCCTGAGCCAGAAAGACCAAGATCGATTTCTGACTGCGGCTACGCTTGGATAAATAGTGATGTTCGATGAACTCGTAGTCTCCAAAAAATGGAACCGTGTGGAAGTCGAGATTAAAACTGTCGGCTGAAAGCAGCCGCTGTTGTCGAAGCCCAGCGACCCAGCTCCGGCGGAATCTCTCGTTCATCTTCGGCGAGATGCTGTCGGAGTAGGTAGATAAGTAGGTTGTCTTCGGCACCGCGTTCAATCCGGCGAACAAAGCAATCCCCTCGTCAAAAACCAGATCCATCACATGGTTCTTTCGAGGGCGGCCGCATAACTTCAAGGCCAGCAGGGATAGCAAAGCCTGAGGCGCCGGGATCATCTGGCTTCCCGGATAAGCCGCTTTGTGGACCAGTTCGACAAACTGGCAACGGGCCACGAAGGGTAGTAGAACAAACAAGCCGCCGAGCTGAGTTTGGAATCGTCGTGGAGTCAAGCTGAACGCGCGGCGGTCCGCGACGGCAGCCCTGTCGGGCCCTTGCTGCTGGGGCCGCTCGTCATCGGCGCGGCGGGGTAGACGAGAAAAGCCTTCCTCGCTGAGGATCTCCCAGATGGCGGTGGCGCTCAGCGGGGTGTCACCCTCTCGCAGAGCGCGTTCGATGTCGTAAATCGAGTGATTCTGCTTGCGTAAGGCGACGATCAGTTCGCGCACCGGGGTCTTTTTAGGCTGCGTACGAGGTCCTCGCTTCAGCTCGCGAAAGAAGTCGGGCTTGAGCCGGCGAAAGTGGTGACAGAGGACACGGAACGAGCCTGCGGTGTAGCCGAAGCGATCCGCGACATCGGCAGACGAGGCGTTCTCGACGAAGTAGGCGCGTAGAGCCTCGTACTGGCGTTGGGCGGCGGAAGCAGGCTCGAGGAAGAAACGGACCTCAGCTGAGGGCGTTAGCTTAACTGGTGAATGTTTCATCCATATGAATGATGTCACATTGTGTCGCCCCAGTCAAGGGGAAACCACCAGGGATAGTAGGAGAGGGGTGGGGATGCCGCTAGTTATTGGCAATCCATGAGGGCGATACTGGGAAGACTGTGGTACTTGGAACGGGCGGCCTTCCCGCCGGTGGGGGCCGCGCGTAACTAACAGACTAACGCACTCCTCGTCTCAGATTCACCATTTTATTAACACACCAGAGCGGACACGGTAGAACTCAGCGACGCCGTAAGCGCCTCGCGGAGGTAGAACGTTAGGGCTGACTGTTATGCGAAAATCGAGGCTAGCTCGAGTTCACTTAGCTCGCGGCTTGAGCGCGATAGTCGCCCGTCGCTCCCGCACCCTCGGCGATGGGCACGTGGTTCACGTGCCAGCACTGAGGGCAGGCGACGGGGTAGACCTCTTGCCGCTCTCCGGGAGCGGTGTTGTAGATGACCTCGAAGGGCGCCGAGCAGCCCTCGCAATCGTACCGGTCTTTCTTTTCGCCCTGCCTGCCGCCGCCGTTTGGAGCGGCGGCCGGGGCCGCGGCGCGGTTGCCCGCGCCGGAGATGGCCTTTCGCAGCGAGCCGGTGAGATCTCCGAGCGGCGCCACCAGGCTCAGACCTTTGTAGCGGGCTTCGGGCCCGTTGATCTCGACCGACCACTGGTTCGCGATTTTTACCACGGAAACGCTCCATGGCTCGTCGGCGGGCCGGTCGGCGAAGGCCTTCTTGACGGAGGAGCCGACTTCGTCCTTCTGTTCTTTCGCGCATCCTGCGATCATGATTTTGAGGCTCATCGTTGTCCCGTGGCCTGGAAATTCCAGTCGAACCGCCGTGTGGCGGGTGAACGAGGAACGTCGTTTATCGGGTCAAATCATTGTACCAAATGGACCCGATTTTGACTTCGATTCGTGGCCTCATTATCCTCCGGCCATGATGCCCCTCCGGCTGCTTTTCCTTCTTTTTGGCCTGGCTTCGGCGGCGAGTTCCTCGGCGCAGCTCGAGCCCATTCCCGAGGAGAGCGGAAGCGTGGGCCTCGCGCTCCAGCTGCGGAAGCTCTCTTCGGGCGCGAGCTTCCTCCACACCGCGGCCCATCCAGACGACGAGGACAACGGCCTGCTGGTCCTCCTGAGCCGCGGCCGGGGACACCGAGTCTCGCTTCTCACGGCGACCCGCGGGGACGGCGGCCAGAACGAGATCGGTCCCGAGCTCTTCGAGGCCATCGGGATCCTCCGGACCGAGGAGCTCATGGCGGTTCACCGGATCGACGGAATCGAGCAGTACTTCACGCGCGCCTACGAGTTCGGATACTCCTTCAGCGTCGAGGAGACGCTCCAGAAATGGGGAAAGGAAGAGATCCTCGGCGATTTCGTTCGCCTCCTCCGAACCCTCCGACCCGACGTCGTAGTATCCCTTCCTCTGACCGGCGAAGGAGGAGGACAGCACCACCAGACTTCCGCCATTCTCACCAAGGAGGCGTTCCGCGCCGCGGCGGACCCCACGCGTTTCCCCGAACAGCTCGCGGAGGGCCTTCGGCCCTGGCAGCCTCTCAAGCTCTACTCGCGCCGCGCGATCGGTCTGGGCCGGGAACCGGAGCCAAATGAAAAAGACGAGAAACAGGATCCCGCTTCCCTGCTCCGGATCGACACCGGCGTTTACGACACGATTCTCGGACGCACCTACTATCAAATGGGGTCGGAGGCCCGTTCCAATCACAAATGTCAGGGGATGGGACAGCTCCAGGCCGTCGCCGGCCCGCACGAATCGGTCTTCCGGCTCGAGGACTCGGTCCTCCCGGAGCGGGCGAGCGAGAGCGATGTCTTCGACGGAGTCGCCGTCGGCCTCGATCGGCTGAAGGATTTCACCGACGCCGCGTTCGTCGGCGAGCGCCTCGACGCTCTTCGCGCGGAGGTCGAAGCGGCGAACGCGTCGTTCGACGCGCGAGCTCCATGGAAGACCCTCCCCCCGCTTCGCCGCGGACTCCTCCTCGTTCGCAAGCTCCGCTCGGAGATCGCGGGAAGCGCTCAACCGGCCCACGCAAAGTACGAGCTCGAACATCGCCTCCGCCCCAAGGAAGCGGATTTCGAGAAAGCCATCGCACTCGCCCACGGGATCGACCTCCTCCCGACGGCCGATCGCGGCGAGGTGACCCGGGGCTCCCGTTTCCGCGTCGAAGTCCAGGTGACGAACCCGAGCCCGGAGCCCGTCCAGATTCTCGCGGTCGGAATTTCCACCCCCCCGGGTTGGGTGGTTGCCGAATTCGAGGACGAGAAGACGCCGTTTCCCTCTTTCCCTGCGAGGCTCTCGGGGAACGGAAAGCTCGACGCCCGATTCGACGTCGCCGTCCCAGGTAGCGCCGACTACGATCGCCCCTACTGGAAGAGAGTGGATCCGTCGATCGATCGGTTCACGCTCCTCGAGCCGAAGTACTTCGGTCTTCCCTGGCGCCCTCCTTCAACCACGGCGACGGTCACGTTCCGATCGGGCGACGTCGACGTCAACCTCTCGAAAACCGTCCAGCACCGTTACGCGGGCCGCTGGGTGGGAGGCGAAAAGCAGAAGCAGGTCTCGGTGCTGCCGCGGGTGTCGGTTGCGATCTCCCCCGAGGTCGTGGTGTTCCCCATAGGCGCGGACGACAAGACGAGGCCGGTCTCGGTGACCGCGCGCTACGAGGGCGTCGAGCCCGCGCTCGGGACGCTCCGTCTCGAAGCTCCTCCGGGATTCGGCGTCGAGCCCGCGGCGGCCGATCTCTCCTTCGAGCGCGAGAACCAGGCGGTGACGGTGCGTTTCCATCTGACGCCGCCGCCCGCGATCGAGAGCGGAAGCTACCGGATCCAGGCGGTCGCGCGCCTTGGCGACGAGGAGTTCCGCGAGGGAGTCCGGAGCATCGAGTACCACCACATCCAGACCCGCTACCTGTTCCAGCCGGCCGAGACGAGGGTGGAAGCGCTCGACGTCCAGGTCGCCCGTTCTCGCGTCGGTTTCATCGAGGGGGTGGGCGACGAGGCGCCGGTCGCGATTCGCCAGCTCGGAGCCGAGCTCTCTTTCCTCGACGAGGACGATCTCGCCGAGGGGGACCTCTCGCAGTACGACGTCATCGTGACCGGGGTCCGCGCCTACTTGAACCGGCGGGATCTGCGCGCCTACAACCGGAGGCTCCTCGACTACGTCGCCGAGGGGGGGACGCTCCTGGTCCAGTACAACAAGCTGGAGTTCAACGAGGCGCAGTGGGGTCCGTATCCGAAAAAAGTAAGCAACAACCGGGTGACGGTCGAGGAAGCACCCATCCAGATTCTGGTTCCCGACCACCCCGTCTTCACGGAGCCGAACCGGATCACCGCGGCCGACTGGGGAGGCTGGGTGCAGGAGCGAGGACTCTACTTCCTCGCGGAGGAGGGCGACCCGCGCTACCAGGATCTCCTCGCCGCCGAAGATCCCTGGCCGTATAACAAGGGGGTCAAGAAAGGGATGCTGGTCGAAGCGCGCTACGGCAAGGGGCGATGGATCTACATCGGGCTCGGTCTGTTCCGGCAGCTTCCCGCTGGCGTTCCCTCGGCGTACAAGCTCTTCGCGAACCTCCTCAGTCTCGGAAAAGCGACTCGAACGTCCGCGGAGTGAGAGCGGCGCGGACTCAGGGCGTCTGAGCCGGCGCCGCGGCCGGCGGTGGGTTGTCGCTATTTCCGATATCGGCCACGACTTTCCAGCTACCGTCCGCCCCTTTCCTCCAAACCGTCACATACTTCTGAGTGTCGGTCACGGGGTTTCCGGCGGGATCGTTCACCGTAATCGTGGCGGTTCCCGTGGTGTAGCCCATGTCTCCGCTCGAGGCCACCTCGACACCGTTTGCTTTCCACTCGACGGCGATGCCGGGCGTGCTCAGGAGCTGGGCCACGAACGCGGTGATCGCCTCCCGTCCCGTCTGCACTGGCGCGTTTGGCGGGTACAAGCTCCCGCCGTCGGCGAAGAACGAAGCGAACCGGTCGGCGGACTTCGTCGTCTCGGACCACGCCTTGTCGGCGTCCATCAACTCCTTCTTCGCCGCTTCGAGATCGACGGGCGGCGGCGGAGGTTGGCACGAAGCGACGAGGGACGTGAAAACGAGAAGGGGAAGAAAGCTCTTCATAGGTCCTCCTGGCGCGAGCCATAGTGGTGCAGCCAAGACCCCGCTGTCAATCGCCTCTTTTCGCTAGATCCCCTGGGACGACTATATGCTAATATATTAATATTTACCGAGTCGATGTCGTCGAGCCGACTTCAAACCTTCAAAGCGCAATTCTTCCGGGCGCTGGCCCACCCGGTGCGCATCAAGATCCTGGAGATTCTCGTCCGCGGCGATCGCTCGGTTCAGGAGCTCCAGAAGGTCTTGAAGCTGGAGCAACCGGTGGTGTCGCAGCAGCTCGCGGTTCTGCGAAACCGGGGCATCGTGACGTCGCAGAAGCAGGGGTTGTCGGTGCGCTACGCTCTGCGCGACCCGGCCGTCGGCCAACTGCTAGCCGTGGCCCGGCGCATCTTCAATAAGCACCTGGTGGACACGCGGGGGATGCTTCGCGAGCTTCGCCGGGAGACCCGGCGCGGTTAGAGTGGGCGTGACAGGGTTCGATCCCGCAATCGGCCTACCCGCGGCGCTGGCGCTCCGGGTCGGGATCGTCGCCGCGACATTGCTGCTGTGGCGGCAGCGGCGCGTGGCACGTCACGTAGCCTTCCTCGGGTCGGCGGCGGCGTCCCTCGTCACCGGCCTTCTGGCCGCCGATGTCCTGCTCGCGGGCGTGCCCCTCGACGGCGCCGGCTTCGTCCACGAGGCATCC
>Ga0209321_10002298_pt1 | contig 12856 bp, 10 predicted proteins | sample Rifsed16ft4_FD_184012 | JGI IMG/M metagenome (GOLD analysis project Ga0209321, IMG submission 184012) | Soil microbial communities from Rifle, Colorado, USA - sediment 16ft 4 - CSP-I_5_4 (version 2) | ecosystem: Environmental > Terrestrial > Deep subsurface > Rock core/Sediment | place: Rifle... | reverse complement strand
CTAATGATATTATTATGACTATAAGAAAAGTAAACTTTGGCCTGATGGAGAGCAAACTTATTCCTTTCGAGAAATTTTTGATGCGCGGGTCCCCTTACTATTTGCACTTGTTACCTTCACTATTAGTACTATCGTCATTTTTGGGGACAAATTTTAGCTTTTCTGCGCCCAGTGAATCGAGCTTGAAGCGGTATCAAGGACTTATTTATCTGAGCTTGGGGCATAATTATAAATTTACTTCTTCGTTGGTTTGCTTGTAGGCGAGCTCCCCTGCCCCGTCCTTATTTATTCTCAGAAGAAACTATTAACCTTTACATTAGGTTTAAGCTTTTCGGCTTTCTGGTTCGCGAGCCATTTTAGTATTTTGAAAAGTCTATTTTTAGCTAACCTTGCATTCTTCGAGAATCTACTTTAATTCTTCGAGCTTTTTCTGAAGAATCTTGTTAACTAGCGCTGGGTTAGCTCGCCCCTTGGTCAGCTTCATTACCTGGCCGATTAAAAACCCCAAGGCTCTTTGCTTACCCTTCTTAAAATCTTCTACGGCACTTAAATTTTCTTCTAGTGCGAGCTCGATAATCGTAGATAGTTCTTTTTCGCCAGTAATCTGGCTGAGACCTTTTTCTTCTACGATTATTCGGGGGAGCTTACCAGTCTCAAAAACCTCTTCAAAAATATCCTTGGCCATTTTCCCACTGACTGTTCCGTCATCAATAAGCTTTAGGAGTTCAACTAGATGTCTTGTCGTCACCGCGGATTCGTCAATTTGGAGATTTTCCTGATTAAGACGATAGGAGAGCTCCCCGAGAATCCAGTTGGCGATTATTTTAGGTTTAGGGTAACTCTTGGCGCACTCTTCAAAAAAATCAGCCATAATCTTAGAAGACGTTAAAATCCCTGCGTCCTGCGCGCCCAATTTGTATACTTCTTCAAAGCGCATCTTGCGGGCATCCGGCAACTCCGGGAGGTCTCTTTTTAACTCCTCAATCCAAACCGAATCAATCTTTAAGGGAACAAGATCAGGCTCTGGAAAATAACGGTAGTCGTGCGCGTATTCCTTAGTTCTCAAGGAAGTTGTAACTCCCTTGGTCTCGTCGAAGTGACGCGTTTCCTGCTCTACCTCCCCGCCCTCTTCTAAAATTTGCTTATGGCGCTCTACCTCGTACGTCAATGCCCGTTCCAAAGATCTAAAAGAGTTCATATTTTTAACTTCCGTTTTGACCCCTAATTCTTTGTTTCCCCTTGGACGCACCGAAATATTTGCGTCACAACGAAGAGAACCTTGTTCCATGTTGCAGTCGGATACACCTAGGTGTTCTAAGATACTTTTCAAATTTTGCAGAAAAATCCGGGCTTCCTTCGGACTTCCTAAATCAGGCTCAGTAACAACCTCCATTAGAGGAACGCCGCTCCGGTTAAAGTCAACTAAACTGTAGTACGCTTGAGCAATTCGACCCCCTTTTCCGACGTGAAAAAGTTTCCCGGTATCCTCCTCGAGATGGACCCGGGTAATTCCAACCTGCCGCGTAAATCCGTTTATATCCACTCCAAGATAGCCCCCATCGCAAAGGGGTAAGTCATACTGGGAAATTTGATAATTTTTTGCCATATCAGGGTAAAAGTAATTCTTGCGGTGAAATTGGCTGAAATTGGCGATAGAGGAATTCAGTGCTAAACCTGTCTTAACGGTGTACTCCACCGCCTTTTCGTTGGGAACCGGCAAGGATCCGGGAAGCCCGAGGCAAACTGGACATACCAGAGTATTGGGTTGGGCACCAAATATTGCTGCCGAGCAACCGCAAAACATTTTGCTCGTGGTTAATAATTCAACATGAATTTCTAAGCCAATTACTACTTCAAGATGGTCTAATTTTGTCAATGAAAGCTCCTTAGCTTTAAAATCTAAATTCTCAACGGCGGTTTGCCCACGCCCTTAAAATTTTGCTCAAAAGCGTAAGCGACTCTTAGGATGGTTTCCTCTCCTAAAACCTTTCCCATAATTTGCAGCCCTACCGGCAAACCATTGACGGCTCCACAAGGAATAGAGATTGCCGGAATCCCCGCCAAATTGACCGGGATAGTACAGATATCCGATAAGTACATTTGTAAGGGGTCAGCTACCTTCTCTCCAATTTTAAAAGCAGGAGTCGGGGAAGTCGGTGAAATCAAAACATCAAATTTCTCAAAAGCCTCGTTAAAATCCCTAACCACTAAAGTACGTACCTTTTGAGCCTGACCATAGTAGGCTTCATAATAACCAGCGGATAGTGCGTAGGTACCAAGCATAATACGCCGTTTAACCTCGTCTCCAAATCCTAAAGCTCGGGTCTTGCTATACATCTCGAGGATATCTGAAACGTCTTCAGCTCGATAGCCGTATCTTACCCCGTCATAGCGGGCGAGGTTGGAACTGGCTTCAGCAGGAGCAATAAGATAGTAAGCCGACAGAGCGTAATCGAGATGAGGAAGGGAGGTTTCTTCAACATGCGCCCCTAATCCCCTCAATAACTCCAAAGCTTTCTCAACTGAATCCTTTACATCACGACTAACTCCCTCACCCATTAGCTCTTTCGGTATTCCAATGCGTAAACCACCAATCTCTTTCACCAAAGCTTTAGTGTAATCCGGGACATTTGTCCTGAGAGATGTGGAATCCTTTGGGTCGTGACCAGCAATTTCATTTAGAAGGCACGCGCAGTCGCGAACATCTTTTGTGATCGGACCAATCTGATCTAAAGAAGACGCGAAAGCTATCAAACCATACCTAGAAATAAGCCCGTAAGTGGGCTTAAGTCCAACAACGCCGCAGAGCGAAGCCGGCTGACGGATTGAGCCACCAGTATCTGAACCAAGAGAAAAAATTGCCTCACCGGCCGCGACGGCTGCGGCCGAGCCTCCACTAGACCCACCGGGCACCGTTTCCAGATTCCATGGATTAAATGTCGGGCCAAATGCAGAGTTTTCGGTCGAAGAACCCATGGCAAATTCATCCATATTAGTCTTTCCCGCAATTACCGCCCCTCTGTCAATGATCCTCTGGGCCACGGTGGCATTATAAACAGGATTAAAATTCTCGAGCATTCTCGATGCGCAAGTTGTAATAATTCCCTTGGTACAGATATTATCTTTTACCGCAATAGGAAGACCTGTCAAAAAGGAGATTTTCTTTTCCGATTTAATATTCTGGTCAATTTTCTTGGCTCGAGACAAGGCTAAATCTCTGTCCAAATTCAAATACGCCTTTACCTTCCTTTCAACCTTTTCCACCCGGGTGAAAACCGCTTTTATAAGTTCGACAGCGGAAATTTTTTTGGTTTGAAGCATGTTGTGCAGCTTATAACCGGTCAAATTGTGTAACTCCATGAGAAACTCCTGGCCTCAAATTTTCGGTTAATAATTAAGAAAAAATGGATGTTTTAGTCCTGCGCAAGGATTCGCGGAACCACAAACGCCCCCTTTTCTTTTTTGGGTGCATTAGAAAGGGCCTCCTTGTCCGTTAGACATGGTTCTGACTCGTCCTTTCGAAACACATTCTCGAGGGGTAAAACATGCGAAGTGGGCGGTACGTCTCTTAAGTCAATTTCTTTTATTTTACCGGCATGATCTAAAATATGGTCGAGCTGCTTTGAAAATTTTCTTTTGTCTCTTTCAGACAATTCAAGGCGAGCGAGCCACGCTATGTGCTCAACATCTCTGACGGTAATAGACATCCCTTCCTCCTATCTAAAGTAGTAAAGTAAAACGAGCGACAACAAATTATTAAATGAATGCAAAATTATGGGCGGCCCCAATGATCCTAGTCTTTCAAATAAAATGGCTAAGATCACACCGATTAGAACAATGGGTAAAATTAACCATACACTTGGATGAAAAAGAGCGAAAACAACCGCGCTTAAAAAAACTGCCCATTTCATTCCCAGCCGTTTACGAAAAGCCGGATAGAGAAAACCTCGAAAAACCAACTCCTCAGCAACCGGCGCTATAAAAACAGTGATGACAACGGCAAAGATTAGTCCCGTATAACCGGTTCCGAATAACCGCGGGATATTTTCGGCAAGTTCGGGTGGGGGCTCAAGACCCAAAACCGAAGCGGTTGCGGCGTAAATAAGAGTAAAAATTTTGATAACTATCAGCCAAAAAAAACCGATCTTTATTCCTCGCCATAGGTTAAACGGTAAAACCCCCAGGTCTTTCAGAGAGCCTTTGTATTTCTTTACGGCAAAGAGCCAAACAATTAATACCAATAGAGCATAAATTAGAAAAAAGCTTAAGAAAGCGGCCAGAGGCCTATTCCCCTTAAAAGTCGGCACATCGAGTAAAAAAAACCTTATAAAGTAGCCCAAGACTACTAAAAAAATTAGGACAATGCCGGCTTCACTGACATCTCTAAGAGTCCAGGGAACTTCTCTAACAGAAGGTTTATCCACTTACTAACTCCAAAAAATCATCTTCCCCAATGATCTTTACGCCAAGCTCTTTTGCCTTTTGATATTTGCTCCCGGGGTTTTCTCCCGCAACCAAGTAATCAGTTTTAGCGCTAATACTGGAAGCTACTCTGCCTCCCAACTGCTCAATTTTTTTACTGGCCTCTTCCCTAGTAAACCGAGATAAGGCTCCGGTCAACACAAAGCTCGTTCCCTTAAGTTTATGGGTCACCCTAGCCTCGCGGGGCTCTTCCATTTTTACACCCGTCTTAATCAGCTTTTCAACAACTCTGAGGTTTCTCCCCTGTTTAAAAAAAGCGGTAATACTCTGGGCAATTTTGGGCCCAATTTCTGGTATATCAACTAAATCCTCATAACTAACTTGTATAAGGTTTTCGATAGAAGGAAAATTTGTCGCAATAACCGTGGCCATATGAGATCCAACGTGACGAATACCCAAACCAAATAACTTTCGAGAAAAAGGGCGGTTTTTTGAAACCGCGATGCTTTTTAAAAGATTGTCGGCAGCCTTATCAGCAAAGTGTTCAATTTGCAAAAGATCTTTCTTGGAGAGAGAGTAAAGGTCCGCAACATCGCTTATAAATTTCTTATCGAGTAACTGCCGGATTGCGGCTCCGCCTAATCCTTCAATGTCCATGGCCCCGCGACTTCCCCAGTGAAATGTGCGCTCAAAAAGTTGGGCCGGGCAAGCAATTCCAGTGCAACGGGTTACCGCCTCACCTACGGGGCGAATAGTTTCAGCACCACACACGGGGCAGAATTTGGGCATTTCATAAATTCTCTCAACGCCGCGACGCTTGCTGATGACCGAAGCGACCACCTCCGGAATTACATCACCCGCTTTTTGAATAATTACCGTGTCTCCAATGCGCACGTCTTTTCGCCGTATTTCGTCTTCGTTGTGCAGCGTAGCCCGGCTTACAGTCGAACCAGCAACTCTCACCGGTTCTAAAATAGCAGTTGGGGTTAGTGCTCCGGTGCGTCCCACGTTCACCGTTATGTCCTTCACCTTTGTCGTTCTTTGTTCCGCCGGAAACTTGTAAGCAATTGCCCATCGGGGTGATTTTGAGGTTGCCCCAAGTGTCGCTTGGGCTTCAAGCGCATTTACTTTAATCACCACCCCGTCAATTTCAAAAGGTAAAGTATCTCTTTTTTCTTGCCACTCAGAACAAAAATCAAATATCTCCCGGTGAGATTTTACTTTTCTGGTGTGCTCGCTCACTTTAAAGCCAACTCTTTCCAGAAACTTCAGGTTATCCCAGTGGCTTTCAAATTTACCATCGCTAATATACCCTACACCATAAAAGATTGCGTCCAAACCGCGCTTGGCCGTACTTTTGGGATCGAGCTGTCTCAGGGAGCCAGCCGCCGCATTTCTTGGATTTGCGAAAAGGGGCAGATCTTCGTTAGCCCGTTCTTCATTCAAAGCCTTAAACTGGCGCTTCGCCAAATATGCTTCCCCCCTTGCCTCCAATAAACGGGGCGGATTTGCAATTCTCAGCCTCAGAGGAATGGAGCGAATTGTCTTGAGATTAGGTGTGATATCCTCACCCACCTCCCCATCTCCTCGAGTAGCACCCCTGACATAAACTCCGTCTTCATACGTCAGAGCCATGGCGGTCCCATCGACTTTGAGTTCGCAAACAAACTCTAATTTCTGATCGGGCAACAGCCGATTTAACCGATCAAAAAACTCCGATACTTCCTGAAAAGAGAAGGCGTCTTGTAAGCTCATCATTTTGCTATGGTGGCGGACGGGTAAAAATCCCTCGGCTGGAGGAGCCCCTATCCTCTGAGTAGGTGAATCCGGAACAACAAGCTCAGGTTGCTCTTTTTCAATAGTTTCGAGTTCCCTCATAAGCTCATCGTATTCGGAATCGGAAATTTCTGGGGAATCTAAGACATAATAGCGATAGTTGTGATAGTTTATGAGCTCTCTTAACTCCTCTACTTTTTTTTTAAGATCGTTTATCATAGTCACCGAGTTCAGCGAATAAATTTAGTGCTTACTTGAACAACCTTCAGGTCTAATATTATACTACAATGAATGTCCCACTCCTCCAACCAAAATAGCGACCTCCATCACTTCCCTCAAACGTGTTCGTATTTAATTCGAACTTTGAGGTCACCCAAGACACTTGTCAGAAAAATCCCAATGACTTCCTAAAAAATGCGCCGCGAACCAAGTCAATAGTTATTTTGGAGCGATCGATATAAGGATGTATTGACAAGGTAATGGGGCTCTGGTAATTTACTCTTAAACTTTTAGGTTAAGGAAGGACGAAAATGAGAAAAACTATTGGCGTGATAATTTTAGTTTTGCTTCTGACATCAGCATTTGTCTTCAATTCTTCCTGTAAAACAGCTTCTACCAAGGAACTTGCCGCGATCGTAAACGGGCAAAAAGTAACCCTGAGCGAGCTTGATAAGGAGTACAAGAAAATTTCCAAGAGATTCCAGGGGATGCCTCAGGGGGCGCTAGCGGAAGAGCAAAAAAGAAGAATGCAAAAACAGCTCCTCGTTAATTTGATGGAAAAAATACTCCTCGAACAGCAGGCCAAAAAAAATAAGATAAAGATTAACGAAAAAGAGATAAGTACAAGATTCAAACAGTTTCAAACAGGGAGAAGCCAAAAAGAATTTAAAGAACAACTTAAAAAAGCGGGACTAACTGAGCGGGATTTAAAACAGCAAATCAAAGATAATCTTATACGAGAAAAACTTCGGAAAAAGGTGGCCAAGGCTAAAAAACCCACTGATAAAGCGATGCGGGAATATTACCGCAAAAATAAAAACCAATTCCAGGGCGCAGAAGGCAAAGTTATGCCTTTTAAAGAGGCAAAATTCCGTATTCAGCAACTACTAACCTCCCAGAACGAACAGGAGACTTGGTCAGAATGGTTAGATGAAGTAAAGGCGGATTCTGAAGTAAAACTTTATTTCTGGTAAATACGTAGACCTTAAGGATATGATTTTTTTAGATGATTTCGATAGTAAAACCTGAAAGTGCTCAGAAGATGAGAAAAGGCTTTTTTGCTAAGGATTTTTCGGCTTGATCTTTGAGCCGAATGTACAATTATTGCATCATGAATATAAAACACTTTCTTTCCCGCCGCGTGTACCCGGTAACACCAATCCATGTCCTCAAATCCAAAGAAATAACCTTCGTCAAAAGGGCCAATTTTATCGATGGCTTCCCGCCTCATAACGTAAGAGGCTCCGGCAACCCAATCTACCTCACTTGAAGTATTGTGGTCCCAATCCGTCATTAAATGTCTCCTTGTAAACCGGTTGGCGGGCAAAAAGCGCTCTAGAAAAGTTCTCCTAAACAGAATAATGGACACAGTGTAAAACGTCCGAGCGTTATACTCGAGTTCACGACGGTCATTTAAAGTTTTAGTTCCCGCGCACCAACAATCTGGGTTTTTATCCATAAATGAAATTATCTTCTCAAAACAGCCAGGATACACATGGGTATCATCATCGAGCATCATAAGATAGTTTCCTTGGGCTTTGGCGATACCCTGATTTCTGGCTACTGCTACTCCCCGGTTAACTTGATTTTTTACTTTTTTAATTTTTGGAAATTTTTCTAAAACCTCTGGGGTCCGATCAAGGGAATTATTATCAACTACTACAACTTCCGGTGGCAAGGAGTGCTCCTGGTTATAAATGGACCATAAGCATTTCTCGAGTTTTTTTTTCTGATTCCAGGTGACAATAACTACTGAAAGTGGCACCATCAAAATAGCTTCCTCTTCAAAGAACCGAGACTTTTAACAATATCCCCTAGAGATTCAGTTTTTCTAAGTTGGCGATAGACAAAGCCGGGGCTAAGGAAAAATTTGTAATTTGCTCTTTTAACCGCCTTTTCAAGATCTTTTTTGGAAAGATTAGGATAGCTAATAACGGATTCTTTCTGAACGTCCACCGGATAGTAATCTCCATTTACAAACCATTTATTCTTTTTAGCCGTTTTATAATACTCAGTACCCGGAAAAGGGTTGCAAATTCCGAACATTACAAGGTCAGGACGGATTTTTTTCACCATTTTTAGGGTATAATTAATTGTATCTTTAGTCTCATAGGGACTGCAGCCAAACAAAATATTAATCTTCGCTGTTATCCCGTATTTTTTTACCAAGGAAACCGCGTTTTCAATTACTTCAGCCTTAATGCCTTTCTGAATATAATCAAGAATCTCTTGGTCAAAAGACTCAACACCGATATCAATATATTTACAGCCCGCTTCAGACATATTCCGCACAACCTCTTCAGTTAGAGTATCCGCCCTTGCTAAGCATCCCCATCTAATACCAAGATCCTTAATTCCCTTGCTGATTTGAACTGCTCTTTCCTTATTTAAAACATATTCATCGTCCAAGATTGAAACTGCTTTGTATCCTTCATCTTTCAATAATTTAAATTCTTGGATCACATTTTCAGCGGAACGCCTTCTTATTGGAGGTTTTTTGTTATCGTGTTCTCTTTTATACTCAATTTCGCGAGCAAAATTAAGGGAGCACGGCACACAGTAGACACACCTAAAGGGACATCCTCTAGCGGTAAGCATGGCAGTAAAGGGCCTTAACCCTAATTTAGGATTATGGTAATCTTTTTGGTTAACCAAATGGCGCGCGGGAAAGGGAAGCCAGTCTAAATCACTAATTAATTCCTGAGGTTCGTTTGATAATATTTTTCCCTTCTCAACATAGGTAATGCCTTTTATTTTCGGCAAGGAAACAAAATTATTTTTTACCAGCTCCAGCAGGGTTAGCTCTGGCTCACCCCTTACCACATAAACCCTTTCGTCTAACAAATATGAGTTTGGGTCGTATGTTGGCCCGGGTCCCATAAACACAATTTGAATCTTTCCCTTAACCTCACGAATCAGTCTCGCTGCCTGGACATCCGCTGATTTTGCTAAATTTACGGAGTAAACAACGTAGCAATCAGAATCATTCTTTTTAAGAAAAGATTTAAATTCGTCCCGGCTCATTCCTTCCAAGGGACAGCTTAAGTATTCTACCTTCGAATCTATTCGCTCGAGTACAGCTGCAGCCGTTAAAAGAAATATATTTGGTATAGGATACAGTCCGTAATTACATCCTAATACACGTTCGGGAATCTGTTTTTTAGATAGAGCAGGCGGATCAATGAAGGTTATTTTCATATAAGACCTCAATCTTTTATACCCGGGCGGTTCGTCGTGCCCAAAGCGGCAATCAAGGGACATTTAAGATTTCAGATTAAGTGTCGTTTAAACCAGGATAAATAGTCGAACTTTTGAAACCACTTATCCATTTCCTTAAAAGAAACCGTCTTTCGGTTCTGAATTATTCGGCGCTTAGCCAGCATCTCGGGCAAAAGACCAAATACATCAAGCCAAGCCAGCAAAGCAGCCGGACAACGAAAAAGTAGAGCACCGCTTTTGAAAATATCGGTAAAGATTATCTGAGGCATACTCTTTAATAGTCCCCAAAATGAGTCGTTCTTGATCAGCGCGAGATAGCGATTTCGGTAATTATTAAACTCAATTAATTTCGGTCGAGGAGTTCGTATTCCTCCTCGATAATGGTAAGCAACAGCTTCAGGCGTATATAGACATTTCCAGCCCCTTAAGTTCGCGCGCCAATCTAAGTCGATGTCTTCCCAAAAAGCGAAAAAAGTTTCGTCAAAGTATTCTCCGTTTATTTTGATATCGTCTAACATTTCTCTATTATATAAGGCTGCCGCGCCGCAAGTACCAAACACATAAGCCTGATCGTTATACTGCCCCTTGTCGATTTCCTCATTTCCCCTATTGGCGCTGAGCCTATTCTTAAACATTAAATGGCCCGCAGAATCAATGACTTTGCTGTCCATTTCATCCGATCGGTAGAGCTTTCCGGATACAGAACCAATCTTGCCATTCTTGTTGGCTGCTTTGAGCATTTCCTCCACATAGTGAGGAGTAAGCCCCACATCGGGATTTAGGGGGAGAATAAATTCTCCCTTGGCTTGAGCTATTCCTTGATTCACTGCTTTGGCAAAACCAACATTTTCTTTGTTCCCAATTAGCGGCAATTGGGAAAAGTTTTTTTTAAGAAAACTCAGCGAACCATCGGTTGAGGCGTTATCGACGAGAATAACTTCTAGATGCGGATAAGTCTGCTTGAATATAGAGTCAAGACAGGTCTGAAGCCATTTTTCGCTGTTAAAATTAACGACTACAATCGATACAAGCTCCATTAAAAGCTCCAAAGAAGGTCGTTAGTTAATAACCCAAAAGTAAACTATTTTAAGGATTAGCTTTTTCCGACTAAGATTACACCTAAACAAATAACAGCCAATCCTAGCCAACGAGTCGGCGGGACAACTTCTTTCAAAACAAACCAAGACAGGAAAACCACAATTACGTAGCCCAAAGCAACCATTGGGTAGGCTAAACTTAATGGAACCCTGGACAAAACGACTAACCATAAGGAAGCCGCCAAAACATAAAAAAGCAGACCAAGGGGAACTAAAGGAGTGGTTAGCATTTTAATAATTGCTTCGGATAGTTGACTATAACTTCCAACACTTATCTGCCCCACTTTATTCATCCCTAATTTTAAAATAATTTGACCCGTAGCCGCAAAAGCAACACTTATTAGAATAAGAAAAAACGATTTTCCCACTTTTCCTCCCTCTTTAAATTATTTTTTAACCAAAAGCGAAAAGGCCCAGTCAATTTGGATATTTTGGTCTCGAGGGGCATTTATCCACTCGCCATTTGGTTTGGCGCAAACTATCAGCAAAAACAAACCTGCTTCGTCTGGCAAAATGTCACTTGAAAACTTATTCTACTGGATTTGAGGAAAGAATCCAATACAAGCCCCAAATATCCTGAACATGTTTGTAAAAAACTTCCTTCTTAGCAGTATAAAAGAAAATTAAGAAAAAAAATCCTAATTCAACGAATCTATATTATTCCCTAAGGGATGCTTCGAGTTTTTCATGGAAAATATATTTTCGAAGACAGCATCGCCCTCTTTGTCCCTGTTAATATTTAAATTTTTTAGTGAGACACCGATACAAATAGTGTCCGAAAACTTTATACTTAGTCTTGGGGGACGGTGTGAGAAGAAAGATTCTGGCGTCACTAATTTTATTTTTTCTGCACGCATCAATTTTCACCACTACTCTGGCCCGCGGAGAACCAATCAATCTGAACACTCCCACTCGAAAAAATTCTTATGATCATAAAGAAATTCTAGTGAAATTTAAACCCAACGTTAGTGAGGAGAAAGAAGATAGAATTAAACGTGATTTTGGAGTAGCTAAAAAGGCAGAGATAAAATCGGCGGAAGGCTCGAATGAAATCGAGCTCTTAAGGATCAGAACAAAGCTCTCTGTTACCAAAGTAGCTAAAGAATTGCAAACTCAACGCGCCGTTGAGTTTGCCGAACCAAATTATTTTCGCCCTCCCTCAATTATTCCAAACGATACTTATTACAATCTTCAATGGGCGCATTCAAAGATTAACTCCCCAAGCGCTTGGGACGTAACCACGGGGAAATCAGACGTTACCGTAGCTGTTATTGACACGGGAGTCGACTACAACCATCCTGACCTCGCTGGCAAAGTCATAAAAGGCCCGGACTATTTCAACGACGACACTGATCCTATGGATGACTCCGGCCATGGAACCCACGTAGCTGGTATTGCCGCGGCGGTAAGTAATAACGGTAGAGGAGTCGCCGGAGTTTCTTGGGGAAGTAAAATTCTCGCGATAAAGGCTCTGGGGTGGATTGGTGGCTATGACTTCGACATCGCTCAAGGCATTATTTATGCTGCCGATAACGGGGCTAAAATAATCAACCTGAGCTTGGGTGGGCCAGACTACTCCCAAACTCTTAAAAACGCGGTCGATTACGCTTACTCAAAAGGAGCGGTTATTGTTGCCGCTACCGGCAACAACGATTCAAGCGTCCTTTATCCCGCAGCCTATCCCAATGTGATCGGAGTTGGGGCCACCAATGAAAATGATGTCCGAACCAGCCCATCTGACTGGGGACCTGGCTACGGGAGTAATTATGGCCCAGAAGTCGATGTAGTCGCGCCAGGAAACAAAATCGCTAGCACCTATCTAGGTAATACTTATGCTTATATGTCCGGCACCTCGATGGCTACCCCGCACGTTGCGGGACTAGCGGCCCTGATTCTCGCAAGAAATCCCTCAACGAATCCTTCACAAGTAGAAGAACAAATCAAAAACAGCGCCAAAGACCTTGGCGATAGTGGTCGCGACGACTATTACGGTTTTGGAAGAATTGATGCCCTTAAAACTCTGCGAGCGGGCACCGAACGCGTCTACGGCCAAACGAGTGCTGGAACAGCCGCAGCAATTTCTCAAGCGGGTTGGGCGAACGCTAAAATCGTCATTTTAGCTC
>Ga0209321_10002290_pt1 | contig 12866 bp, 11 predicted proteins | sample Rifsed16ft4_FD_184012 | JGI IMG/M metagenome (GOLD analysis project Ga0209321, IMG submission 184012) | Soil microbial communities from Rifle, Colorado, USA - sediment 16ft 4 - CSP-I_5_4 (version 2) | ecosystem: Environmental > Terrestrial > Deep subsurface > Rock core/Sediment | place: Rifle... | reverse complement strand
GGAGCGCCTGGCCTACCAGGGCGTGACGCTCTCGCTCGCGAACTTCGAGCGCCTCGACCACCGCGCGCGCGTGTGCGCGATCCAGCAGTCGTCCATCTTCATCCGCGTCTCGATCGCGCGGCTCATCAACGAGCGGCGGCGCGTCGCGTGGTTCCAGCGCCTCCAGGCGCGGGCGCCGCGGCTGGCGCGCGCCCTGCGCCCGCTCTTCGCGCTCGGCTTCCGCCGCTCGCAGATCTGCCTCGGGCACCACCAGTTCGTGCGGCTGGACACGCTCCGGGCGCTCGGCGGCTTCCCGACCTCGGGCGCGACGGAGGACTCGACGCTCGGCCTGGCCCTCGGCGCGCACGGCGTCCTGCTGGCCCCGCTGCCGCTGCTCGAGCTGGTGGACCTGCCCGAGACGCGGGAGGGGATGATCCGGCAGAACGCGCGCTGGTACAAGGGCGTGCTCGACGACGTCGCCTTCCTCTGGCGCGCGTGGCGCCGCGCGCCGACGGCGTTCAACCTGGCGCAGCTCGCCCGGCACGTCGGCAACAAGGTGGTCGAGTGGCCGATCGCCGCGTGCGTCTACCCCGTGCTCGGCTTCCTCGGCTGGCACCTCGCGTACCGCTTCGCGTACCACCCCGCGTGGTTCGTGCTCGGCGTGACGGCGCCGACGCTCTCGCTCGCGCTCACGATCTGGGTGGGCGGGATCATGACCCAGCGGATGATCGAGCGCCTGACGCCGTGGTGTCCGCGGCCGGTCTCGGTCGCGCGCACGACCCTGCGGCAGAAGTTCTGGGGGACGTTCCGCTGCCAGACGTACTGGCTGCTCGCCACACGCGGGGCGTGGCGCGTGCTCTGGGCGCTCGCGCGCACCGGCCGCTACGCGGCGCGGAAGACCGACCGGGCCGTCCGCGCCTGAGCGCGCCGGGGTCAGTTCGTCTTCGCCGTCGCCTGGAGGGTCTTCGAGCCCGCGCCGGCCAGGTGCCGGTCGTCCTCCTTCGAGGTCACCTGCACGGTGCGCGTGCCGATGCCGCCCCCGCTCGAGATCGTGTAGCTGAACGAGACCTCGCCGCTCGCGTCGGTGACCTTGGCCGGGCTGCCGGGCACCTGGACCTGCGCCTCCTTGACCGGCGCGCCGTCGGTCGCGCGCGTGACCCGGGCCTTGAGCGTGAGCGTCTGGCCGATCTGGCCGCTGCCCGGGCCGCTCACCGCGATGTTCACCGGGGCCTTGTGCACCTTGAGGATCCCGCCCTGCGCGTAGAGCTTCTCGACGCTCAGCTCGTCCAGCACGCCGTCCACGTGGGCGTAGATGCTGTAGCCGAGCGCCTTGTCGTCGATCTTGAAGGAGAGCTTCGCGATCCCGCTCGAGTTGGTCGTCGCGGTCCCGAGCGTCTTCGAGGCGATGTGCGGCGCCGCCCAGCGCGCGTCGCGCTCGCGCCAGAAGCGGACGCTCTTGCCGCCGATCCCGTGGTTGGGCAGCGGCGGGTTCGTGGTGCCGAGCATCGCGCTGAGCGTGACCGTCTGGCCCACCTTGCCCTCGGCGCCGCCCCAGAGGAGCCAGGCCTTCACCAGCTTGGGCTTCACGCTGAAGTCGAGCGTCGCGACGGTCGGCACGTAGAGGGCGTCGCCCTCGAACCCGGCCTCGATCTTGCCGGTCTTGACGCCGTAGCCCGCCGGGACCTTGTAGCTGATCGCGAACGCGCCGCTCGGCGAGGTGGCGAGCCGGGTGACCTCCTTGCCATCCACCTTGACCGGGATCTCGCGGCCGTCGAGGCCGGTCTGGTCGGTGATGCGCACGATCCTGCCGTTGACGTGGACGGTGCCGCCCTCGCGGATGGGCTGGTTGGGGTTCAGCAGCGCCAGCGTCATCTTCGTGGACGACTTGACGACGCCGAGCGTGCCGTCGTCCCTGGCCGCCGTGCAGCTCTGCGTGCCCGCGAACTCCGCCTCGACTTTCCGCGCGCCGAACTCGTTCGGCACCTTGTAGGCGATCTGGGCGACGCCCTGGCCGTTCGTCTTGTCCGCGCCGACGCTGGCGCCGTTCACGCGGAAGCGGACCGTGTGGTTGGGGACGGGCTTGCCCTCCGCGCGGAGCTTGAGCTCGGCGCGCAGGTTGACCGTCGCGCCGATGGCGCCGATCGTGTAGAGGACCTTGAGCTCGGTGGGCGTGCGGAGCTGCGTGAGGCTCGGCTTGGCCGCCACGACGCCCTCCTGCTGGGCCGGGCCGGCCTGGCCCTGGCGCGCGCCCACCTGGGGCCGCTGCGCACCGATCGGCCCGGGCTGCGCCAGCGTGGTCGGCCCGGCCACCTCGAGGCCGCAGGGCGTCGCCTGCAGCGCGCCCGGCGCGGGCTGCGCGCTCACCGGACCCTGCACCCCCGGCGGCTGGGCCGCCAGGTCCCCCTGCGCCATCACGAGCGCCACGGCGGTCACCGCGGCCGTCACCAGCAGGCCCTGTCGTCTCATGGTCGTCGGCTCCTCCCGGGCGGAGCGGATCCCGCCGTTAGACAAGACGTCGGCGCGGCCGGCGTCCATCGAACCAGGCCCCGCTTCCATCGACCTGATTCAATCATATTGACAGACTTCGATTCATTGGCTACGCTCGGCGGCGAGGGAGGACGCCATGACCCGAACGCTCGGACGACCCCAACCCGCGGAGCGCCGCCGCGGGACGCGCTGCTGCGAGGGCGTGGCGCCGCGCGAGGCGCTCGACGAGGCCCTCGAGCGGGCCGCCGCCGACTTCGACGTGCTCGCGCACCCCGTGCGTCTGCGCCTGCTCGAGATCCTGGCCCGGCGGGGCGGCGAGGTGTGCGTGTGCGACCTCGAGCACGCGCTGCCGGTGAAGCAGCCGACGATCTCGCACCACCTGCGCCTGCTGCGCCAGGCGGGGCTCGTGGACACCGCCCGCAAGGGCCTCTTCGCCTACTACTACGTCGAGCCCGCCGCGCTCGCGGCGCTCCGCGCGCGCGTGGGCCAGGCCCTCGAGGCGCTCGCGGCGGCGCCGGGCGGAGGGAGCGAGCGATGACGGGCGAGCTCGGCGCGCTCGCGTGGTTCGTCGGCCGGGCGGTGTGGGGCGTGCTGCCCGCCTTCCTGGTGAGCGTGGCGCTCGGCGTGCTGATCCGCGCCCTCCAGCTCGACGGCGTGATCCGCCGCGCGTTCGACGCGCGCGCGGGGGCGTCCATCGCGCTGGCGACGGCGGTCGGCGCCTTCAGCCCCTTCTGCTCGTGCACGGTGATCCCCGTGGTGAGCGGGCTCCTGCTCGCCGGCGTGCCGCTGGCGCCGGTCATGTCGTTCTGGATCGCCTCGCCGACCATGGACCCCGAGATCTTCGTGCTGACGGTCGCGACGCTCGGCTGGCCGCTGGCGCTCGCGCGCCTCGGGGCGACGCTCGCCCTGAGCCTCGGCGCCGGCGCCCTGACGCTCCTGCTGACCCGCGCGGGCGTGCTCGGCGCCGACGTCCTGCGCCCCTCGGCGCGCCGGCCCGCGCTCGTCGCCAGCGGGTTGACGCTGCTGTCCGTCGGCGCGCTGCGCCCGGCCGTCGCCGCGGCCGGCATCGCCGGCGGCTCGGACGCGGGGGGCGGCTGCTGCGCCGCCTCCGCCGCCGCGCCGGCGCGCGGCGTCCTCGCCACGCACGCCCGGCGGCTCGAGTGGCGGTCGTTCGCGCGCACGATGGCGGTCGAGAGCGTGCGGCTCGGGCGCTGGCTCGTGCTCGCCTTTGTGCTCGAGGCGCTCATCCTCCGCTACGTGCCCCAGGCCGCGATCGCCCAGGTGCTCGGCGGCGGCAACGCGCTCGCCGTGCCGCTCGCCGCGGCCGTCGGGATCCCGCTCTACCTCAACAACGTGAGCGCGCTGCCGATCGTCTCCGGGCTCCTCACGCAGGGCATGCAGCCGGGCGCCGCCGTCGCCTTCCTGATCGCGGGCCCGGTGACGACGGTGCCGGCGATGTCGGCGGTCTGGGGCGTGGTCAAGCCGCGCGTCTTCGCGCTCTACTTCGGCCTGGCCCTCGCCGGCGCGGTGGTGCTCGGCGTCCTGACCAACCTGATCCTGGCCTGAGCGCGCGCGGGCTCGGAACCGAGGGGTTGACTGAGAGGCCGGGCCACGGTAAGGTGCATGGGTCACCGCGGGGTGGAGCAGCCCGGTAGCTCGTTGGGCTCATAACCCAAAGGTCGCTGGTTCAAATCCAGCCCCCGCAACCAAAACAAACAGGGCCTTGGAGGACGGTCAACCTCCAAGGCCCTTCGTGCGCCAAGGGTTCAGGCGAACCGCTGCTCCACCGGCAGGGTGTGACCGCTGATCGCCATCGCGATGTGCCGCGAGACGCCAGCGCGGTCCATGTTCCGCAGCTTGCGCGCAGGGTCTCGATCGATCCGCAGGGGTCGCGCCGATCAATCACCACGCCCAGGAGTCGCTCGAGGCGCGCTTGGGTGACGAGCGTTGTCCTGATTTTCGGACATACTCTCGCCGGCCTCGTCGTCACCGGCAACGGCACTGGCGGGCTCATCTGCTTCGACGGATCCAGCCGCGCCTCCGGCGACTTCTCGGGGATCAGCGACAACGGCGGGACCCAGGTGGGTTGCTCCGGCTTTTGACCACCGCGCGGGGTCCGGCCCGCGCCCTGTCCCGCAGCAGGCGACTCGCTCAGGTGCACTCGCTCGCAAAGCTCAATCCGGTCCGCGATGTTCTGGAGGACCATTTCGAGCTGCCCGGGCGGAAGCTCACCGAGTATGGCACTTCGGGATCGTCTCGTCGGCAGCCGTCGGTGCGGCGGCATGTCGAGACGTCAGCGTACGACCACGGACAGCTCGCGGAGTTCTGGCGAAGGCCCCCTGACGGTTCCGCGCTCAGTATGGGGTCCTGCAGGGAATGACCTGCCGGCCGTGACGCCGATAGACGCGGAAGTCTGCATCGGTGGTGAAGATGACCGGGTCGGCCACCGTCTCGGTCATTCGCACGAGACAGGCATCAGCCAGGCTCATCGGGACGTCCACGTACTTCTGCATCAGATCCAGGACGCGGCTCTGCTCGTCGGCGAGGTGGAAGGCGGCGACCACGGCGCCGCGGCGCAGCAGCGCGGCCAGCGCGGGCCGGCCGCGCGACCCGAGCAGGTGAAAGGCCTCGGACAGCGCCGCTTCGCACGTTTGCCAGGGCAGGGCGAGACGGGGGAGCTGCGCCGCCGCCCAGGAATGGTGGCGATCGCGACGGCTCAGCAGGGCGATGAGGAAGCCGGCATCAACGAGGACGCCGGCCATAACCCGTGGCCCTCAGATACGATTTCTTCCGCCGACTGAGATCAACCGGCAACCCATCCACCGAGCCCACCAGATCAGCGATCGCCGGGGGCGCGGGCCGCGAGCGTGGTCGGGTCACCAGGGCCAGGCGCTCCCGAACGACGTCGGATTTCGAGCGCCGGCGCTCTCGAGACTCGGCCTCGATCTCGGCGACCAGGGTTTCTGGCAGGCGGACGGTGAGAGTCTTCATTGCCTGAAGTGTATGACGTTGCTGGCATCGGTGCAATACGCCCACCATGGCCCGGGCCCCGGGGTGCACGTTGCGAAGGTGCAGTCACAGCGTGACCTCGAATCGGAACTCGACGGCGGGTCTCCGCCGGGTATCCGGCTCGGGCCCCCGCAACCAATCAAGGCTCGGTGAATCAAGGGCTTATGGCCGCGCGCCGTAGGCCCTTGATGCTTTCTGGGACCCAACTGTGCCCAAACTGTGCCCGGCCGGGACGATGGCCCTGGCTGTGGTGGGCAGAGGACGAGGCTCGTTCAGGTTGTTCCGTGGCTGGTTCATCAGATCTTGTTGTTCACTGTGTGTGTCCGGTTACAGTGAGCAACTGCGGCCGAAGCTCCTGCTCGGAGTCTTCGTCGCACCTGAAAAGGACGCGGGCGCGAACTGGCTGCACCTTCGCGATGTTCTCCGCCAGCGCCAGATCGACTCCGCGGTAACCGGTGGTCTCGCGGCCGACGAGTTGACGCACCACTACCGAGGGGAAGACCTCACCGCGTTCGTATCCGATTGGCCGAAGGGCGTCCTCCAGCAACTCCGCTGGCTGCCGTCGCCAACGGGTCCGATCACGCTTCTCCGGCAGTTCTGTCCCGCGGTCAGGTGGTCGAAAGGCGGCGAGCAGCAGGTCGCTCATCCCCTCCTCGTCTACGCGGAGCTCCTGCATTCCGGACGTGAGCGTGAGCGCGAGACGGCTCGCATGATCTACGAACGCTACCTGGACCGACTCGCGGCGGACGATGCCGATTGACCCCGCCGCTCTTGAGGCGCTGCGGCTGCTCCTGGACGCCGCCGGCCCCGATCGCGTCGTGGTCATCGGCGCCTCCGTCCCCATCGTGCTCATAGACCTGCGCTACGGCTTGACCGGAGGTCGCACGACACGCGATGTCGACGCGGTTGTGCGTGCGACGAGTTGGGACGAATACGAAGGGTTGACGCGGCGCCTGCTCGCCGCCGGCTTCCGGCAGGGGCGCGTGCCTCACCGACTCGAGTACGGGCCGGCCGAGCTCGACCTGATTCCGTACAGCGGAACTCTGGCGCCCGGCGCCGCTCTCGAATGGCCTGGGCAGAATCGAGTGATGAGCGCGCTCGGATTCGAGGAGGCCTTCGAATCCGCACGCCCCGAGCAAGTCGGAGATCTTGTCGTTCCGATGGCCTCAGTGGCGGCCTGCGTGCTGCTGAAGTTCGTCGCCTACAACGACCGGCCAGCCGAACGGGTGCGGGACCTCATCGACATCGTCCATTGCTTCGAACACTACGGCGACGAAGCATTCTGCATGCGCCTGGCGAAGCACCTCGGACTGCCCGTCTCTCCTGTCGAGACGGCAATGATGAACGGCCGGCGCCTGATCATCGTCGAGCGCTACGACCGGATCGTGCATGCGGACGGGACGGTCGAACGCATCCACCAGGAGGATTTCTGCCAGGCGACGGCGATTCCTCCAGAAAAGAAGTACGAGGAGGACGGCGGGCCGACGCTTCGCCGGATGGCGGGGATCCTCCAGGGAGTCGCCGGGCCCGATTCGTTAGAAACACTGCTGCGGGCCGTGACCATCAACCTCCTGATCGGAAACGGCGACGCCCACGGCAAGAACTTTTCGCTCCTGCACGACGCTTCGGGCTCGCTCAGGCTCGCCCCGCTCTACGACCTGCTGTCGACTCTCGCGTACGGGGACGACAGGCTCGCGATGTCCATCGACAACGTCCAGCGGACGAACCGTGTCACTGCGGATCGGATCGTCAACGAGGCCGCACGGTGGGGACTATCGAGGCGTCGCGCGTCCGAGATCATCGCGGAGGTCCTCGGCCGTGCTCGCGCCGCGGCGCAAGCCAGGCCACCGCCGGGCGATCACGATCCCCGGAACGGGCGATCAGGATGCGCCGGAACCACGAGCAGGCCGCCGCCTTGGATCGGCGCTTGACTCGGCCGCCTGTTCGGCCCGATTCTCTGGCGTATCGGGCGCCGCACTAGGCGGCGCATGTGATCACGACTCCGACGGAGTGACGGCGATGAAGCGCCCACCCGATCTCGACGCCCGCGCCGCAGCGAAGCCTGGTTCGATCGGCGCGATGCTGCGCCGGGTGGCGCCGTACCTGCTGCGGCACAAGGCGATCGCGGCCGCGAACGTGCTCTGCGCGGCCTTGGCGCTTGCCTGCGCCCTGGCCTTCCCGCAGATCATTCAATACATCATTGACGACGTCATCACCCGCGGTCAGATCAACCTTCTTCTTCCGTCGGTTGTGCTCCTGCTCGCCGCGTTTCTGCTCCGCGGACTCTTCACGGCGCTGCGCATCATCGCCAACAACACGTTCGAACAGAACGTCATTTACGACATGCGGTGCGATCTCTACGCCCGCCTCCAGGTCCTGCCGATCCGGTATTTCGACCAGCGCGCCTCGGGCGATCTGATGACGCGCCTCGGCGACGATGTCGTCGCGGTCGAGCGTATCATCATCGATGGTAGCGAGCAGGGGATACTGGCGCTCCTCAGCGTCGTGGTCGTCTTCGCTGTGCTGCTACTAAAGAACGCGGAGCTGGCGCTCCTGGCCCTCGTTCCGCTGCCTCTGCTGGTTCTCGCCGTCGTCTCCTACAGCGTGGTCTCGGTGCGGCAGTTCCGGCTGCTTCGGCACGCGATCGGCGCCCTGAATTCGCTGCTCGCCGACAACCTTCAAGGGATCCGGCAGATCAAGCTGTTCAACCTCCAGCAGCAGGAACATGCTCGGTTCGCCGGCCGCGCGGCCACGCTGCGGCGACGCTCGCTCGTGGTGTTGATGTCGTGGGCCGCGTACGCGCCGTCCATCACGTTCTTTGCCTCCCTCGGAACCGTGCTGACGCTCTGGCGCGGCGGAGCCATGGTGACCGCCGGCCAGATCACACTCGGCGAGCTCGTCGGGTTTCTCTTCTATCTCGGCCTGTTCTACGAGCCGATCGGCCAACTGCAGAGGCTGAATCAGACGCTGCAGGCAGCCCGTGCGGCATCGGAGCGCATTGCCGACATCGCCGAAGCCGCGCCCGAGCGAGCGGGGAGGCGCCCCGACGCGGTACTCCCGGCGCCGGTGCGAGGCGAAGTCCGCTTCGAAGATGTGCGGTTCGGCTACGGGCCGGGGCGCGACGTGCTCAAGGACATCTCGCTGCATGCGCGCCCCGGGGAGACGGTGGCCCTGGTGGGCGAATCAGGCGCTGGCAAGTCGACCCTCGTCAACCTGCTCCCGGCATTCCACGAACCGAACCGGGGCCGCATCACCATCGACGCTCGAGACATCCGGCAGCTCTCGCTCGAATCGCTGCGTGCGGAGATTGCTGTCGTCACGCAGGAGACGTTTCTTTTCAACGGAACCGTACGCGAGAACCTGCTCTACGGGAAGCCGGGCGCCAGCGAAACGGAGATCATGGCCGCCTGCAGGGCCGCCAACTGCGATGAGTTCATCTCCCACTTGCCGCAAGGCGGTGACACCGAAGTGGGCGAACGCGGCGTGCGCTTGAGTGTCGGCGAAAAGCAGCGGATCAGCGTGGCACGCGCGCTGCTCAAGAACGCGCCGATCCTCATTCTCGACGAGGCGACGGCGAGCGTCGACAACGCCACCGAGGCGCTCATTCAAGAGGCGCTGGAGCGGCTGATGGTCGATCGGACCTGCTTCGTGATCGCGCATCGATTGTCCACGATCGAGCACGCCGACCAGATCCTCGTGATGAGCGAGGGGACCATCGTCGAACGCGGGACGCATCGGGAACTGCTCGCGCTGGGCGGCGCCTACTCGCGATTGCGGCGCCGGCCCGGCGGCGAGCCCGCCGAAAGGCAGTCCGGGGACCCTCGCCCGATGCTACAGTGACGCGGGGCGTGGCACCGCGGTTCGCCGAGGACCGGACGCCGCCGCCGCTTCGATGAAAGGGGAGTTGCATCATGCCCATCTTCGTCGAGCACAACGGTAAGTACTATAAGATCTCCGACGAGGTTCTCGCGGCGTCGGCCGTCTCCAGGACCCAGTTCGAGGCCGGGATGCGCAAGCTCGAGGCGAGCACCACGGAAAAGGTGAAGAGTCTGACGCATTACCGCCTGATCCAGTTCTCCGAGCGCGATCTCGACGAGGTAGTGACGCCGCCGAGGCCAGCGGGGCCGCCGGCCGCCGGCACTTAACCGCTACAGAGCGGGCTGTCCGCCTTGCTGGGGACATCGGCTGTCCCCAGCAAGTGTTCGACCGTCTCCCGAATCTTTCCTTCGAGATCGCCGCGCAGCGCCCAGTAGCAATAGCTGTCGTTGCGCCGACCCGGCTGGAACATCCGCTGGTGCGGGCAGCCGCCGGCGCACTGCGCCATCAGAGTGCATTCTCGGCACGCTTCGTACTGGAACCAGTCGTAGCTGAGCCAGCGAAGCAGGTTTTCGGACTTGATGACGATGTCGAGGAACACGGAGCCATAGGCCCGGTTCGGACGGCCGGCATCGTCGGGGCACTTGTAGAGCAGCCCTTCGGGATCGATCGTTACCGCGTTGTCGCTTGTGGCGGCGCAGCCGGATCCACAGCGGCTTGCCACCGTCCTCTCCATCGGCAGCCCGAGGTTCTGGGCCCGCTCGTATTGCCGCTTCATGACCTCGACGTACGTCGCCGGTGTCTCAGGGCTGCCGACATCGCTGCCGCGCGCCGCTTCCGGCTGATAGACATGGGCGATGAAGACGGACGCCAGCGTCTTGTTCAGCCCGCGGCGCGCCATGCCGTCGAACAGACGGTCCCACTCGCTCACATCGTCGCGGGTGAGATTCACACGGACCTGGGTCGGAATCCGCTCGGCCGCGTACGCGAGATTGTCCAGCACGCGGTCCTGCGTGCAGCGGCCGCGCTTGTCGTGCTTGAGCTCGGCCGGTACGTCGAGCGACACTTGCGCCTGGGAAAGGCGCGCCTCCACGAGAGTATCCACGGCCTCGCGCTCCAAGAGCACGCCATTGGTCGTGATGACGGCGCGATAGGCGATTCCGGCCCCGTCACAGAATTCCGTGAGAGCGGGAGTCATGCGCTTGATCTGCCGCAGGCCCAGGAGTGGTTCGCCGCCGAACCAGGACACCCGCAGCATCTTCGTCCCGGCGGCCGACCGCTTGAGATACTCGATCACCGCGTCTTCGGTCTCCGCGGCCATCATCCGCGGCCTGGTCTCCATCTGCGTCTGGCCCTGGAAGCAGTACCTGCAGGCAAGATTGCATCCCATCGTCAGCAGCACATTCGCGGTGAAACCGGAGACGCGATCATGCCGGCCGCGCTGATAGTGCTGGCGCACCATCTCGACTTCATCGGTGCCTTCTGGAATGAGGAATCCGCTGGCATGGAGCCGGCTGATCGCCGGCGCAACAGCGCCGGGCAAGAACGTGAACCGCGCGCCCGGACCCAGGATGCGCCGCCATTCGGCGCGCGGAAGAATGGTCAGCGCAGCCGAGAAGGTATTGTAGACAGCGGCCCGCCCGTCCGGCAAGTCAACGGAGACGTTGTAACGAGAGGGGACGAGGACCGCCCGAAAGACGGTATGCGCAGCCTCTTGCCGTGGGGAGAATCGCCCTGTGGAGCCGGCTTCCGGGGACTGGCGAACCTCATAGGCCGCGGCGGGTTGTTCCTGCATGCGCGCCTCCTGCCCTCGACCGCGACTTCCTCCTCCACCAAGGGCCGCTCGATGGCGGAGACATCGGTCTCCGCCATCGAGCGCATCGGCATTCAGACCCCGCCGGAGATCAGGGGCAGTTCGGCGCCTTTCCGCACGACGCGCCGTCGGTCGGGCCGGTGCAGCCGCTGCCGATCGGCACCGGATCGGCGGACGGAGCGAACACCGGAACGGCGACGTCGAAAACGAGGCTACGATCCGCTACCGGGGCGTCAGCGCCTCGGTTCGCGAACTCGACCGCCGACGTCTCGCATGCGAGAAGATCCGCATCGCTGACTTCGAAGTATTGGCTTCCATACTTCAAGAGAAGCGACATGGTTGCCTCCCATCTTCCGGCACCGCAGCACTGGGTCGCAAGCGAACTAAAGCTTGCCCCAACGTCGGCCATCCTACGTCGCGGCGCCGGAGCCTGTCAAGGGCGTTCCCAGTACGTTCCCAGTGGCGATCGCCCTCGCCCGCCCTCAGCCCGAGTGAGGCTAGCGCAATCGCGCGCGGCCGACGCGTTTAAGAGCTGACGCTTTTCTCGTGTACTAAACAAGCCCCAAGCCGTGAAAATCTTTGGCGAAAGCGCGGCGCGACTCAAACCCGGGTTCGTATCCCCCCCCCGATTCCTCTGAGCACCGTAACGGCGGTTCGCGGCGGGTGACGGCCGGGGCCTGGCGCATAGCCCAAAGGCCGCTGGGCTTCGGCGACGCCGCCGGCGCCCTTGCTGCGTGTCCCCTCGGTGTTTGGTTCGACACTGGACGGTCGTGTGCGTCGCGGCAAAGGTAGAATGCGCGCTGGAGCGGGGCATGCCATGAGCGCCAAAGGCCAGATCGAGGCGGACGTCGTCGTCGTGGGCGGCGGGGGCGCCGGGCTCGCCGCGGCGCTGGAGGCTGCGGACTGCGGGCGGCGCGTGATCCTCCTGGAAAAGAAGCCGCAGCTCGGCGGCACCACGCTGCTGGCGGTCGGTTCCATTGCCGCCTGCCGGACCCCCCACCAGCGCCGACAGGGGGTGGAGGATTCCCCGGAAGAGTTCTTCGAAGACATGGGGCTCTTCAATCAACGGGGGGGGCTCGGCAATCGGGACAACCTCGAGCTGCGCAGGCTCCTGGCGGACGAATCCTCGACGACGCTCCAGTGGCTCATGGGGTTGGGTCTGGAGTTCTTCGGTCCGATGCCGGAGCCGCCCAACCGTCACCCGCGCATGCACAACGTCCTGCCCAACGCCGGGGCCTACATCTATCACCTCGCGCGCCACGCCAGGCGCCGCGGCGTGCAGGTGCGGCTCGGGATGGCGGCGGAGCGACTGCTCACGCAGGGCGAGCGGGTGACGGGTGTGGAGGCGAGATCCCCGGACGGCGCGATGCTGGACGTGCTGGCCCGTCGCGGCGTGATCCTGGCGACGGGAGACTTCAGCTCCAGCCGGGAGCTGAAGAAGACGTACCTCTCGCCATCGGTCGCCGAGGTCGAGGGGATCAATCCGGCCAGCACGGGAGACGGCCACCGGATGGGGCTGGAGGTGGGCGCCCGGCTCATCAACGGGGATCTGTGCTGGGGGCCGGAGATCCGATTCGTGGCGCCGCCGCGCAAGCTGCTGATCTCGGCGCTCCCGCCGATCACGCTCCTGGCGCGGCTGATGAGCGACAACGCCGACGGCAACCTCACGCCGAAGCAGGTCGAGTTCGCGCAGACCATCTACTCGGCGGGCAACGACCTGCTGTCCCTGATCAACGACATCCTGGATCTCTCGAAGATCGAG
>Ga0209321_10002284_pt1 | contig 12880 bp, 20 predicted proteins | sample Rifsed16ft4_FD_184012 | JGI IMG/M metagenome (GOLD analysis project Ga0209321, IMG submission 184012) | Soil microbial communities from Rifle, Colorado, USA - sediment 16ft 4 - CSP-I_5_4 (version 2) | ecosystem: Environmental > Terrestrial > Deep subsurface > Rock core/Sediment | place: Rifle... | reverse complement strand
TATATCTCGCAACTCAAGCTTATAACATTACCCATAGTCTGCCAGCAAAATTCGGCACCACCCCATTAGAATTGCTAATATCCAATCTTACTCATCACCACTTCAACCAGCTTCAGGAAATTGTAGTTTTAGAAGCAATAGGGTGGGAAGAATTGGGGGAAGAGATAGGAAGATGAAAATTAAAATTTTAGACATAGGAAGCGGGATACATCCAGTAGAAGGAGCAGATACTTTAGATTATGCTGAACTTCCCAATCTTACTTACAAGCATGACTGCAACATATTTCCGTATCCTATTAAAGATGAAAGTTATGATGTTATCTATGCCAATCATGTTATTGAGCATCTTGATGATATAGGCAAATTCATAGCTGAAATTAAGAGGATATTGAAAGTAAATGGAACATTAATAATAAAGGTTCCTTATGTTTCCAGCAACATAAGCTTTCAAGACCCAACGCATAAACATTCTTTCTGCTATTATACTTTTGACTATTTCGCTGTTAATCCAGAGAAGCATATGGAAATATGGTTCACTCCACAGCTTCTTTGGATAGAAAAGAGAAAGCTAAATTTTGTAAAAGATGGGATAAGATTTTACAATCATCTAATCGAATGGTGTGCAAATAAGTTTCCGATACATTATGAAAACTTGTTTAAATGGATTCTTCCTGCAAGAGAGCTGGAAGTGGTGATGAGAAAATGAATGAATTTTTTTTTGCAGACAATCCTATTTATCTATTAGTCTTTCTTGGACTTGGGGTATTAGGGGAGCTTTTAATATTTTTAGGATTAGGGATAGCGACGTTAGGAAACGCTGACTTTTTTGGGTGGTTATTGAGCAGGAAAACTAACAAGAAGTTAGATAAGATAAATAAACAACTCTCAAGGGATTATTCTTTAAAATCAAGATGTGAAAAATGAAAAATAAAACAATATCAGACCAGCTATATCGGCAAAAAGTTTTAATCTGTCCAATATGCAGAGAAAACCCAAATTCACTTACGCAAACTTCTCTTAATTCCGATTTGTTTCTTTTTGGTATCCCTTACAAAAATACAATAGAAAGAGGCATCCCAGTAAGATGAAAAAAGAAGTTAAATTATTCATTATCGCATTAATCAGCTTATTAATTCAAATTGGAAATGTTATATATCTTTCTTACAATAATCCTACTTTTTCCTTAATTGTGTCATTAATTTCTTTAGTTATTGGTTTATTAATATTATCTCACATTAAAGAAATTAAGAGTGGTGTTTTATCTGTTTGTGCAGCTATTCTTATTATACCTAATGTCTTTGCTTGGGTGGGAGTTATCGCTGTAATTATAACTTATGCTGTTAGGACTACCGATGCTGCAGGAATAGACGTGGAAGTTATCGGCAGTGCGGGTGTAAGAATCTCTGCTATAACTTCTTTTATTTTTGCTCTTATAACTGCATTTTTCGCAATTTTTTTAGGAAGCGGGGGGGAAAAAGAAGAAAATGGTATTTAAAATAAAAGCTGACGAAAGGCTTTACGAATCATCTGCCCCTGCTTGGCTATTTAATGAGCATAAGGAAAGATATAACTTTGCATTAGAATTATTAAAAGGAAAGAAAGTTTTAGATGTTGCGTGTGGAAGCGGTTATGGCAGCAAGATTCTTTCTGAATTAAATGATGTGGTGGGGATGGATATATCTGCCGAAGCAATAGATTATGCAAATAAAAGATATAAGAACAAGAAATGCAAGTTTATTCAAGGTGACGCAGAAGACTTGCCATTTCCAAACTCAAGTTTTGATGCAGTGGTTAGTTTTGAAACAATAGAGCATTTAGAAAATCCAATTAAGTTTATCAAAGAGATTGAAAGAATATTAAAAGACAAAGGCATCTTTATTGTTTCAACCCCCAACAAAGAGATTTTTAGCCCACTATGCCGTGAACCTTTAATCTCCCACCATGTCAAAGAATTTAGAATAAATGAACTCACTGCACTTTTTAAAACAAGCAAGATTAAATTGTATGGACAGCATTTTGTTAATTCTACTATTTTGCCTGCGAATGCCATTATCAATCTATGTTTCATGCCATTTAGGGTTTTTAAGTTCATGAAAGATATAAATAGAATGTTCATCACTCTTTCAAACAAGTTTTATTATTCATTTGAAAAGAAAGGGGTAGATGAAATTAAAAATAAAGGGGGGCTCCCATCAGTATTTATATTATTGGGGCAAAATAAGAAGGATGAATAAGGAAGAATACGACATAGAAAAAGAAATAACAGAGCTGAAGCATAAATATAAAATGGAAGAGATAGAAGCAGAAAGAAAAGCAAAATTAGAAGTAGAGAAAATGAAACATGAAGATGAGATGGGGGCTATTAGGCTGAAAAATGCCAACATAAGAAGAACAATGGAAGAAAGGGGGAAATTTTGAGATGAATGATATAAAACGAGAGAGAAATAGAATATTGCTTGAAAGAATAGCAGATGAAAAAGAATGGAAAAGATGCTGCAACATTCCAGAGCCAGCAGAATATCTATCAACAATGATATCACGAAGTAGATATTTAGATACATATAGATGTCAAAGTTGCAGGGGAATCATCTACATTGAAAGGAGCAAAAGATGAATTATTATTTAATCAGTCTGCTTATAATGGGAACTATAGTTTCCTGCTTAATCTTTATAGCCTTATGGTTGGTGCAGTTTGGGGTAAATGTACTTTTTAAATTTAATAAAATTAATAAAAGGAGGAAAGAAAATGCAACTATTTAGAAAAAAGATGACCGAAACAGTTCAATTACCTGCAGAAGATAAAAATATGGAAGAAGAAATTGAGAGAGAAGCAGTAGAAACGGCCCGAATTCAGCAAACTGGGCCGTCAAGCATAGTATCGCAAGCTCCTCGCCAACAGGCGAGAATTATAGCTGCCGAATTGCTTGAGAATGGGACTTTTCGGACTATTATCCTAAGCAATTATTCTCTTGGAGAAGCAGGTCGAGAATTAAGTTAAAATGAGGTCTGCCTGCCAGATAGAACAATATTGCTTATCTAAAAACATAATTTGCCCTTTTTTTAATTTGGGATTATGCCACAATTCGCATGAAAAGAAATGTAAAGTTAAACCTATAAAATGAAACAAATAACCGCAGCAAAAATACATCAAGGAAAATCTTTAACAGGGGTCTATCGATTTTTGGGGAAAAAAGTTTATATCCGCAATTCTCTTCAAGCTATGGAGATGACAGAAACCTTTAAATATATGGGCTGGGGGGTGAAAATGGGAGAAGGATGGATAGAGCTGGATATTTCCCAAATTCAGAAGGAAATTAAGTGGAAAGGAGAGATTTTTGACCCAACTTTAGAAAAAGATGAGAAAATAGAAAAATACCTTTTTGATTTTTTTTCAGAAAAATTAAATGAAGCTGGATTTACCTTAGAGGTGAAAGAAATATGAAATTTATTGGACAATCAATCATCAGCCTTTGTTTCTTTTTGATAATTTTCTTAATCACGCTTCTATCTCTTAATTATTTGTTTACAACTTATCATGAAGTTATCCATAAGAATATTTTTGAAGATTTTGGATGTAAAAGCAAAATTGTCTATGGTTCTTGGATTAGGGACTCGGGCAAAACTATACCCCAAAATTGCACAGCTAATGGACAGATGGCACTCCAACATAATTTTAATGATATAGTTGGCTATACTTTTGTTCCTTTTTTGATTGGGTTGTCTTTAGGCTTGACTTTATTGGTTTTTATTTTAGTCATATTAGTAGAAATCAATGGGAAATTAGGCATTATGCTTGATTTAGGTATTGAAGAGGCGGAAAAATGAAAAGTCCCATTGTTTTTTTCTTTGAAATTGGCAATAAAGTCACAAGAGGCGACCCGATTCGCAAGGCAGATTGGGACTATTATATGATGTTAGTTATTTTCCTTGCTTTTTTTGCCATTTTTATTGGGAATATGAGGCATTTTATTTCAACTCTAAGCATTTCTAGCTTAGGATGGGCTGCTTTTTCAATAGCTATCATGTGGTTTCAGTATTTTTCTTTAAGAGAGGCTTGGAAGATAAGGAAAATGCTTAGGAACAATGAGAAGCCTATTTTGGCACTAGAAAGCAAGGAGGATATGCTCAACCAATTTAAAGATGGATAGAAATGTTATTATTAAATTGGCATTTTATCTCATAGTCTTAGCTATGCTTGTTTTTCTTTTAATCAAAGAAAAAGACCCCTGCCAGATGTGTAAACTCAAAACAGAAGTGTATGGCAAGCTTGAAACCTTAACTTGCAGGGAAATAATCTATAATTTCTCCAGATTATGCTTGGGGGCAGGAAGAAGCAGTGCAGAATTAATCAAACCGCCAATAAATCTTTATAATTTTTCCCTTGAAGCATGAAAGATTTAACTAAACTTATAATGGCAGAAACCCTTATTTTCATATTTGGGATGGGGGTTTATCTCTATTTAACTTTTCGGTGAAACATGGGTGGAAAAATCAAAAAGCTGCCAGCTTATCTGAATGAGGGGGAATTCTTAAGCCTGATTAAACTTGTTAAAAGACCCCAGCATAAACTTGCCTTTCATCTTGGCTTTAATTCTGGAATGAGGATAAGCGAAATAACTAATCTCAAACCTGAAGATATTGACTTAAAGGGGAGAAGAGTTTTTATAAAAGATGCGAAGGGAAGTAAGGATAGGGTTGTACCCCTCCCAAAAGGCTTCCCCGAAAGCTATCTCTCTTATATCCCTCTTTCTTGCGGGATAAGAGCCTTGCAGATTGCTTTTAAGCATTATGTTATCAAGGCAGGTATACTCAAGCAGAATCTACATTTTCATTCATTAAGGCATTCTTTCGCAGTGAGATGTATGGAGAGAGGCATTCCACTTAACCAAATCCAAGTTTTATTGGGGCATGAGAATATTGCTACAACATCTATCTACCTTAAAATTAATCCAATCGATGCCCTCAAAAGCTATGAAGAACGATGGTAGGCAATTATATACGAAAGTTATTAAATTCTTTTATGAAGGAAAATATCCTCAAACTTTCGCCTTCTAAGTATAAGGCGAAATAAGATTATATGAGAACAGATATTAAAAGCGGTATCTTCGCATTTGTTATTACGGGGTTGTTACTATTTTTATTATTTAATTTTTGGCTCAAGGATATTTTCTTGTTTCTTCAAGCTCTTGCTCAAGCGATAGTATTATCTCTAAAAATAAGTCGTCATAACTTCTATACTTTTCTGCCCGGCCTGTTTCTATTATCAACCTTCTTAATTCTCTACCTATCTCTTTTGAAGTGGAAAAAGTAGTTACATCTTTTCTTCCTGGCATTTTATTTTTTCTTCTAATAGTTAATTAACTATCTATTTAATTTTTTCCTTACTCTGATTAATTAATTATTCTGCTCTCCCGCCTTTCCAAAAGATTTTATTTTTTTTCAAATTTTTCTATGAATGGCTTGATGGCATCGTCGATAGTGTCATGATGAGCATCCCATCCAGTTAAACGTTCCATGCGTTCAGATAATTCTTCATAAGTTAATTTAAATTCAATCATCAATAAATACCAGCAGGCATTTCTTTGCGTAATGAAACGCAAATTTTTTCTATCTATTCTCCCAATGAAAGCTTTCTCTTTTGCTTTTCTATATTCTGATTCATTAATCGGATAGAAATTTAAAAATCTTCCTTTATTAAAATCAGCAGGGTATGCAGTATAATTTAATTCTTTTTTTCCTTTGAGATAAAGAAGCTTTTTATTTGGGCGTGAAAAGAAACTAAAATATCCTCTCTCGAAAATTCCTTTTTCATTTGGCCTATAATAAACATCGAGGAGAAAGATGCTTCTGGATAATGCTATCCCCTTCGGCAAATCAAAAAATTCTGGGATAACTAAAATATTTAAAAAATTATACTGCCCGCATTCCCTGTAGTAATCCATAACATTCTGTGTCATCTGTGTTAGCACTTTTGTCCCAGCCAAATCTGCCCCCGCTTCATCATAAATCATTACGCTGTAGGGGTGTCCTTTCCCCATCTCATGCCCCGTAGAAATAAGTCTTGTCCCATCGAATACAATATTTTTTAATCCAAACTCATTATTAATCCCATAAAGTTTCCCTATCATATAATTCCAGTATGCCCCTATCTGAAGAGCCAACACACTTTTTCCAACTCTAACCTCTCCGCCCCCAGATATTATTATTGTGAAATCCCAATCATTCTTTATATTTTGAATCAATAAATCTAATTGTATCTTGAGCAAGTCATCCATCCAGAATCCATCTTTGATATTATTTCCATATCCTTTTAAAAATATCTCTTCACATACTCTTGCCATTTTATCTTTTTAGAACAGCGAATCGGGGGTCATCTTTCTTTGGTATTAATAATCCTTTAATCGCTTCCCTCATTATAACTTCGCATTCTATTAATTTCTCGCTCATAACATGAGCATTTATATTCTGATTATTCTGTCCGGCACTGGACACTATTTTACCGCAATCATTTAATTTTCCTGAAACATCTTCTCTTTCTGTTATAGACAAAAGGAAAAAAGTTTCAACATATAAATCCAGAAGATGTTTATACCATTCCGAATATAAGATACTATGCCGAGCAAATTTACATCCTATTAGGCTTTCATTAATTCGCTTCAAAGTTTCTATACCCATATTAAAGGCACTTTCTACCTTCTCATCTCTTGGAGAAATATCCATAGATATATCAAAGAATATGATTTAAAAATGTATCTATTAGATTGTATTGGTGAGTTAGCGGTTGATGGATAGATTTTTATAGGTTTTGAGGTTATAATTTCTATGAAGAGGATGCCTACAATTCCAAAAAAAGACCTTATGAATTGGCTACTGATTTAGAATTAAAAGAGAGCAATAGGTGGTTGGAGTTAATCCAGCTTTCAAAAAACCAGTAGGTTTATAAATTTAGAAAACGAAAGATTTATATTAACAAGGGGTTTAATATAAGTATGGTTACTCAAAATTTTGATATTAGTTGTGATAATTCTATTGGAAATCCATCTTATGTGAGAGTAAAAATAAATCATTCAAGAGAAAATAAAGTTAAGGGATTTTATTTATTAATGACAAATGGTAATACCTATTCTGATAAACAAGATGAATTTATCGTTGAAAAGAGATTTCTCAAACTTCTTGATGAGAATGGCGTAGGTTATATCGAATTACCCTTAAATCAAGAAGAATAAAATGACTCATTTTAAAGTAGATATACAACTCCCTCTATGCTTCAATTCTGAAGATGGTGGTGGGAAGATTCCAGAAGAATTTTATTTTGATACTTATGAGCATTTATTAAAATTGGCAGGGGGGATAAATACAACCAATACTCCTGTCATGGGTTCTTGGATTAATCCGAGTAATAAAAAAAGATATGATGATAAATGCGTTGTTTATACTATCCTAATTGAAAGCGAAGATAAGATGACTATAACCAATGTTCCAAAAATTAAAGAACTTGTAGAGTATAAGAAAGGACTAATGAAGCAATTTAAACAACATTAAATATTTATGGTGGCTACTCGTTGCACTTGGATATAATTTTTTTAACCTCACACCAACCGCTAACGCACCAATACACTATTAGATTTCTATCGCAAACATTTATAAATCTCTTTGATTAATACGCTTATGGGAGAAAATTCACCTTATACTTCCAGTCCTTTTTTGGCTGGAATGATTGGAAAGAGAAATTTATTTGATTATGATAATGATGGAGTTCCAAATATATGGGACTGCCAGCCTAAAAATAAATATAGGCAGGATTCATTAACACAGCCAGCACGCCCAGAAATTCCAAATGCTCCCCGCCCAGAAGATTATGGAGTGAATGCACCTGGCATAATTGGCACAGCAGAACAGCAGAACAGAATAGCAGAATGGAGAAGAGCAACAGAAGCATACAACCAGCAGAAGCAGGATATTTTTAAAAGATACCAAGAGCAGGTTCAAAACTATCAGCAGCAGCAAGAAAAATATGAAAGTGAAAAGAAAAGGGAGGATGAATTAATTAAGCAGATTCAATCCCAATCTCCAAATAGGTTTAAGCCCATTTATTCAAACGGGCAGCTTACAGGCTTTGAAGATGTTCGGACTGGAACATCTGTTCCTGTTCAGCAATTCTATCAAGGATATTCTGAACCTCAAACTTTCACTCCCCAGCAGAAAGCACAGCAGGGATTTTTCGGCAGTGCTGAAAAGCATATTACTAAGTCTGGTTTTCTTCCCCCCCCAATTTCCCAGCCGACGCTTATTTCTACTATGGCAAGTATTCAACCAAATAAATATATCCTTGCAGAAGAGTTTCCAAAGACAAGATTACAAAAATTAGCCGAACAAGCAGAGAGACCTTTTATCTATCTCGGACAGAAGTTTGAGAAAGTTGTTGGAACAGAAAAAATAAAAATAGTTGAGGGGGCTACCTCTATCCCAATAATTGAAGAAGGGACTGGGAGATATTTAGGTTCTGCTTTAGTTCCTAAAGAAAGAAAACCAATAAATATTTTTGGCGGAGGAATAGCAACAATGGGGACAATAGTATCTGCACCAGTAAGAGCTATAGACTTATTCGGCGGATTGGCAGTTTCAGAACAAAGGAGAAAAGAATATGAAGCTGAAAGCGGTAAGGAAAGAATTATAAAATATGGCGGAGCAGCAGCAAGCTTATATATTGCAGGGAATATTGCTTCTAAAGGAGTATCAAAAATAAAAGCTGCATCTGAAGTTTCAGCCATAGAAAAAGCACCAACTGCAATGTTCGTAACAAGAACTCAAAAAGAAGAAATGGCAGTAGATGCTATTACTGGACTGCAGAAAGTTGGAAAGGAAGAAAGATTTGCTCTTATAGCCCAGCCTTCCTATATGGCAGGGGAAACTAGGTTTACTTTAGAAGGTGGTAAGGGAATTTCTTTTTTTAAGAAAGGTGAAGAATTGAATGTCTTGACATTTGAAAGTGGGGGAAGGGGAGTTATACCTAAAGAACTTCCAGCCTTAACAAGAACTAAACTTAAAGAGCCTTTCTTATTTTCAGAGCAGGTAAAAGAAACTAAAACTCTTCCTGAAGCTAAAGGAAGTTTCGGAAGAATTTTCATAAAGCCAACATCAGAAGCTAAACTTAAAATAGGAACAGAAGTTAGAGACAGAGAAATCTTTGGATTCATAAGAGGAGAGAGTAAAGTTATACCTAAAGGAAAATCTGTATGGGAGAACTTTATAGGAGTAAGCAAAGAGGGCGAAGCAGGATTAACTACATTCATAACCGCCAAGCCTACGAGAGTAAGCAAGTTTGATATTCTAACTGAAAGAGCAACATTCAGCGGTGAGCCAACAGGAGCAGGCTTAATGAAAACTAAGGCAGTGGGTGACGTTAAAAGGGTTATGGATATTGGGGGGGATAAGATAGTTTTCTCAAAACAATTTACAGCACAAGAAACTTCTAAACTTGCCCCAGCATATTCCTCTCTTATTAAGCAATCTTTTAAAGCTCAAGTTAAACAGCCTGCATCCTTAATGCCAAAAGAAACACAAGTTTCTATTTCACTAATAAGTCCAGGTCTGAAGAAGGAACAGGCCAGGGAAGCACAAGTTAAGCCTGCGTTTAAGGATAGGCAGGAGGTTGCATTATTTTCTCCAGTTAAACTTGGGCAGGCTTCAACAGAAGAAGTAAGGATTAAAGATAGATTTGGTTTTGGCTATGGATTAAGTATAGGGGTAAGAGAAGGCATTAGGGAGAAAGAGAAACAAGGAGTTGCAGTAATGGTAAACCAAGTTCAAGCTCAAAGGCAAGAGCAAAGGCAAGGAGCATCACAAGGCTTTGGAATATTCTCCCCCATCCCATCCCAACCCGAACTTCCAGGAAGAATACCTCTTATACCTCCTTTCTTCTTACCAGATTTCAGATTGACATCTGGCGAATATGGGAAGAGAGGAACAAGGGGAAGGAAACAAATAAAATATACTCCGACATTATCTTCTATCTTCGGGGGGGTTTCTTCAAAAAGGAAACAGGAGACATTTGCTACGGGATTTGAAGCTTTTCGGCCTGTAGAGGTTTCGAGGAGAAGGAGACAGAAAAATAAAAGTCTATTTTATATAGGATAAAATGGAAATACGTTCACCGCAGAATTTTACTTATCCGAGCCAGATAAGGAATGATGAGATTGAAGAGCTGACAAGCTTAATAAAAGTTTTTAAGCAATACAGCGATATGCCTGCATTGATGAGGCGTGAGTTTCGTGGAGAGGTTTTATGTACAGATGGAAATCATAATACGCATTGGACACAGATAGCCAGACCCATCTTCATTCTTATAGACTATAAAACCCAAAAGCCGATTATGAAGATAAATCCTTTGTTTAAAGATAAGATGGATTATACCCCGAATGATGAAGCTATTGATGAATTAATTTCTGAATTAAAATTGATGGGGATTAATCCAATTACTCCGATAACGAATGTAGACGAGAATGAAATCATAGATGACTTAAGAGAATTTGAAATGAAGTTTGAAGCACAATTAGCATTAAAGCAGCAGGCATGGGGATTAGATAAAGAGCTGATGCCTATGTTAGTAACAAAAATTAAAACAATAGTAAAGGATGCGAGATATGTTTGTAAGGAGGGGGGGTTTCTTCGGGCTATAATGAAGAGTGTTCAAAGAATAGAACAGAGTATAGAACAGCCTAAGAAAACGACATGGGATTATATGAAGCAGAAGTCCCCATATAACTAATGGTATCAGAAGGGTTTTGGGTTACGTTAAATGAAACTTTTAGCTTATTGGGATGGATTTTATTAGCGGTATCTCCGATACTAATTATCTTATTCTTTTTTGTATATAAAAAAATACTCACTGCTTATCCTATTGAAATAGGAATAAAAGAAAGAAGAGGCACAAATATTGTCTGGACCAGAGATAGAGCCGGGAAATTTTTTACAGATGGAATTTACAAATACAAGTTAAGAAAAAGTGGAGACACTATTCCAATATTAAATTATGATTGGATTCTCCATGCTACTTATACTGCCACCAATCTAATTGAAAAATTAAATAATTTTATTAGCGGGGGAGTGCAAGGCTATGCAGAATTATATAAATATGGCAGCAAACAATATAAGCCTATTAAGACAATTACGCCTAAAGGTGAGATTAAGGAGACGCAAGAAATAAAAGATAAAGAAGGAAATCCTGTTTTGATTGAAGTATATAAACAGATTAATCCACATAAAAGAATTTCAGATATAGACTTTGAAGTTATAGATTGGGATAATATTAATTTTATGGTTCAGGAACAGAGAGCAACTGATGAAAGAAGGAGGAAAAAGGAGAGCTGGTGGGCTAAGAGTGCTGTTCCTATTGCTGCTATTGCTATCGCTGGGCTGGCAGTTATATTTGCATTTTATTTTTCTGCCGATTTAGTTTCTCAAGCCATGAATCAAGCTATGGGGCAAGCGAGAGAATCACAGCAGCCCGAGCCTGCTAAAATCCCTATAATCGGGGACATCTTAACTCCTGGCAAATAAGATGTGGACTATTGCCATAACATTGGGGATGGTTGCTTTTGGGTTTATCTTAATCCTTTTAGCCAAAAGTTTCTCTAAAGAATATTTTGGGATTAAAACATTATTTGTTCTTGTAACCCTATTAGTTCTTATCCTTATAGCTGGAACAATTAATGTTATTGTAAATGAGAAAGCATCTGGTTCAGCTAAGGCATATCTTAGTTCTATGACATCTACAACATTAATAATAACAATAGTTATATTTTCTTTATTTATTCTTTTCTATTTTCTTTTCTATATGGTAGGTTATTTGAAAGCCATAAGGCAAGCCAAGCAGCAAAAGGAGATAGACTATGGCATTTAAGAGATGGATAAAAGCTGCATTCGGAATTATATCCATAGCGGTATTTTTATTTTTAATTTCTTTTGCTTCGGCAGTATGGTATAATCCTTTTACTTGGTTTGATAATGTTCAGTCTCAAGGAGAGATACAGACACAATATAAATTTACTGCAAAAAATTCAACAGAAGACAAGATTGAAATTAAAATAGGAGACGATAAGAAACCAGACTTAACTCCAAAAATAAAATTTCAAAGATGGGACGGAGAGGCTAATTTTACAATTGAGTTTATGGATGAAGAAAAAGATGATGCAGCATCAAAAAAAGATAAGGATACAATCGAATGGAACAAGCAGAATGTATCAGCTAAATTCTACAACTTGACAGATGCTTATGAATTTGAGATAATATTAAAAGAAAAGCCGAAGACAAATATAGTTAATTTCAGCTTTAGTATGGAAGGAGTTGAGGCTTATTATCAGCCTGAATTAACTCAAGCAGAAATAGATGAAGGTTTTGGTAGAGCTGAAAATGTTGTAGGCTCTTATGCTATTTATGGGCAGAAAAGAGATTATAAGCTTGGGGGAAAAAATTATGGAACAGGAAAAGTAGCCCATATTTACCGCCCTAAAATTATAGATGCGAAAGGGGATTGGGTATGGGGAATTTTGAATATCAGCAAGGAAAATAACTTGATGACAATTACTATCCCCCAAAAGTTTTTAGATGAAGCAGCATATCCTGTAATTGTAGACCCTACATTAGGATATACTGGAGCAGGAGCTTCAAGTTTAGGAACTAATGGGTATGCAAGAATTGGAAAAGGAGTAACTATGCCTGAAGACGGGACATTAGTAAATATTTCTGCATATATGTATGAAGAGGGGGCAGATTATAAAAATGTGGGAATTGGAATCTACAATCAGGCAGGTGGCTCTCCTAATGCTATTGTTGCAGAAACTGCCCCATTTGAATTATCAACAGGGGCTACATGGATATG
>Ga0209321_10002280_pt1 | contig 12896 bp, 15 predicted proteins | sample Rifsed16ft4_FD_184012 | JGI IMG/M metagenome (GOLD analysis project Ga0209321, IMG submission 184012) | Soil microbial communities from Rifle, Colorado, USA - sediment 16ft 4 - CSP-I_5_4 (version 2) | ecosystem: Environmental > Terrestrial > Deep subsurface > Rock core/Sediment | place: Rifle... | reverse complement strand
TTTTTACTTTATTTTCTTTTGCATTTTCCAAAAGAATTCTTGTTCCTTCCACATCTGTGGAAAAAATTTCTTCGGGTTTATATAACGGAAGTGCGGCGGCAGTATGAACAGCTATATCTATACCTTTTGTTAAGTCTTTCACTATAGATTCATCTCTGATATCCCCAATAACAGCCCTAATTTTTCCTGCCATATCAGGATAATTAAATTCTACTAGGTCAAGCGAAACAATGCTGTGACCTTTTGAGTACAAGTGTCGGATTAAGTTAATACCAAGAAAACCGGAACCACCCGTTATTAAAAATTTCATGAGTTAAAAAATTTCCTATTTCCGAATAAATGATATATAAAAATTACTAATTTTAGCTTCGGCTTCAAAGAAAGCACCTTGACCAATGAAATTGGCAGATATTTTGTAAAAAGAAAATTGAATAAATAATTCTATGGAAGACTTTTAATAACAATGGCGAAGAAGTTTATTAAAGAAATGAATTCATTTTTAACATTTGCTGCATCCTCACTTTTCCATTTGCTGCTTTTCTTAATGGCATACTTTTTTACAGATATGCATTTGAATAAAGTAAATCCTAACGCCGGCTATGTTCAGGTCTTCACTAAAAAAAGTGATGTGGAAACAGTAAATTTTGAAAAGAACATCAGCCCAGAGAAGCAAAAAAAAGCAGATACTGAAAAAGCTGAAACAATCCAGAATTCAGAACCAACTGCAGCATTAAATTTTCTCGATCAAAATGCAGATACAACTTCATTACAACAAATTTACAGTGAACCAACTTTGAATGTATCTATAAAATTTCCTGTCGACTGGACTTTCATTGATCAGAATGTAGATAAAAAATTAGATGGAGTTACATTTTGGGCAAACGCATCTAATTTTAATCCTCCGCCCTATGTTCACCTTGAGGTGTGCGATAGAAGCTTGTTCAATCAGAACCGTTATAAACATAGTCTTCTGTTAAAAGATGCTGTGGTTTACTTTAATGATCCTGAAAGTTTGGCAAACTATTTTTCCCAAACATTTTATTTCAGGTCAGAGGAAAAGGACGATTTCAGTTTGAAGTTAACTATTAAGGGTGAAGAAGCGTTTAAATCCTACGCTCCAACCTTTTATGGAATGCTCAAATCTTTTAGGTTTGGCAGTACTATATTTTAGAATATTCGCATCTAACCTAAAGGAATTGCTGCAGTATTTTCAGATTTCAGGCGTAATTACTTAATTTTTTAATATTTTAGATTTTTATGCGTCTTTTATATGGGCAAAGTTAACTTTTACTCCTAGAATTTCTTGACTTTCAGAGCTATAAGTAATATTTTTCCACCCTTTAATTGAAATTTAATCGAGAGAAATTCGTGAAAGTCCAAAAAGTAACAAAATTTATAAAATCAAGCGATGCTGATAAGAAATGGTTTCTTGTTGATGCTCAAGATCAAGTGCTGGGAAGATTGGCTACTAAAGTTGCCAGAATTATCAGAGGTAAAAATAAAGTTATTTTTACCCCTAATACTGATACCGGTGATTTTGTAGTGGTTATTAATGCTGAGAAAGTAAAATTCACAGGCAAAAGACAATCTCTTAAAACCTATTCACATCATTCCGGTTATCCGGGTGGATTAAAAACTAAATCTTTGCAGGAAATAATGGCAAGTAAACCTGAATTTGTCGTTCATAACGCAGTTCAAGGAATGCTTCCCAAGAATCGTTTAGGTAAACAATTAATTAAAAAGTTAAAAGTGTACTCGGGTAATGCACATCCTCATGCGGCACAAAAACCTGAAGCAATAAATTTATAACGGAGAATTGATGGCAGATAATATTTATGTAGGAAGAAGAAAAACTTCAGTTGCAAGAGTAATCTTAAAGGAAGGTTCGGGAAAAGTAAGTGTGAACGGAAAAGATTTTGAGGTTGCAGTTCAACAAAATCTTAATCGTGCAGAAATCCTTAGTCCCTTTAAAGTAACATCTACCGAAGGTGTTTACGACGTTTTTATTAATGTTGATGGCGGCGGAATTACTGGTCAAGCACAAGCTATAAGGTTGGGTATTTCACGAGCATTGATCGAAATAAATCCTGAGTTTAAACCTTTATTGAGGAAAGAAGGATTTTTAACAAGAGATCCACGAATGGTTGAGCGAAAAAAATATGGTCAACCAAAAGCAAGAAAAAGATTTCAGTTCTCTAAGAGATAATTTTAGTACAAAAATAAATAATCAAACATACTTTCTGATTTACCGCCTGTGTCCCATTGGGAATTGAGGTAAAGATGATGAAAGTAGAAGAAAAACAGGAGTAATAATGAGAAAAATAGATATCACCCAGCTCATAGAAGCTGGTGCGCACTTCGGTCACTTAACCCGTCGTTGGAATCCTAAAATGAAACCATATATCTTCATGGAGAAGAATGGGATTCATATAATTGATTTAAAGAAAACACAATCCCATCTTGCTGAAGCTGCTGACAAATTAGCGCTTCTTGTCTCAGAAGGAAAACGTGTTTTATTTGTTGGCACAAAAAAACAAGCAAAAGGAATAATAGAGTCTGAAGCTAGACGATCCGATTCAAACTGGGTAAGCGAACGTTGGCTTGGCGGAATGTTGACCAATTTTTCTACGGTTAGAAAAAGCATCAAGCGTTTAAATAATATTGAAAAGCAAGAAAACGATGGTACTTTTGATCAGATCACAAAGAAAGAAAGAATCACACGTCTTCGAGAAAAAGATAAGCTTAAAAAAGTTCTTGAAGGAATTGAATCAATGAACAAGATTCCTGGAGCACTCGTAATTGTTGATATAAAAAAAGAATCTATTGCAGTAAGTGAAGCTAAACGATTATCAATTCCAATTTTTGCAATTGTTGATTCAAATTGTGATCCTGATGTAGTTGATTATATCATTCCTGCAAATGATGATGCTGTAAAAACTATAGAGCTAATAATAAAAACTATGGCTGATGCAATAATCGAAGGAAACCAAAAAGAAAAAGAAATTAAAGCTGAAGATTCTGCCACGACTGAAAGAGTTAAGAAAGAACAAGAAAAAGATAAAGAAGAAACTACTGCTTAATAACCGATCAAGGAATTAAAATATTATGGAAATAACTGCTGCTAAAGTAAATGAGCTAAGACAAAAAACCGGTGCCGGTATGATGGATTGCAAAAAAGCATTGGTTGAAGCTAATGGTGATTTTGAAAAGGCAATTGAACTGCTCAGAAAAAAAGGTGCTGCAGTCGCATCAAAACGCGCCGAGAAGTCATCTAATGAAGGAATAGTACTTACAAAAATTTCAGATGACAAGAAATTTGGTGTGATGGTAGAAGTGAATTGCGAAACAGATTTCGTTGCTCGCAGCGAGGATTTTGTATCATTCGCAAATTTTGTTCTTGAATCCGCCGCTTCTAGAAAAGCTAAAAACCTTGATGAGTTTCTAAAAAGTAATCCAACAATTTCTGAAAAGTTATCTGACATCATGGGAAAAGTGGGAGAAAAAGTTGAGGTATCTAGAGTTACAACTGAAAATACTAACAACGGACTGGTTGTTGATTATATTCATCCTGGTTCAAAGCTTGGTGTTCTTGTTATGTTTGATGAATTGGAAAATTTTCACGATGACTTCTCAAGAATTGCTAAAGATATTGCTATGCAAGTTGCCGCAATGAAGCCCGTTTGTGTAAATAGAGAGGAAGTACCGAAAGATATTATAGATAAAGAGATCGACATATATAAAGAATTGGGGCGTAAAGAAGGTAAACCTGAAAATATTCTTGAAAAGATTGCTCTTGGAAAACTTAATAAATTTTACCAGGAAAATTGTTTGTCCGAGCAAGCTTACATTAAGGATAACACAAAATCAGTTAGCGATCTTATAAAAGAATTTAATACAAAGTTTAATACCAGCGTAAAGCTGGTTCGATTTAAAAGATTTCATCTGAGTGATGAGAAGAAGTAAATTTAAAAGGTCTTAATAACATTAAGACCTTTTTTTATATTATTTTTGAAAGAGAGATTTAACATGAAAAAATTAAAATTTAAAAGAGTTTTGCTTAAGCTCAGCGGTGAATCCTTAATGGGTAAAAAAGGATTTGGCATTGATCACAGAGTTCTGGAGTTTTTTGCGGATGAAGTTAAAAAAGTTCATGACTTGGGAGTTCAGCTTGGTATTGTTATCGGTGGAGGAAATATCTACCGGGGTCTAAGTGCAAGTGCTCAAAATATAGATCGAGTTGCGGGCGACCAAATGGGAATGCTTGCTACAATGATAAATTCATTAGCATTGCAAAATGCAATTGAGAAAGCTGGAATTTATTCTCGACTGATGAGTGCAATTAAAATGGAAGAAATTGCTGAGATGTTTATTCGCAGAAGAGCGATAAGACATTTAGAAAAAGGAAGAATTGTAATTTTTGGTGCCGGAACAGGTCATCCCTATTTCAGCACAGATACTGCGGCTTCTCTTCGAGCTGTGGAAATTCAAGCTGATGTAATAGTAAAAGGCACGCGTGTTGATGGAGTCTTCGATTCCGATCCTGAAAAAAATAAAAAAGCATTTAAGTTTGAAAAAATCTCTTATCTTGATATTCTTAAAAAGAACTTACGTGTAATGGACTTAACTGCAGTAAGCTTATGCCAGGAAAATAATTTGCCAATTGTTGTGTTTAACATGGATATTCCGGGTAACCTGCTGCGTTTAGTAAAAGGCGAAAAAGTTGGTACTTTTATTCATCATCCTTAATTTTAAAGTAAAAAATTATTGAGGTTTATATGGAAAGAGAAATCAAAGATGCCAAAGCGAGAATGGACAAATCAATTGAGACTTTGAGGGCTGAGTTAGCAAAAGTTCGATCAGGAAAAGCAACAACTGCCCTTTTGAACGGGATCAAAGTAGATTATTACGGAACAATGACACCAATAAACCAGGTTGGTAATTTAACAGTTTTAGATGCTCATACACTCTCATTTACTCCGTGGGATAAATCAATGGTTATCCCTGTTGATAAAGCAATTTTAGAAGCGAATATAGGCTTCAATCCAATCAGTGATGGAACAAATCTTAAAATTCCAATTCCTCCATTGAATGAAGAACGAAGAAAAGAACTTGTTAAGCTAATAAAAAAATTTGGCGAAGAAACAAAAGTTGCTGTTAGAAATATTCGCCGAGACACTAATGAACATTTGAAGAAAGAAAACAAAGACAAAAAAATCTCCGAAGATGAATTGAAAGATGCAGAGGAGAAAGTTCAAAAATTAACAGACGCACATATTCAGTTAGTTGATGAGGTTTTAAAACACAAAGAAAAAGAAATTATGGAAGTTTAATCTCATTTATAATTTCGGTTGGCAGATATTAACCCCATCGGAATGATGGGGTTTTTATTTTATTGTAGGACAGTCCGCCTAAGGCGGATTCCTGGCTGTCATTACCATTTCTTAATTATGATTCGGCTGGCAGGCATTCTTATCTGTCCGTAGTTGCAAAAGGGACAATTGCGTTTTAATAATTATACAATCCATAAGTTTTGTAATTTTTCGCTAAATTTAATTAGATATTATAAAGCAATCCTAAAGATAATTTGGAAATTAAGAATCAAAAGTTAAGTAAGGTAGATTTATCCCGCCTTTTTGCTCTAATAAGCAAAAACACATTAAGGAATACAATTTATTTTACCGGCGGTATAATTCTTTTTCTTGCCGGGACAATTGTATATGGAATTATTTTAAATCTTCGGGAAGATTCGCTATTTGAATCATTAAAAGAAAAAGGTTATGAAAGATTTGAAAATCCAAATATAATCATTGAGCGCAAGTCTTTTAGTCTTCAGCTTTATGAAGATACTATTCTCATCAAAACGTACCGCGCAAGTTTTGGAAAAAATCTTTCGGCTGCTAAAACAAGAGCTGAAGATAATGCTACACCAGTTGGTGAATATGCAATTTGCGATATGGATTCTAACAATCAGTATCATAAATTTTTAAAACTTAATTACCCGAATATCAGTGATGCTTCGGAAGCTTTGCGCAAAGGTTGGATAACTCAGAAGCAATTCGATCAGCTTAAATTTGAATTTTATTACGAGGGCTGCCCGAATGCAAACACAAATCTCGGCGGTAATTTGGGTATTCACGGTTTGGGAAAATTTGATTACATATTAAAAAATTTACCATTTGTTTATAATTGGACAAATGGTTCAATTTCGGTTAGCAATGAGGCAATAGATGAAATTTTTTCAGTTATTCAGAAAGGAACTAAAGTTGTTATCAAATAATAAAAACAAGCATGAAAACTTTTTAGCATCTGCAGTCGAAAAGCGTTCAGCATTCTTCATCTTTATCTTCATCATTATCTTAATCTCCATAATTCCTTCTTGCAGCGATAAAAAGGAAGGTGATCAAAAACTAATTTTCTCATTAACCGATTCGGTTATGGTAAATACTGAAACAAAAAAGTTACTTGGCGATAAACTTAAGTTTGTACTCACTGGTAACTTTGATGAAGATTCTTTGCAAGAAATTGCAGCCGGAATTGAATTGTCTGAAAATAATAATTGGGGGATTAAATTCGTCCTCTTAGAAATTAAAGATAGCCAATTACAACAAACATATGAATCCGGACTTCTTGATGGATCATTCAAAGATTGTCTTGTAAATAAAATAAAATTTCCAAATTTGAATTACGATTTAATTTACTATAACTCACAGGATTACTTTTGGGGAAGCGGCGGGGGAGAGGTGTTTGCATATGTAATCAATTTTGCCGAGCGAGAAACATTTTACGCTCATTTATTTTCCGAATCAAGAAAACCCGCAGAGCTTTTCTTATCAAAGAATATTTCAGAAAACGATCTGAGAAAATTCTTTATTTCAAATTTCAAAAAGGATTATCCCGGTTTAAAGCTTGCATCTGAAGATGTTAGTTTGGAATTTTAATTGAAAAAAGATTTTTGTGAATAAGTTTTTACTTAATTAATGACATCAAGAAAATTACTGCTTGTATTCTTACTAATTTCAAACCTCACTTTCATTTGGGCGCAAAAGTACGAACTTAAATCCATAAACTTTGAGGGTAATAATGAATTTTCCGCAACAAGATTAAAAGATGTAATCGTTTCTAAAGAATCTCCTATGTGGTTTTGGAAATTCCTCAATTCATTTTCCGGGCTCGGTGCCGAAGCAATCATGTTCGATTCTCTAAAAATCCCTTTCGACTTAGCAGCACTTAAAGAGTACTACAGAAATAATGGATACTTTGAAACTCATTTTAATTATAGCTATGAATTAGATACTTCCAGCTTAGATGCAGAACTCATTTATATTATTAATGAAGGAGAAAGATCAAAATTTCGAAGTGCATTTCTATTTGGGCTCGATCAAATTCCATTTATAACCCACAATACAATTTTGCAGGATTACTTATCAGTGTACAATGATTGGTACAACCAGGACATACTGGAACAGAATATCAATAACACAATCAACACACTGCTTAATTCTGGCTACATGAATGCAAGATTTGACAGCACAATAATTTTTCGCGATACCTCTGCTAACGCTGCTGAGCTAAATATTTATTTTACTACTGGAAATCGTTTAAGTATTGATACAATTTTCATTAACAAAAAAGGAGAAGGAGCAGATCTTGTAAATGAAGAACTCCTGAGAAAAATTACCGGGATTGAAGCAGGCAGCTTTTATAATCAGGATGAAATACAGCGCAGTCAGATCAGATTATTCAGAACAGGGTTATTCAATTCTGTCATTCTTGCGGCTAATCAAAACGAAAGCGCAGTAAATCGTGTTAATTTGCAGCTCGATGGAAATATTGGGTACATGCATGAACTATCACCCGAAATAATTGTGAATAACCAGCAAAGCGCTTTCAATATCGGTTTGGGAGCCAATTTTATCAAGAAGAATTTTTTTGGTGAAGCAAGAAAATTCACTATTAGCAGCTCTTTTGGTATTCAAGATATCTTTAATGTAGATTTTAAAAACTTAATTGGGCGATTTTCTTTTAGGGATACGACTCTTTTAGGTTATGTTGATGCAAGATTAAAAATTGAGCAGCCATTTCTTTTTGGCAAACCGATTTTTGGAACCTGGGAAAATTATGCAACAATAAAAAAGCAAAAGAATTACAATATTACATTTTACGGTTCCAAAATCACATTTGAGTTTGAGCTTCCAAAGTTTACTTTTGTGAATTACCTCAGCACTTACTATAACATTGAACAGACGAAAGAAGTCTATCGTACTAATAACGATAGCTTATCATCAAAACTTGTATCAACAATCGGAATTGATTTAGGAAAAAGCACAACGGATGATTTCCTATTTCCCACAAAAGGAACAAATCTTTCACTCCAGCTAGAAGAGGCGAATGGAATTCCATTTTTGATTTCTCAAATTTTTAAATGGAATTACAGTGGAACGGTTTTCTATAAGCTTTTATTTACGGCATCTACATATCAGGCACTCGACCTTAAACGAAATAATATCCTTTCTCTTAAATTAAAAACGGGTTATCTCCATCCGTATGTTGGCGATTACAATGGTCTACCGCTTAATCGAACATTTTATGCAGGTGGAAGCAACTCAATAAGAGGATGGAGATCAAACGAGTTGGTCCCGAAAGACGCTCCCAAAGTTGCGGGACTTCTTGTTAAAGGGATAAATGTTAAAGGAGGTACTTTCCTTCTAGAAGGAACTTTGGAATATCGTTATAGATTTTTTCAAAGTTTCGGACTAGTAGGTTTTTTTGATTACGGAAATACATGGCTAAATCCTAAAGATTTCAACTTTAATGAACTGGCGCTTGCTGCCGGAATCGGTTTCAGGTATTATACACAAGTTGCTCCATTCAGGTTAGATTTTGGATTTAAATTATACGATCCGAGTGATAAAACTTTCATTTTCGGTAAACATGTATGGGATAATTTCGAATTTCATTTTGGAATTGGTGAAGCATTCTAAAATCTCAAATGAGCAATATCTCTGCTTTTATTCTATTCTAATTCGTTTTGTAAAGCACAATTGTGTTTTTTCACTCTGTAAATTTTGAAGAAATGATTGAACCAGTCCTTCATACAAGTTTTGGTTTACTTCTCAAAAAATGGTAATTTCAAACCCCTTTTAATGAGAATTTATGATAGTTAGCATGACCGGCTTCGGAAAAGGAAGTGCCGGAAATAAGAATCTTAGTGTTGAAGCCGAAGTAAAAAGCATAAACAGTCGTTATTTAGATATTTCATTGCGAATTCCCTCGTCATTGATGAATAAAGATTATGACATAAAGGAATTCATTAAATCTAAAATCAAACGCGGAAAAGTTTCGGCTTCAATTCAGATTAAAAGAAATGGATTGGAGGAGGATAACCTGGCTTTAGATAGTGATAAACTGAAATCGTATTTATCTCTTCTCAAATCAATTAAAAAAGCGGCGAAAATTTCGGAAAAAGTTAAGCTCGAACATCTTTTAATAAACAAAGATATCCTGATCTCGACTAATTTTTCTATCTCGGATGTTGAATTCAGTTTGGTGACTAAGGCACTTGAACAAGCTCTGGGTGAAATGATCAGCATGAAGAAAAAAGAAGGAAAAGAATTATCAAAAGATCTTCATAAGAGAATTGAAAATATTGAAAACAAACTAAAAGAAATTGAACAGGAAGCAGCGCAAAGTGTTCAAGAATATTTTAACAAGTTCAAAGAAAAGATTAAAGTGCTGATAGAAAATATAGCTCAATACAATGATCGACTTGAACTTGAATTAGCAATAATTGCAGAAAAAGCTGAGATCACTGAAGAATGTGTTAGGTTGAGAAGCCATTTAAAATTTTTTATAAACAGTTTGGAAAATGATGATGAACCCGGCAGAAAATTAAATTTTCTTTGCCAGGAAATGAATAGAGAAGCAAATACAATTTCTTCAAAAACCGTCTCGACTTCTATTACGCACAACACTGTTTTTATTCGAGAAGAGATTGAAAAAATAAGAGAACAAATTCAAAACATTGAGTGATTTTGGAGAAGAAAAAAGGGAAAATTTTTGCAGTTTCTGCTCCGAGTGGAACCGGAAAAACTACAATTGTAAAACGGCTGCTTGATGAAATTCCGGGACTGGTTTACTCTGTTTCAGCAACAACTCGTAAAAAAAGGGACAATGAAAAATCCGGGGTTGATTATTTTTTTATTTCAGAGCAGGAGTTTTTAGATAAAACAAAAAAAAATGAATTTGTTGAATGGGAAAAAGTTTACGATTATTATTACGGCACATTCAAGTATTATGTTGATCAAAACATTAATATTGGCAAAAATATAATTGCTGAAGTTGATGTGAAAGGGGCATTATCACTTAAGAAAATTTACCTGGCGGCAATATTGATTTTTATTGCACCTCCAAGCCTGGATGAGCTGATTGATCGTCTAATGAAAAGAAAAACTGAAACCGAAACGGATTTACAAAAGAGGATTGAGAGAGCTAAAATGGAATTGAGTCAAAAAGATAAATTTGACTATCTTATTATTAATAAAGATTTAGAAAAAGCAATTTCAGAAACAAAAAGTTTAGTTTTAAATATTATAAATAAGGAGTAATGCTAAATGCAAATTAACCCCATTGATTTGAGAAGTTTAGATGCACATGCAAGCAATGTTTATGAAGCCATAATTGTAGCTTCAAAAAGAGCACGTCAGATAAACACAGAGAATAAGATTGAGTTCAATGCTCTTTTGAGTACAATTCCGGTTGCTCAAAGCGAAGATGAAAATGAGGACTTAGATAATCCTGCTCAATTAAAAATGTCGCTTGACTTTGAAAAGAAGCTAAAACCTCATCAGCAAGCTCTAAAGGAATTACTTGAAGGGAAAGTTGAGTTCGAATTCAAAAAGGTCTAGTTATAATTATTTTTTTGTTCAATAAAAAACTTACTTATCTGTTTTTCCTAAACTGTTTGGTATTTTTTGATTGCCACTGACAAAGTCATTCCTTCGGAAGAATTTCGCGAATAGTTACGAATGGTGATTAGTGTTATTGGTGACAATTTATTTTGATTAATTCTAAGTTAATGTAAGCAATGTCAAACTCTCTACGTTCAGAAGTAATTAAAGCATTGAAAGATCAGCAAGATTTTTTTGGAGATGAACTTTTCACTTCCGATTTGTTAAAAACTGAAATTGTAACAGAGAAGATTGCCTCTAAAAAAATTCTGGAAGAACCTTTGCTTTTTTCTGAATCAAAAGAAAATTGGGAAGCGGCAGATAACCTCGAGGACCTTAACAGACTAATTTGTAATTGTACCAAATGTGATTTGCATAAAGGCAGAAATAAATTTGTTTTTGGTGTTGGAAATCCCAAAGCAGATGTGCTTTTAATCGGTGAAGGACCCGGAGCTGAAGAGGATAAGCAAGGCGAACCATTTGTAGGAAGAGCAGGTCATCTCCTTAATGACATCCTTAAAGCCATAAATTTTACCCGCGAAGAAGTTTACATTGCCAACGTTGTTAAATGCAGACCTCCGGGAAACAGAACGCCACTTCCTGAGGAAATGGAATCTTGCATGCCCTATCTCTTAAAACAAATTGAGCTTATCAAACCTAAATTAGTTTTATGTCTTGGGCTTGTTGCTGCAGGTGCATTATTGAAAAAGAAAGATTCCCTCGGTAAAATGCGGGGAAAAATTTTCGAGTTTAATCATACTAAAGTTATGGTGACTTATCATCCGGCTGCACTACTGAGAAATCCCAATTTCAAACGAGATTGCTGGGAAGACGTGAAAGCATTTAGAAAATTGTATGATGAGGTAAAGTAATAAACTTCTAAATTCAGTATTCTTTATTTAATATTCATTATTCAAAGGAATACAGAATAACGAACAAGGAATAACGAATGATGAAATAATTGCAGGGACACAGAGTGCTGTGTCCTTTTTTGTTTAATTTCATCTTGTTTTAATAAAACATATTTTTGAATGGTGAACAAACCTTACCATAATGGTTTTGTATTTTGCAAGCAAGATTGTTAAGCGATAAAAAAATCAATTGAATTTCTTTGATTTCATTCCAAACTAAAAAATGAAAATCACACTAGTTTTATTTTTTTTAGAATTATTTCTTCCCAGTTTCATATTTTGTCAAGATCGCGTTTTTCTTTGTCCTGGTGTCAAACTCGGATACGCATTTGGTGAAAATGGTGGATTTATTTACGGTATTGAATTATCCCTAGTTAATCATTCTGATGAAAGTAAACTAAAAAATATTTACGGTGTCGTAATATCAATTGATAAACTAAAAGAGTTAAAGAAAGTTCACATCGGTTTTGAATACACGATAGGTAATAATGATACAAAATTTCTTAATGGCTTAGGTTTTGATATTGGACCTACTTTAGTTTGGGATAAAGATGATGCATACTTTGGAGGTTCTCTAACTACGTATCATGGATTTATAATGCATCCTTACTTTACATTTAACCTCATAATTCACCTTACGCAAAAATATAGTTATGTTTAATTATTTAGAACTTCATAGCAAAGCAAGTTTTGAGATTTTCCAGTTCATTAAAAGCAGCGTGATTTGCAGAGATATAAAATTTCGTTCTTAATGCTGTCGGATTTAGCTCCGATTTCAAGCTCAAATATTCCAACTTGAAAAATGAATAGATCGAAGCAAAGATATGATTACTCTGCGTTCTGACTTTCTTCGTCGGAGACTTGCATAAGCAAACATGCTGCTTTAATGACTTGTGGTATTCTTCGACTTTCCACCGTTTGTGATAGATTGCTGTAATTTGTTCATATGTTAATGTTAGATCACTACTGACCAAATAAAGAACACCTTCAGTTCCATCTGCGTTTTTGTAGACTTGTTTTATTAACAAAAGCGGGAAAC
>Ga0209321_10002279_pt1 | contig 12900 bp, 15 predicted proteins | sample Rifsed16ft4_FD_184012 | JGI IMG/M metagenome (GOLD analysis project Ga0209321, IMG submission 184012) | Soil microbial communities from Rifle, Colorado, USA - sediment 16ft 4 - CSP-I_5_4 (version 2) | ecosystem: Environmental > Terrestrial > Deep subsurface > Rock core/Sediment | place: Rifle... | reverse complement strand
CGTGAAGACCTAGCGGGCTTTCACATGCTTTACGATCGGCGGCCTAACTTTCCTGAGGATTCTGTAGCCGCAGAAGGGACATTTGATTTCCGGAGTCATGGCCAGCTGGTCCGCAGTGAGCCTTGAGAGGCAGTTGATGCATTCGTAGAAAAGTCCTCCCGGGCTTCTTTCTCTTATCGGGGCCGGAGGGGAAGTGGCCTCAGGTGATATTTCTTCTGGACCCGATTCCATGTTGTGAGACCGATTTCCAGCCGAATCGTCTAGCTCCGAGTTAAGGATTTCGAACCGGGTGCCTGCGTAGGCTTCGAGGGTTTGCCAGGGGAAGGACGTTTCTTCTCTTCCTCCACTATTTCCGTCGCACCTCGTTTCCGTATGAGGTATAGTCCCAAGATGACCAGGGCGGAGACGAGGCCGATGATTGCAGGGATCAGGACTTGGAGGCTACTCTGCAACAGACCGACCTTCAGTTCTTTCGTTAGGATTACCCCGTATTGTGGAGACGAGAAAGTCAGCAGGTAGGACCCCGCGGCATCAGGAGCTGTGAGTGGGAAGTCAACAGGAACTGTGCTTCCTGGCTGAATGGTCACTGTCTTGGTGCCAAAGGCCGTAGAGCCGGAGACGTCCACGTTAACGGTTAACGTGACAGGCAAAGTTGTAGAGTTGCTAGTAAGGCTAAGCGTGACTGTTACAGACTGTCTAATTGTTACTTCGGTTGGTATGTTAGCGGTCGGCGTTAGCACCGTGGAGTCAGAGACTGTCTTCACCTGACCTAGTCCAGTAACTACTCCGTTTACGTCTCGAGCCAGAACGAATAGCACAAGCCTTTTTGCACCTAACAGTTTGTCGGCTTTTAGTGTAGCAGTGAAGCTTCCATTGGTGAGGCCTGTAACAACGGTGGGGCTGGAGTCCAAGAGTCTGCTTGGGGTGACGGAACTATTGGTCATCAAGTAGGCGTAGGTTGGAGACCGCAGGGAGTTTGTGTTAGAGCTGCCTCCTGCAAAGGGTCTGCTGGTGACGGCAATGTTAAACAGACCGAAGTGCTGTCGGGAGGGCGAGACTGCAGAAGAATCGGAGGTCAGCGTCCGGGTGACCGTTCCGCTGGTCCTCGTCAAGCTCTTGACGGACACTTGCACTCCATTAAAGGTTAGGCTCACATCCATTCTGTAAGTTGAGGAAGGTGAAAGAGTGAAGGGTTCGTCCCCTAAAGTGAGCGGAAACGTCACGCTTGTTCCATGGCTACCTCCCGGTCCGAAGTACCATTCATGCTGGATTGTCAGGTTCGCCGAAAAGGCGGTTGATAGGGCTGGATTTACTACGGTGAATAGGACGATGAGAGGCTGGTTCTCACTAAAGGCTCCGTTTGTGAGCGTAATGTTCGATATGTAGAGTCCGGGTGATGATGGGGTTCCAGTGGAATAGACCGGGCCAGGCGGAGAACCCGTGTCAACAGCAAAAACTGTGGCGTTGACTCCACCGGCTGCAGACGAGTTCGACCCATAAGTCAGGGTTCCCTGAACGGTCAAGGTCTTGCCCTGGCCGGCCTCGCCAATCATAGTGAGGGGGCCGGTATTGATTTGTTCGACTCGGAAGCTGCGGGCCAGGAAGCCGAAGTCATATCCGCTGAGAAAGGCCCCCGTAATGTTCCATAACCCCAGGGTCGCACTTGCTGGGAGGGTGAGGTTGTAAACATACGATCCTCCCTTGTTACTGACAGGTTGACCCCTTACAGTTGTGAACCTGTTCGGGTCGGTAAAGTTTACAGTTTGAGATCCGGACACGTTGAAGCCCGGATGGCTTGTCATCCTTACAGAAACCGTGTCCCCAGGCGTCCAGAAGTTGGTAGATATACCACCCAACATGGGCTCTAAGTTAGTGACCGCGCTCGGGCTCATTGCTATTACTTCAACAGTGGAGGTTCTCGATACATTCTGTGTCATGTTTAACGATAGAAATGTGGAATTTGTACAGAGGGGTCTAGTGCAGGGACCTTGGCCCATGGCCACTGGTCCTGGGTAGATTTGGGTCCCGTTCTGGCTGATTGTGCCGAAGTTGTAGGATGACGGGAGGAAGAAAGTTGTCACCATCTGACGCCAGGTATGCGTAATATTCAGGCCGGTGTTCGGTTTGGGGTAGGTTACGGTCGCGTTGTATGCCAGGGTGAGATTTCCTCTGTGTTCGACTTGGTTTGAAGGTTTCAGCTCCATCGTATGTGAGGTGGCTCTTGTAAAGCTGGTTTGAACAGAGGCCACTATTACATTTGTAACTCTAACATCAACGCCTCCCCCGGTAGAGTTCGACTTGAAGGCGAACCTTAGGGTGAGGTTGAAACCAATGAACCTTGAAACATCCAAACACTCTTCCGTAACAGTGCATGAGAACGGGTGGCCCCCTGTGGCGTTCACCGGAGGTCCGCCTGCAAAAGTTAGGTTTCCCTGCTTCGTTACGCTTGCCCACGGGATCAAAGTACCATTGTACAATTGGTATGTAGCGTTAGTTCCTTTTCCGAGGGTTCCATTCCATTTGAAAGTTATGAAAGTGTTACTGGCGACACCTCGGGGAATATTCAGGGTGTAGTTTATTTCCTGTACCAGAGTGGTATTAGCGGGCAGTTGGTACCGAAAGGCTGTATCGGGGATCGATGAACCTGTCGAATTTGTGAATTTGCTGGACCAAGTCAGGTTGCCCGGTGGCGTCGCGAGGGGGTCGGTGGTGTTAATCCGGGTGTAGAGGTCGAAGTGGGCGAATGTTACGTTGAACGCATCGTTTGTCCCGTTGGGGTCTGGAATAGACAGTGCAGGTGCTTCAAGGACAAGCCTACTTGATTCGCTAGTCGATTGAAGGTCGAGGGGAATTGTCGCTAGCGTGGAAACTAATATCAGTAGGAGACACAATGATTCGCGAATCAACTCGTTTCACGAGTGCTGGTTCGCGCGAGTCCGCGCTGGAATCTATTTAACCTTTGTAAAATCGAATTCTAAGAGAATGGCTGTTAGTTTTAATACGCCTGATAGTTTCTGGGCCTTCCATGCCTCAGAAATCCGAAATTGGCCCCGCGACAATTGCCGAACTCCTGGACAGGATGGCGGAGAGGGATTATGCTTTCAACTTCGACGTCACACTTGAGCTCAACACGCCGAATCTCCGTGTCGGGTCCGTTAGGGTCCATGGACGGTTAGAGTCAGCAGCCACCAGGAAGAAATAGTCTGGCTATCGTTTCGGCGGGGGCGACACTAGGACTACGTTGTCTCCTCGCACGATGATAGTGCCGAGTCTCTTAGCCATCTCCGAGTTTGTTACATCCTCAGCTTCTTCAAGAACTAGATTCATGTGCTGATCGAAGCTGTAGAGCCTACCGCGAACGCTGCGTCCTCCCTTAAGCTGGACGAGAACAACCTTGTTGAGGCTTTCCTCGAAGATCTTAGCGGCAACTTCTGACATTCAAGGTCCCAACCTAGGGAAATCAGGCGGCGACTTGCCAGGTACTCTTTTAAAGATTGTCTTGCAGAGATCGTCGCAACTTGCCCCAGAAGACGATTCTGAAAGAACGCGACTCAAAACCTCTGATTGAACAGCTGAGAAGTCTTCCGGGCCTTTCCTCGCTGTCGTCAAAGTCTCACGTCGAACTGGAGGCTGTGAAAGACGGCGAGGTTGTTTTCGTCGATGGGCAGCCCTTGGCCCTCAGGAGCAGGGGGGAGCTGATTCCGGTCTTGGTTAATGCTATCACATTGAAGGATTTACCACGAGTGGTCGTGGACATGGGGGCGGTCCCGCACGTCGTAAGCGGGGCAGACGTGATGGCGCCCGGGATTCGGAGAGTTGAGGGAGAATTTCCTGCGAACAATTTGCTAGTGGTTGAGGATGAGAAATACGGGAAGCCGCTGGCGGTGGGAAGGGCCCTTGTAGACTCGCAGACGCTAGCTGCTACCAAGAAGGGGAAGGTAATCAAGAACCTCCACTATGTTGGTGACCCAACATGGGAGACGGTGAAAGTGTTCAGCCGGCAGGCCCCTGCTTCCGGTTGAGGTTTTTCGTCTAACTCAGTCAGGGAAAGTTTAAAGTCGTATCGGTTCCAGGCCCTGTCCGTCGACGTCCGCGGACGTTAATCTGATGTTGGCCATGGCAGGTTCACCAGTCTACGTGAAAGCGCTTCCACTTCAGGAACTTGACGATGTGGAAACCATCAAGGCGGAAATTAGGACTGGAAACATTCTGATAATCCGCATCACTCCCTTGGCGAGGAAGAGCGTAGACGAGACAAAGCTCGCCATCACGGAACTAACCGACCATGCCAAGTCTATTGGCGGCGACATTGCGAGGCTAGGGGAAGAACGAATCGTCATCACTCCTCCCGGGGTTAGAATTTGGAGAAGAGAGACTTCCGCGACTCAGGCTCCAATCGAGGCGAGGGCCGGACAGAGACTCTCTGAGGAGCCTACTAGCCTTGTCTAGCGCAGCCGGATAGACTCTAGAACGTCCGGGACTATCGTCCTTATTCCGAAAATCCTGTTGACCGACTGCGCGAACATGTCCGACTTTCTGCGCTCTCCGTGATTCACAATTATCTTGGTAGGTTTGGGCATCATTCTCTTGACGAAGGCTAGAAGCTGGTTTCTATCTGAGTGGCCGGAAAAGCCTTCGATGGATTCAACTCGCATGTTGACCTTGACCATCTCCATTTTTCCGTCGTGGGCGTAGAGCGAAACCTCTTTCAAGCCATTCTTGATCCTGTTTCCAAGCGTTCCTTCGACCTGGTAGCTGACATAGGCAAGGGTGTTTCTAGGGTCAGGGGCGAGGTGACGGAAGTAGTCGATGGCAGGCCCACCTTCCAGCATACCTGAGGTCGCTATGATGACACAGGGTCCACCCGCGACGATTTCCTCTCTGTCGCTAGGATGAGTGACTGGATGGAAGTATTCTGACTGGAACGGGTTCGCGTCCTTATGGAGGATCTGGTCCTTAATGTCCCGCACGAGGTATTCAGGGTAGGCGGTGTGTATGGCCGTTGCTTCGTTGACCATGCCTTCGATGTAGACGGGGAGCTCTCTCAGAGCGCCATTTCTCATGTACGCGTCAAGCACTAGCATGATTTCCTGCGCCCTGCCCACGGCAGGCACTGGAATCAGGACTTTTCCTCCTTTCTCGACCGTTTCGTTGACAATGCTGACTAGCCTTCCCTCGACCCCTTCCCTGTCGGGCATGATGTCGTCCGGCCCACCGTATGTGCTCTCGATAATCAACGTCTCGGCTCTGGGAAACTGAGCCATTGCAGGGTCCAGCATCATTGTTCTTCCGAACTTGAAATCTGCGCTGTAGACGACGTTGTGGAGTCCCTCACCGATGTGAAGGTGGACGATCGAACTTCCGAGGATATGTCCCGCGTTGTGCAGTGTCAGTTTCATGTCCGGGGCAACGTCCGTAACAACGTTATACCTGAGGGGTATTGTGTGCGTGACAACTTCTCTGACATCCTTCTGGTCAAATGGTGAATGTTCTCCCTCTCTGCTGTGGACGTCCAGGAAGTCCAGCTGATGGAGCGTCATTAAGACCGCCGTAGGTTCGGAGCAGTAGATGGGCCCGTCATACCCGTACTTGAACAGGAAGGGCAGTATTCCGCAATGGTCAAGGTGCGCATGGGAAATGACTACCGCATCCAGCTTCTCCAAGTCAAACTCGTCGGTATCAAACCGGGGGTAGGCCTGTGTCGGGTCCTGGGATCCAGGGTTAATTCCGCAGTCAAGTAGGACGGTGCTGGCCCCCGCCTGAATTAGCATGGCCGCCCGGCCAACTTCGTGGAAGGCGCCCAACGTGACCAATCGGACATAGCCCGCTTTGCTGAATGTCGGCCGGAAAATCCGTTCTCCCACATCTCTCAGAATCCGGCTTCTCTCCTCGCTCTCCGTGTGAAGAATGTGCCGGGTGCTGGCAATGATCTTGGAATGTAGGGGTGGGGCCCTGAGGATTCGGGGTCTCCATTTCGTGTCCTTGATGACCTGTTGGAGAACTGCCGCTTCCTTCCCAATCGCTACTCCTGGCTTCTTCGCTTCGATTACGACTTCGCCGAGGCTAGGGTCGAAGTTGACCGAGGAAATCTCGGCTTCCAGAGGCATTAGTTTTCGAATGTAGGCCTCGGCCTCTCTCTCTGGGAGCCTGATGGACTGGTCCGACCGAACAACGATTCTCTTGTGCAGAAGATTCACGATTTCGGTTACGACATAGCTTTGTTCCGCGAGCAAGGCCGCATTCTTGACATAAATCGCGAGACGGGGACCCTCGAACTCTATTCTAGTAATCTCCGCGTCTTTCGGCATGTGTTCTATGATTGTCTCACGTATCTTCGCGTGCACATCGTTGTAGGCCTTAGGCATACTCTTACCTCTACTGCTATCTTGATTAGGGCTGAAGGGAATCAGGAGGAAAGAGAGCGCTAGGAGTGGAGGATGTGTTTCTTCTCCTCGGGTGTAAGCTCACGGTAGCCGTCGCCCGTGACTACGGCTACGTCGAAGCTGTCACCGCTCGCCGAATCCCGTTTCATCGCTGAGTTAATCGCTCGGACGAGAACGGGAGTCGCATCCTTGACCATCATGTTCTCTTTCCATTCAGATTCGAGAACCCCGTAGGCGACTGGGGATCCGGAACCTGTGGAGACGAATTTCTCCTCCATACTGGAGCCAAGCGGGTCCAGGGCGAAGATGTGGCCGCCAGTGTCGTCCACGCCGCCTATCAGGGCCTGAACGCCTAGCGGGTAGAACCTGGAGGAAAACAGGATGTTTGAGACCATTCTAGCTGCAGAGCTGATCGGCATCGGTCTTGCCATATCCAGCTTGTAGAGCGCCGCATTAGCTCTGAGCATTTCTACTATGGCCTGGGCGTCGCCCACGACCCCCGCAATGGTCATGGCCAGGTGGTTGTCAATCCGGTAGACTTTCTTGGCGTTCTTATGGGCTACAAAGGAGCCCATCGTGGCCCGGGTGTCGGTGGTCATCAATACCCCATCCCGGCAGACCACCCCAATTGTGGTTGTCATTCCGCTATTACCAACGTGACCATGCTGTTCTCCAACTCAGACTATCCCTAAAGACTATCAGCAATCATGTCGCTCTTCCAAGAAAGGAAAGATTTGTGAGTTAAAGGGCCAAACGACCTCTTAAAAACGTTTCCAGCACGCGTCTATCCTACCGCTGGTTTTCAGACCCTAGGCGGGGTCGTCTTCTGGCTGTTCTTGTGGCCGCTCGTCTCGGAGTGGGTTCGGGTTTTCGTGGGGCCTGTTGCTCAGCAGATTCCTTGGCAGCGGGTTTCTCTTCTGCGGGCAGAGGGGACCCTTGTGCAGCGGGTTCCCCTGTTGGCTCCGACTCGGCCTTGTCAGTTCTCTTGAAAATTTCCATAAACGAAATGCTACCGATCTCCGGAATGTATTTCTGGAGGTCAGAGGTTATGGATTTTTTGGCGACTTGCAGTCCGCTGAGGTAGAACGCTTCTTCGGGGACCTCGACGGTCAAATCTGTGGCGCTCCTGTTGAGTCCGAACCTTCCTAGGCTTATTTCCGGAATTCGCCGTGATATAATGTTGAGAATCTTCTCGTTCTCGTCTTCCAAAACTCTCTCTATTGATACGTCATAGATCAGAGTCCGGCCGGCGAGGGGATGGTTGTAATCTACCTGGACCCGTCCCGCACCGACCGCCCTCACGACCGCGGGCCTCCCCTCGAATTCGACCTGAGCCCCAGGCGCGGGGTCTATGCCCTTCTCCCGAAAACGTCGTAGGGAGACGAGCCGCATTCTTCCAGGATCCCTGGTCCCGTATCCTTTCTCCGGCGGGAGTTCTATGGTTGTCTGCTTGCCTGCGTCCAGGCCTACAAGTGAGTCTTCTAGGCCCTTTGGGAGCCAGCCTTCCCCGAGTATGACAAATTTCGGACCGTAAGCCGCGTCCTCCCTGTGGATTTCGGCATCTTTTGCGACGTTGTCGAATGTTGTGTCTACGGTCTCGCCGCTCTCCTTGACTTTCAATGTGTAGTTTAGGAGGAGAAAGTCCCCTGTTTTCGTTGCCAACTAGCTAGTTCACCTTTCCAGGAATGCGAGAAAGTCTCTCCCTTGCCGCTTCAAGCCCCTCGGAAATCTTGGCCTTGAAACCAAGTTCGGCGCAGGCAGACCCTAGGGCGCTAACAGTGGTCATGATCTCTGGAGGTCCTACGCTTCCCATGACGCCGACGCGAATTACTTTTCCTTTCGCTTCTCCAAGGCTGCCTCCTAGGCCTATTCCGTATTTTGTCCTTACGAGCTCGCGGACTTTGCCCTCATCTATTCCCGGAGGGCTTTCTATTGCGGCTACCGTGTTCGACCTCGATTCTTCCTCCGTAAACAGCCCTAGTCCCATTGCGGACATAGAGTCGTAGACTGCCTCCGCACAGATGCGGTGGCGCATGTAGCGCTGGGGAAGACCCTCTTCGAGGATCATGTCGCACGCTTCGTCGAGCGCGTAGAATAGTGGAACAGACGGAGTGAAAGGCGTGTACCCTTCTTCCTGGTATTTTTTCCACATCTGTAGGTCGAAGTAGTAGGACCTGTGGTTTCTCTTAGCCCGTATTCTTGACCACGCTTTTTCGCTGACCGAGACGAATGAGAGCCCTGGCGGACACATCAAGCATTTCTGGCTGGCCGTGACGCACAGGTCAACGTTCCACTTGTCCACCGGCAGCTCGTCCCCTCCTAGGATCGAGATTGCATCCACCATGAGGAGAAGATCCTGTTCGGAGCATAGCTCGCTCAGTTCTTCCATGCACTTGACTGTCGCTCCAGTAGACGTCTCGTTGTATACTACTGCCAGAAGCTTTGCGTCAGGGTTCGCTTTGAGGACTTTCCGGAAGTCTTCGATTCTTGAAGATCTTCCCCATTTTGAGCTGATTGCGACCGGTTTTCCCCCGTAGGCCTTGATGGCATCTGACAGCCTCTCGCTGAAGAAGCCGTTCACCGTCACGACGACCTTGTCTCCGTCGTCGATGGCGTTCTGGAGGGCGCACTCGGTCGCGCCGGTTCCTGAGGAGGTCAGGATGAAAAGGTCGCCTTTCGTCTCGAAGACTTTCTTTGTCTTTTCCAAGACCCTGGTGTGCAACTGTTTGAACTCGGGGCCTCGGTGTCCCATCAAGGGCTTCAGCATGGCCCTTGCGACTCCGGGGGGGACGTTAGTGGGACCTGGAAGCATTATCAGCCGCTGTGCTTCACTCAACAAGGACACCTAGCTAGCGATAAGCGGTTCGCCGCGAACCCAGTTATTTTAAGCCTTAGCCGGAAAACTCCAAGGTCCATGCCTATCATAACTCTGCTATCGGATTTTGGAACCCGAGACCCTTACGTTGCCCAGATGAAAGGCGTCATCTTCAGCCTCTGCCCCGGCTGCCAGGTGGTGGACATAACGCATGAAGTGGAGAAACATGACACACTGATGGGCGCGTTTTTTCTGGAGACATCTGTATCTCACTTTCCAAAGGGGACTGTTCACGTTGCCATAGTTGACCCCGGCGTGGGGAGCAGAAGACTGCCGATCGCCATCGTGTGCCGGCAGGGTGTTCTGGTAGGGCCAGATAACGGATTGTTGTGTTCTGCTGCGCGAAAACTCGGAATTATCTCAACCTACCGGATTCAGCGTCTTGGCCCAGGTCAACACTCTGTTTCGGCGACATTCCACGGGCGCGATGTCTTTGCAGTCACTGCGGCACAGTTGGCTGCCGGGCTTGAGCCTCGGCGGCTGGGTCCTAAAGTATCAGGGCTCTTCGAGCTGGACGCTTCAAGTGTAACTCTGGAAAAGGGCCGGTTAAAGTGCCACGTTTTACACGTGGACAGGTTCGGAAACATCATCACAAACGCCGAGAACGAATACCTGGGCAGGCTGGGCCTAAGACATGGAAGTCGAGTGTTAGTAAAATGCAGGACAGGAGTGTTTCAGGGCCGAGTCGTGAACTCGTACTACGAGGCCGAGCTTAGGGAGCTGGTTGTCCTTCGCGGGAGCCAAGGCTATGTTGAGGTAGCGCTTCGAGAGCAGCCAGCCGCATCGTCGTTGGAGGTGAAGCCAAGGGACGAGCTGGAACTGCGCTTGCGCTAACTAGCCTTATCGCTCAGCGATAGGTCTATGATACGTTCGACTCCACCAATACTCTTGATGTATTTGGAGACACTGCCTGGCAGGAGTTCCTCCCAGTTCCCCTTGGTCAGCATTCTATGTCGCACCTCCGTCGCCGTGTAGGTCTCCCTATGGTGGAATGGTAGCTTCTCCACTCTGAGCCCTGCCTCTTTCAACAGTCGCCCCGTAAGCGGCTCATTTGTAAAGGCGACGTGAAATTCAGGGGTCTGAGAGAGAATGTGGGCAACCCAGACCTTGTGAAACTCCGCGTCTGGCAAAGGCATGATGAGAAGGCGGCCGGGGTCGATGTTTGCCTCTCTCATTGCTAGGCGCACCATCGTAATTCTTTCGCCCGCCGTGAACGGGTTCTCCGTGGTGTGGCTGTGTTGAGCACTGCCTACGACGATTACAACGTCATCAACGTGGGAGAGAATGTGGTTTACGGCTTCTAGATGGCCTAGATGGAAAGGCTGGAACCGGCCTATGTAGAGGCCCGTGGTCAAGATACGTACCTAACCGGGGGTCCAGAGCGCGCCGGGTAGGATTCTTTCTCCTTGAAACGGTATTCCTTCCCGTTCGAGCAGCCCCTTCTTAACATCGGGCCTACTGTGCCGGGGTGCGCGGCTCATGGAGTAGTTCCCCACTGTCATGTCCACTGGGACAACGCGGTGGCAGGGAACGAATAGCGGGTAGGGGTTTGATCCCACGGCTTGGCCTACTGCCCGAGGACCTGAATCGATAGCTTTCGCGATCAGCCCGTAGTTCGTTACTCGTCCTCGAGGTATGCGGTCAAGGACCGCGTAGACTCTTGTCTGGAAACTGGTATTTTGTTCGCGCCCGAACTGCACTCTGCTCTGCGGCTCCTGTCCTCTGAAGATCCTGATCATTTCCTCAAGATAGCGATGCTCTGACATTCCGCGGTGTTTCCCCATCGTCCTCTCTGAGTAGTCCGACAGGTTTCGTTCTACCGTTCCCTTCTCATCTGAGAACGCGCACGCGATAAGCCGGTCATTGTTGTCCACTAAGACGCCGAACCAGGTTCCGTCCTGGAAGGAGAACGCCGGCTGGAGGCTTATCATGTCTGAAAGAGGACGGGGAGGGCTGTATTCTTTAAGCATTGGGCATACGCCGGGTTCGAAAAAATGATTGACGTGGATGGGAGTTTTGGAGAGGGCGGGGGGCAGATTCTCCGAACAGCAGTCTCCCTAGCAAGTGTTCTGGGGAAAGATGTTCGAATCAATAACATACGGGCGGGCAGGTCCGAGCCGGGGCTGAAGGCGCAGCATCTTACTGGGGTCAGAGCTGCCGCGGAGATTTGTGACGCGGAAGTGGAGGGCGCGGAGGTAGGATCGACGAAGCTGGTCTTTCAACCCTCAAAGTTGAAGAGCGGTGGTTTCCGGTTTGATGTGGGAACCGCCGGGAGTATCACGCTAGTTCTCCAGACAATTATGCCTTTAATGATCTGTGCGGGGGGAAGGGTTGTGGTGGGGGTCACGGGGGGCACTGACGTCAGGTGGAGCCCCCCAGTAGATTACGTTTCGAATGTGACTCTCAAGGTTTTGAGAAAGATGGGCTATGATGGTCGGCTGGAGGTAGCGAGGAGAGGACATTACCCGCGGGGAGGGGGGCTTGTCCGGTTCTCTGTCGAGCCAGTTGAGGGCCTCAAGCCGATAGCCGGGCTTGACCTAGGGGTTGTTGTCGAGGTTCGCGGCGTAAGCCATTCTGTAGGTCTTCCTGTACACGTGGCTGAGCGACAGTCCGCTGCCGCAGCCAGAGTCCTTCGCGCAGGAGGCTTGCCTAAACCGGAAATCATCATCGAGTATCAGGAGACAGGACCTGGCTTGGGACCGGGCAGCGGGCTTGTCCTCTTCGCGGAAACGGAGCGGGGGGCAGTTCTAGGTGCTGACAGTTTGGGGGAGAGAGGGAAGCCGGCCGAGGAGGTAGGTTCTGATGCGGCCAACAGACTCGTCGAGGAAGTAGAGTCGGGGGCCTTCCTGGACCGGCATATGGGAGACATGGTCATTCCGTTCATGGCTCTTGCAAACGGGACCTCAGAGGTTTCCCTGTCCCGGGTGACTCAGCACACCCTCACGAACGTGAAGGTGGCGGAGTTGTTGGCGGGAGTGAAGTTTGAGATCGACGGGGAGCTCGGGGGAAAAGGCGTTTTGCGGGCAACAGGCCTGGGCCTTAGGAATGTGCCTTCCGTTTCTCCCACAGGGTCGACTTCTCATCCCTGATGTAGAGGATTCTGTGGAACGGAATCTGGGTCTCACCGTCGCCCAAGAGGAACCATCCCTTTCCAACATGCTTGACTTCTGAGACTTTGATTGTTACCCTGTCGTCGGGGGCTCCGCGGTGCACATACGCAAGTTCGAAGCGAGACGGGTCTCCGCCGCCTCTGAGAATGTGTGAGAGGATTCGTCTCACTGGGTGTTCGCCCGTTGTATCGTCCTCCTAGTCTGTTGTTTTCGTTTCGGTGGATGTTGTGGCGGTACCTTTATAGCAAGATGGATGAGCTGCCCGCCTTTGGGCGGAAGTCATTGAGCGATGAACCTTACATGCCTGGAGCGACCACAGTGGGACTGGTCTGCAAGGACGGCGTGCTGCTTGCCTCTGAGCGTCGATACTCATACGGCACTTTCGTCATGAGCAAGGTCGCGAAGAAGGTTTTCAGGATAACAGACAACATCGGTGTTGCGTGCGCTGGGATAATTGGCGACATGCAGATGTTGGCCCGTGAGGCGCTGGCTTACATGAACCTGTACCAGTTCGAGAGGGAGAGGAAGGGGA
>Ga0209321_10002278_pt1 | contig 12906 bp, 9 predicted proteins | sample Rifsed16ft4_FD_184012 | JGI IMG/M metagenome (GOLD analysis project Ga0209321, IMG submission 184012) | Soil microbial communities from Rifle, Colorado, USA - sediment 16ft 4 - CSP-I_5_4 (version 2) | ecosystem: Environmental > Terrestrial > Deep subsurface > Rock core/Sediment | place: Rifle... | reverse complement strand
CCTTCTGGGAGAGCCCACGGCGTTGCGTGTAGTACTCGGTTTGGTCGGCCTCCTTTTAGTGGCCTTACTTCTTGAGGGATTGCGGAGGCTAAACAAAGAAATCATGGGGGTGGTCAATAGACTCAAAGGAGATTAGCAATGCTTGATCTATTAGCCATGATCATTGCCGTAGCGATTCTTGTCGTCTTTGGCTACGGCATCTGGAAGCTTCTGAGCGAGATGCATTGAAGGCGTGTTCCGATTTGATTCTACCTTCCAAAGCCCTTAAAATTCTTTCCATCCTTTGCCTCGAGTTCTGCCCTACAAGATAGATCGGATCGCCTACGGAAAAATGGGGCGAAGACTGCCGTTGCGGCACACCATGACTCTCAGGCAAGGAATTCATCCAGGGTTGACCGCGACCCCAAACCCGTGAAATACATATGGAAATGCAGATGGAAGATCAGAAGCTCGTAGTCTCTCCGGTATCTAAGAAGGGTCCCACCCTGGAACAACTCCTGGCGGAGATCACCGAAGAGAACCTTCATCGAGAGGTGGACACAGACCCGATGGTTGGGAATGAGATTTGGTAAGTTATTGATAGTTCTATGTTAACCGGAAACGAAATTCGTAAATCTTTCTTGGACTATTTTGTCAAGCAGGGCCATGCCGTGGTGCGAAGCTCTTCGCTGGTGCCGGAAAAAGATCCGACGCTGCTCTTTACCAATGCGGGGATGGTCCAGTTCAAGAATGTCTTTCTCGGCGTGGAGCGACTCCCCTACGCGCGCGCGGCCAGCTCGCAGAAGTGCCTCCGCATCAGCGGCAAGCACAATGACCTGGAAGCGGTCGGTCGGGACACTTACCACCATACCTTCTTCGAGATGCTCGGCAACTGGTCTTTCGGCGATTACTATAAAGAGGAGGCGATCACCTGGGCCTGGGATCTTCTCACCCGGGAGTGGGGCCTTCCCAAAGAGCGGCTCTGGGCTACCGTATTCCAAACAGACGGCGATGCGGAAAAACTCTGGCATAAGGTGAGCGGCCTGCCTGCCGAGCGAGTCCTGAGGTTCGGCGAGGAGGAGAATTTCTGGGAGATGGGAGAGGTCGGACCCTGCGGTCCCTGCAGTGAAATCCACATCGACCGCGGCAGCGAAGCCTGCGACCGGAAAAAGGAAAAGGGACATCATTGCCGGGTAAACGGCGATTGCGCCCGATTCATCGAGCTGTGGAACCTGGTTTTTATCCAGTACAACCGCGGTGCGGACAGAGAGTTGGAAGAACTGCCGGCTAAACACGTGGACACGGGGATGGGGCTGGAGCGGATCTCGGCGTCCCTTCAAGGGGTGCTCTCCAACTACGATGTCGATTTCATGCGCGACCTGATAGCCGCTACGGAAAAGCTTGCGGGAAAAAAATATGGCGCCGATCCCGTCGCCGATATCTCCTTTCGCGTCATCGCCGACCATGCGCGGGCGGTTAGCTTTTTGATCGCCGATGGAGTGGCGCCGAGCAATGAGGGGCGCGGCTATGTGCTCAGAAGATTGCTCAGGCGTGCGGCCAGGCACGGGCGCATGATCGACTTGAAAGAGCCTTTTCTCCACCAGGTGGCGGCCACTGTAAGTGAGATTATGGGCGGGGCCTATCCGGAACTCCGTGGCGATAAGGAGCGCATCGGTAAGATTATTCGCGGTGAGGAGGAGCGCTTCGGCGAAACCCTGGAAAAGGGGCTGGTACTTTTGGAAGAGGCAGTAGGTAAGCTCAAGCGCCAAAAGAAAAAGATCCTTTCCGGAGAAGTCGCTTTCCGGCTCTACGACACCTTCGGTTTTCCTCTCGATCTCACCGAGGATATTCTCCGGACAGAAGGCGTGGGAATCGACCAGGCAGGCTTTGAAAAATTGATGGAGGAGCAGAGGAGCCGTGGCCGGGAGGCAAGGGAATCCGAGGTCTACATAAAGTTCGGGGCAACGCTCGTGCCGTCGCAGGAAATCCAATTCGTCGGTTACGACAGACTAGAGGCGGAATCTGGAGTGCTCGCAATTTACGGGCAGGGTGAGGGAAAGTCCGAGGCCGTCGAAGGAGCCGAAGTCGATCTTATCACCGGAGCGACCCCTTTTTACGGGGAGTCCGGCGGGCAAGTGGGCGATCGGGGCACCATAGAAACGACGCGTGGCGATCGAATGGAGGTGGTCGATACGCAGCATCCAACGTCACAGATCACTGTTCATAGGGGGCGAATCAAGAGGGGACGCATTCAGGTCGGCGACAAAGTGTATCTCAGGGTCGATCCCAAGTTTCGTCAAAGGACCAGGCTCAACCATTCTGCCACACATATTCTCCATTCGGTCCTCCGCGAGGAGTTGGGCAGCCATGTGCGCCAGGCGGGGTCCCTCGTGGCCCCAGACAGGTTGCGGTTCGACTTCAATCACACCGGAGCCATCCCCGAGGATAAGTTGGCGGAGATTGAGGAAAAGGTTAACGAGAGAGTCCGGCTGGACGCCGAAGTGAAGATTGAAGAGTCCAGTTTTGACGAGGCGATCCGCAAAGGCGCCCTGGCCTTTTTCGGTGACAAGTACGGGGACCATGTGCGTGTCGTCAAGATCGGAGATTTCTCGACGGAGCTCTGCGGCGGCACGCATGTTCATCGCTCTGGAGAGATCGGGATCTTTAAGCTCCAGACCGAAGGGGGAGTGGCTGCGGGAGTAAGGCGGATTGAGGCAGTGACCGGCGAGGGGGCTCTGGATTTGATCCGCAAGTATGAACAGAAGCTCAGAGAGATCGGCGCATTGGTACGCGCGAGCGGGGACGAGACTGTCGAGAAAGTTAAGAAACTCTTGCAGCAGCAGAAAGAGTTCGAGCGAGAGATCGAGCGGCTGCGCGGGCAGATGGGCAAGAATCAGATTCCCGATCTCCTGGCAAAGAGACAAAATATTGACGGCGCCAATGTCCTCATCACTCAAGTGGACGGTGTCGATGCCAAGCAACTCAGGGAAATCGCGGACCAGCTCAAGGAGAAAATGGGGACGGGATTTATTTTTCTCGCCGGCCCGAGGGAGGACAACGTTACCTTGGTTTCCAGCGTAAGTCCCGATCTAACCAAACGCTACCACGCAGGCAATATTGTAAAAGAAGTTGCACCGATTGTGGGTGGTGGCGGCGGCGGGCGTCCCGACTTCGCTCAGGCAGGAGGCAAAGACCCCTCCAAGACAGACGAGGTCCTAAAAAGAGTTTGGGACATTATCAAGAAACCGACCATCCCATGATGAAGGTTCATACCAAAAGGCTGACCGAGAAAACGCAGGGGCGCTGCGACATCATTGACATCACGGCCAAGGTTCAAGAGCAGGTCCAAAAGGAAAAAATTAAGCGGGGGCTGGCCACGCTCTTTGTGTCAGGCTCCACGGCGGCCCTCACCACGATCGAGTACGAGCCAGGTTTGGTCCAGGACCTTAAAGAGCTTTTAGAAAAGCTCATCCCGTCGAATAAAAAATACCATCACGACGACCGCTGGGGCGATGACAATGGGTTTTCCCATCTGCGCGCCTCGCTCTTCGGTCCCTCGCTGCAAGTCCCCATCGATAGCGGCCGGCTGCTTCTCGGCACCTGGCAGCAGATCATCCTGGTAGATTTCGATAATCGCCCGCGCACGCGCGAGGTGATGGTCCAGATCATGGGAGAAATCGATTGAAGGAGCAAAAGGGCGAAAAAATGAATATCGGGGAGGGGGCGATAGTGACGCGCCTGGAGTTCGGTGATCCGCGCCTGTTTCGGGATTTGCTGGGACAGCACGATGAGCACCTAAAGATGATCCAGCGCAGTCTTGGGGTAAGGATTCATATTCGCGGCTCGGCAATGGAGATCGAGGGGGACCCGGTGGAGGTCGAGCTCTCGACCAAGGTCATCCGGCAGCTCTACGGACTCTTGGAAAAGGGCTATCCGGTTTATGGCAGCGATCTCGATTACGCCATTCGCATCCTGAGCGGGGATGGCAGGGCTAACCTGCAGGATATTTTCCTCGACACGATCTACATCTCATCCCACAAGCGCGTTATCACGCCGAAAAGCGTCGCGCAAAAAGCCTACATCGACGCGATCCGGCGCTACGACATCGTTTTCGGCATCGGCCCTGCCGGCACTGGAAAGACTTATCTTGCCATGGCGATGGCCGTGGCAGAACTCATGAAGAACAACTACGTGCGCATCATCCTGACCCGGCCTGCAGTAGAGGCGGGGGAAAAGCTGGGCTTCTTGCCCGGCGACCTGGCCGAGAAAGTCAACCCTTACCTGAGACCGCTCTATGATGCGCTCCATGATATGGTCGACTTTGACAGGGCGCATAAGATGGTCGAGCGCGGTACCATTGAGGTGGCGCCCCTGGCCTTCATGCGCGGCCGGACACTGAATGACTCCTTTGTTATCCTGGACGAGGCGCAAAATACCACCCCGGAACAGATGAAGATGTTTCTCACCCGTCTGGGTTATGGCTCGAAAGCGGTCATCACCGGCGATGTGACCCAGATCGATCTGCCGGCGGGGAAACCCTCCGGGTTAAAAGAGGCGTGGCGTATTTTGAAGGATGTCGAGGGGATCCGATTTATCACCTTTACGGAAAGAGACGTGGCGCGCCATCGCCTGGTCCAGGACATCATCACTGCCTACGAACGGCACGAACAACAAGCCGAGACGGGAAACAGAAACCAGCCTGAAAAACCATAAGTTGAGCCGGCTCAGAACTGCACTGACTTCTGATGCACCGGTTATTGTGCCCCTTTTACCTGTCTCCGGCGAGCGTGAAGCACAGGCTCAGTATAGCCGTTTTCCGCCTCTCTTCCCTTAAAGACCAGATCCAGCGCCGCCTGAAAAGCGAGGCTCGAATCAAATTGGGGCGCCATGTTCCGATAGTTTGGATCTGGCCTATTTTGCCGGTCAACAACTTCAGCCATTCTTTTGAATGTTTCTCTGACCTGATGCTCGCCCACAATCCCGTGATGGAGCCAGTTGGCGATGTGTTGACTGGATATGCGCAGGGTAGCCCGATCTTCCATCAACCCGATATCATTGATGTCCGGGACCTTTGAGCAGCCGATTCCCTGGTTGACCCAGCGCACAACGTAGCCGAGTATCCCTTGGGCATTGTTATCGAGTTCCCGTTGGATCTCTGTAGGCGTCAATTTCCGATCGAGTAAGGGCGGCTTAAGAATATCGTCCAGGCTCGCCCGGCCTCTTCTAGCAAGCTCTGCCTGCCTTTTTGGTACATCCACCTTATGGTAATGCAGGGCGTGGAGGGTGGCGGCCGTTGGAGATGGCACCCAGGCCGTATTCGCACCGGCTTCAGGATGCGCTATCTTTGTTTCTACCATCTTCCGCATTTCGTCAGGCATCGTCCACATCCCTTTGCCAATCTGGGCCTTTCCGATAAACCCTGTTTCAATGCCGATGTCCACGTTCCAGTCTTCGTAGGCGTTCATCCAGGGTTGGTTTTTGATTTCCATCTTGGGCAGCATTGGGGCCAGCTCCATGCTTGTGTGGATTTCATCGCCAGTCCGATCCAAGAACCCCGTGTTGATAAAGACGACCCTCTCCCGTGCTGCTCGTATCGCCTCCTTCAGATTAACCGTGGTGCGACGCTCCTCGTCCATAATGCCGATCTTCAGGGTGTTGCGCTTAAGACTGAGCGCGTCCTCGATCTTTGAAAACAGTTCGACTGTCGCCGCCACCTCCTCAGGCCCGTGCAATTTGGGTTTAACGATGTAAATGCTGCCCGTTCGACTGTTGGTATATTGGCCGGTCTTTTTCAGATCGTGCAGGGCGGCCAGGGCCGTGACCATGGCATCGAGGAACCCCTCGGGGATTTCTTGCCCGTCGGCTGTGGTCACGGCGTCGGTGTACATGTGAATCCCCACATTCCGGACGAGCATCAGGCTCCTGCCGGGCAGGGTGACGGTCTTGCCATCCGGTGAGGTAAAGACTCTGTCAGGGTTAAGCCTCCGGGTCATTGGCTTGCCGTTCTTTTCAAAGGTCGCTTCCAGCGTGCCCTTCATGATGCCGTTCCAGCTCGTATAGACTCTGGTCTTGTCGGCTGCATCGACGGCGGCCACAGCGTCCTCGCAATCCTGAATAGTCGTGGTCGCGGCTTCCAGCACGACGTCTTTCACCCCTGCGGGGTGCGCTTTGCCGATGGGGTGGCTCCGATCGATTCGGATTTCGATGTGCAGGCCGTTGTTTTTGAGCCAAATGCCGCTCAGTTCGCTCCCTTTCGCGTTAAAGCCGGCAAATTTTTCCGGGTCGGCGAGTCCGATATCGCCGCCGTCACGAAGCGTCGCGACTAGTTGTCTTTTGCCATGACTCTCCTTAAGAAAGAAACGTCTCACGTCTGAGAACTTGCCACGATCGAGCCCGATCACCTGATCCAAGAATGCCTCCGCCTGGGCGATGACCTTGGCGCCGCGACGGGGATTATAAGACTCTCCCTTCTCCGCTCCATCTTGTTCCGGAATAACGTCCGTGCCGTAGAGCGCGTCATAGAGACTGCCCCATCGCGCGTTGGCTGCATTGAGCGCGTAGCGCGGGTTATCGAGCGGCACGACGAGCTGAGGTCCGGATATTCTTGCTATCTCATCATCCACATCGGCTGTGGATACTTGGAAATCTTTACCTTCGGCGACGAGATACCCGACCTCGGTCAGAAATGCCTTGTATTCGTCCCTATCGATAGGCTGACCTCTCCTGGCCAGACACCATCCGTCGATCTGCTTCTGCAAAGAGTTTCGTTTCTCCAGAAGTTCCCTGTTCCTATGGCTCAAATCTTTAACGATCTTGCCCAGAGAGGCCCAAAATTCGTCTGCTTCAACGCCGGTACCGGGTGCGATCTCGTTTTGTACCAGGCGATACAACGCCTCGTGTACTTTGAGTCCGCCTACTTCAACCCTATTTGCCATTGATTTTCTCCTTCTGCCGGATTTTTTCTCTGGATAGTCAGACGCCGGAATAATATTGCATGTTATCGGATGTTCTCTGACCGGAAACGAAGGATGGCCGGTCAGTTCGCGCCTCCGCTAGCCCTTTGGGCCTCTCGAAGGGGGGCTGAAGGAAGGAAATTCCTGCTATCATTTAGACGGTCTTGCAATAAACCTTTTTAGCGACCGGTCGCTGGTAAAAATTCTTTGGGCACGAGAGGTGTTAACTTCAATGGCTATGACGTTTGGGTCGTCCGTTCGGGCTTCTCTGAAAACGCCGTAATCCATCATGTGCTGAACCGATATTCGGTTGTCGTTTGTTGGAGTAACGTAGTGTACCAGATCCGTCTTATAACGATGGAGGAGAAAAAAATGCATCAATGTCATCAAGCGCTTAAAGCGGAATTGTTTGACCGTATATTGATCCTTGATTGCGAGGAATTTTCTCCCTTCCCTGTCTTTATCGACCCTAAAGGTGATCTCGGCGATCTTATCGCTCGCCTCATCAAAAACATTCAGCATCATTTCTTCTGACCCGGCCCATCTTTCTTTGAGCTCAACGCTCAGATGTCCCTTATCATATAGACCTTGGTCGCTCCAATGCCGGGCCCACATCCCGAGCCACCTTTCAAGCTCGCTCGTGGGCACCTCTATCGCTTTTCTATGCTGTGCTTCTGTAGACTTTCCGCCCATGGACGAGGTGGTTAGAGACGCCCCGCGAGCCGCCCGGCGGAAGCGATCCGCCCAGGGCCCCCCGACAAATGTTTGAGGATACTGCGCCGGGTCATTCGCAAGTCGAAGCGCCCGTTGGATCAGTCTGACAAACCCAAGCACGCCTTCCTCGTTTAATGCTCGTGCCAAGCGACCGTTCATTAACGCTTCGGTTTGATGACCCGCATAGGTAATAAAATTAAAGACATACCCCATTTTCCCCAGTTCCTCGGCAAAATTACGGATTTGCTCATCCGTAAATCCCCAAGCGTCCCAGTTCCAAGAGGGCGATAGATTGTAAGCCAACATCATGTGGGGAAAAACCGTATGGATGGAATCGGCCCAGGCTCTGTCATCTTCAAGATCGGGTTTGGCTGTCTCCCGCCAAAGCAAATCGGCAAAGGGCGCCAAGGCAAATCCCCTCGCCACAGCCATTTCGCGGCCCCCTGTAATCTGATAAAAACCTTCCGGCGTGCTAGGCAAGTCCCAACTCCAAAAGATGTCGATTCCCATGGACTTCGCTTGCTCACGAGCTTCGCCGTTGGAAACATTCCTGGCAAACGTTTTCCACTGATCGATTGTCATGGGTAACTTGACGCCGCTGCGCACCCGTGTCTGCATCACCTCCGCAACCGCGTCGGCGTACGTTTTAAGACCTGCTTTCTCAGCCCATGCCTGACGGATCCCTGCCAAAATATTGTCTACAGTTTCTTCCGTGGTCTTTTTGGTCAATACCTCGCGCGCGGCAAGTTCTTCACGAGCGTCCTTGAGGCCGCTTCCTTTGCGCCGTACTTGTTGGCGAAGTTTCTCCCAAGACGCTATCTCCTCGCTAATTTTTTCGATCCCTTCATTAATACGAGATGTAAGATGTTCTTGCTTCAGCCATTCCTCGGCTTCCCGATAGGCTTTCTCTGAAATCCTGTGCAGCAGATGTCCATTAATTTCCTTAAATCCTTGGTCGTAAAATCTCCTGATCACCGCCAGGCTGACATTCTTGATAGACACGATATCGCGATTCGTCGCCCCATAAACAAACCGGTGATCCCGCTCGTCATCAATGCTATCGATTGCGGTCGCGTCATTGGCATCGGTTCTCGCAACGACAACGCCTTCCACGCCCATAATGTCAAATTGCAGCCTCGCCGTATTGAGCCTTGCGATCATTTCCGCGGTAGAGACCAGGACTTTTTGTCCCTGATGTCCGCACACTTTGCTGCCCGGTCTTTGATCCTCTATATGGACTGCGCCAATTTTGCTTTCAACGAACTTTTTCACAAGGTTTCTGATATGGTGCTCACCCCCGTGACCAGTATCCCCGTCCGGAATGATCAGCGGCGGACTGAAATCAATGGCCGGGCTCTTTTTCCTTTGCGCTGAAGTCATTCTCATCCGATTTGATCTTTGGACTTCGTCCTGGTGAAGCAGCGCGCGCACCCATGACGCTCCTTCTTTGGGAACGCGATCCAAGGCATAATTGGCTAAATCGGCGCCGGGATCTTCAGAATCGGAACCTCTCGCCGAAGTCGCCCAGCCGCCCAGATAGAGAATCTTGATTCCTTCCATCACGGCTCTCGCCGCTCCCGTTGACGAAAAAGGGCCGTAAGTGATTTCTTGCCTTTTGTTTTTGAACAATCGCTGCAAATAAGCATACATTTTTGTCGCCGATTGCTTGGCAACTGTGTGGTCTTCCTGTATGCTCCCGCGTAGCGCGACTACGTCATACGGTGTATGAAGGCGTGTGATATGGCGGAAACGTTCACTTCGAAACCATTTCTCAGTTTCGCGTAATTCCTCTACCCAGGCAATTGCTTCCGTATCTCGCCTTAATTCTGACCGTGCGGTTTTTGCATTCATGGTGGGTTTTAAATTTGCTACCTCCCTTTGGACGGATAGAGCATAATATCTTAGGCGTAGGAGTTTTTTCAAGACCCGAATGGGAGAGAAGGCCCACCGGGAGCTGTAATTTCAATCTAAACCTTGAGTGATGAACTGCTGCGATTGGACCAGAAATTTGCAAAAGTTCGATGGTTATATACCTAGAGAATGTCAAGGGAAGCGCAGGTAGGAAACTCCCGGTCCGCGAACTGAAGAAGACGGCGCGGAGAATCCTTGAGCTTCTCAATCAGAATCAAGCTGAGTTAAGCATTGCCCTGGTTAAGAACCGGGAGATTCAGCAGTTAAATGCCAGATATCGGCACAAGAACGAGCCCACGGACGTCCTCTCTTTTCCCTCGGGGGGGGTCCTGCCAGAAGGTATGCGGCTCCTCGGGGATGTGGTCATCTCGGTCGAGCGGGCGGAAAAACAGGCAAGAGAAAGGGGAAAGACGCTAATGGAGGAAATGGAAAGCCTGCTGATTCACGGCATCCTCCACCTCCTGGGCTACGACCATGAGCGTTCTCAAAGGGATGCCAAAATTATGCGCGGCATGGAAAGAAAAATCCGTCGGGCGCTTTGTGGGAAGAAGGGTTTGAGGGTATAATTACTATAGCCGCTGCAGCAGACCGCTTAATCCGGCTGCTGAGCGGCAGGACATTAACCACTGCAGCGGACCGGCTCGTCCGGCCGCTGAGCGGCAAGACTTTTGTGAGGGGATAGCGAATGTTTGAGGAAACCAAAGAGCAATTGACCCAATTAGAAGAGAGGCTTGAGCTTCTGCGGAGGCGTCTTTGACCTCGACGAGAAGCGGAAAAGGGTAGAGGAGCTAAACCAGGTTACTGCCCGCCCGGATTTCTGGAACGACGGCGAGAAGGCGCAAGGTATCCTTAAAGAACAGGCCGGCCTGAAAGATATTCTGGAATCGTGGGAAAGGTACCGCGCCGGTCTCGAAGAGGCGCGTTTCTTTCTCGATCTGGCGAAGGATGAAAAGAGCGATGAGGCCCTGAGCGAGGCGGCGACGAAAGTAGCGGAAGTGGCTGAGGGGGTGGCCGGGATCGAACTCAGTCAAACCCTGGGTGGTCCGGACGATCGCCGGAACGCCATCGTCAGTCTCCATCCGGGGGCGGGAGGGACTGAGGCCCAGGACTGGGCGGAGATGTTGCTGCGCATGTACCTTCGCTGGGCCGACCGCAAGGGCTATCGCAAAGAGATCCTGGAGTACCAGCCCGGCGACGAGGCGGGGTTAAAAAGCGTCACTTTTACCGTAGAAGGCGATTATGCCTACGGCTATCTCAAGGCCGAGGCCGGTATTCACCGCTTGGTGCGTATTTCTCCCTACGATGCCAATTCGCGCCGTCATACCTCCTTCGCCTCGGTCTTTGTCTATCCGGAAATCGACGAGACCATCAAAATAGAGATCGACGAGGCGGAGCTGCGCATAGACACGTACCGCTCCAGTGGCGCCGGCGGGCAAAGTGTCAACAAGACCGACTCTGCCGTGCGCATCACCCATCTGCCCACGAATATTGTGGTTGCCTGCCAGAACGAGCGCTCCCAACACAAAAACAAGGCGATGGCGATGAAGATCCTTCGCTCCCGGTTGTACGAGTTTGAGCTGGAAAAGCAGAAGGAAAGAATGGAGACCTTTCATAAGACCAAGAAGGAGATCGCCTGGGGCAGCCAGATTCGTTCCTACGTCCTCCACCCCTACCGCATGGTAAAGGACCACCGGACCGGCATCGAGGTCGGCAACGCCGATGCGGTTCTGGACGGCGACATCGACCGCTTCATTCAGGCCTACCTGCTGCAGGTAAGCGAAAGCCACGCGGCTTCCTAACGTTTTCGACCGCCAAAGGAAACTCTCCGTTACTAGAATCACAACCACCGCCGAATGAGTCGCCCAGCCTACAATCTCGTCGCTCTCTACGGCAGCGGCGCCCTCTGGAATATCTGCATGGGGATGTTACAGGTTTTGGTTCCTCTCTACGCTCTATCCTTGGGCTTTTCGATCATCAAAATAAGCAGTCTTGTCTCCCTGCCGGTCTTGGCGGAATTGGTAGTCCGGTTTGGCGGCAGCGCTATCTCAGACCGTTTCGGCGAGCGGCGCGTCCTTCAGATATGCTTTCTTCTAATGGCATTGTCAGGAGCAGTACTGCTGTTGGCGGATCATTACCTTCACCTCCTGCTGGCACAGGCCCTCGCTTTTTGCTCCCGCAGCACTTTTTGGACCTCGATTCAGTCGTTGGGCAGCCAACTGCCTGGCGCCAACTTAGGAAAGAAGTTGGGCAAGCTCTATGCTTGGAACCATGGAGGAGGGCTTATCGGCTTGAGTCTCGGAGGAGTGATTTTAGCGCTCTTGGGTTTCCACAATGCATTTATTGCACTGACCTCTATTGCCATTTTGTGCGTGGTATTGAGTCTGGGCTTTCCGCATGTCGAACCTAAGCCGAGCGGTCGGGCATTGTGGGAGATTACGCAGGGAATGGGGCGATTTCTCAGCTACCGGCATATCTGGCTCGCCATCTCCGTCTCCTTTGCGGCGGCCTTACCTTCCGCCCTTAGCCAATCCATCTATCCCGTCTACCTCGCTTTTTTGGAGTACCGGGAGCAGTGGATCGGCATACTCGTTTCGTTACGCACCTTGGGCCCGCTCATGATCGGTCTGATGTTAGGCTCGTTCATCACGATTTCCCGGCAGAAAGGAATTTATGCTCTGGGAATGGCGGGGCTCGGCCTCTTCCTGGTGGCGGCCGGGTTGGCAGAGAAGCCTTTGTCTCTTGGCTTCGTTATCGTAGCCCTAGGAGCAGCCGGAGGCCTCATGGACCTCTTGTATCAAGTACAGGCAGCGGAGTTCAGTAGAGCGGGCGATCGCTCTGTGGCGATGGCCAGCACTGGGCTAGGTTGGATTCTATGCCCTCTGATCACGCCCATGATCGTTGGCTGGTTGGCGCAGGTCCAAGGGTTTAAGGTTGCCTTCTCGGTCGCCGGCATGTTTATTATACTGATCGCGGCGGGAACTCGACTTTGGCACCGTCTGCTGGTGCCACGAGAGGCGAGTCCCGTTGGATTTGTGCCTACAGAGTTCAAGAGCGAAGTGGATGCTGGCCATCAGAGTTAGATCTTGCCAGGGTGTTGGGAAACCTGTTCGCAGGCCGGCCAAGAAGGTTTCAGATGCGAGGCTTCGTCGCGAGCTCAGCCGAGCGGCGCGCGAGAAACCGACGAGCGCAGGCGTGCGTTCCAGCGGGATCAACATCCGCAGGACCTTGTCGGCACCGTAATCTTCCTCGCCTCAGCGGACAGCGACTTCATCACCGGCCAGACGATCAACGTCGCCGGCGGCGCGAACCTGTATTGAGCAGATTCATTTCCTTGAATTTAACTTCCGCG
>Ga0209321_10002273_pt1 | contig 12915 bp, 12 predicted proteins | sample Rifsed16ft4_FD_184012 | JGI IMG/M metagenome (GOLD analysis project Ga0209321, IMG submission 184012) | Soil microbial communities from Rifle, Colorado, USA - sediment 16ft 4 - CSP-I_5_4 (version 2) | ecosystem: Environmental > Terrestrial > Deep subsurface > Rock core/Sediment | place: Rifle... | reverse complement strand
TGGCTCTTCGACAGACCCATCTCCGCCGGCATTGACCTCTTCAAGACCTCAAGGGATTATCCTGATTTCACAATTGACAAAAACGGCTTTGACTTAAGAGGGGGCTTTCCGATATACAAAAGGCAGACGTACGGCTATCTTACCTACAGGCTCGAAAATGCCGATGTCACCAGTGTCTCTTCAACGGCCTCTACAATCATAGAAAGTCAAAAAGGCAAAAGTACCGTAAGCAGCGTCCAGGCGCTCGTCAAGCACGATACAAGGGACGACGCGTTCTTCCCGCGCGAGGGTTCAACCCTTACGGCATCCGTTGAGCTTGCGGGAGGGTTTTTCGGAGGGACTACGAATTATCTTAAATACGAGGGCAGCGCCTCAAGATATTTTCCGCTCCCCTGGGACACCACATTCTCTTTAAGGGGCACCGCGGGGTATATAGAGGGTTTTGGCGGCCAGGATGTCCCCCTTTACGAGAGATATTTTCTCGGGGGTATAAACAGCATGAGGGGTTTTGAGACAAGAAGCGTGGGGCCCGAAGACCCTCTGACAGGAGAGCTTATCGGGGGTAAAACCAAGCTTGTTTTAAATGCCGAGTATCTTTTCCCCATATTCCCCAAAGAAAGCATCAGGGGGCTCGTATTCTTTGACATCGGCAACGCATATGAGAGCGGGATAGATTTTGCGGATTTAAGAAAGGGGGCAGGCGTCGGGATAAGGTGGTTTTCGCCGGTCGGCCCGATAAGGCTTGAATGGGGTTACAACCTGAACCGCGAAAAGAACGAAAAGCAGTCAATATGGGAGTTTACAATCGGGGGGGCGTTTTAATCCCCTAAAAAACAAAAAGGAGACGGAGATGAAGAAGATCCTTGCAATTTCACTCGTGGTTTTGTTTGCGTTTTTTTTGAGGGCGGAGGCCGCGGAGTTAAAGATAGCCCATGTGGACCTTCAAAGGGCGCTTAACGAAAGCGAGGCCGGAACCCGGGCAAAAGAGGAACTGAAAAAGGAAGCGAAGAAGCTCGAAGACGAACTCAGCGGAAAACAGGAAGAACTCAAGAAACTCAAGGAAGACATCGACAAAAAAGGGGACCTCTGGAACAAGGAGACAAAGGAGGCGAAAGAAAAGGAGCTTCAGCAAAAAAGCCAGTCATTCCAAAAAGATTACATGCAATACGGCGAGGAACTTGACAAGAAAAAAAGGCTGCGCGAGGAAAAGATCATAAAGGAAATAAAAGAAACCGTCCGCAGCGTCGCAAAAGAAAAGGGCTACACCTATGTGCTCGAATCTTCCATGGGGGGGATACTCTATGCGCCGCAGGAGGCCGATATCACCGGGGAAGTGTTAAAGGCGTATAATAAAAGTCAAAAGGATTAGCAGATGGCCTTTGAAAAAACCTTAAAGGATATCGCAAAGATTACCGGGGGAAAAATCCTCGGTGATGAATCGGCTGTAATAAAGAGGATATCCGGCATAGAAGACGCAAAAAGGGGAGATATCAGTTTTGTGGCAAACGAGCGCTACTTTAAACACCTTTCCTCTACGGAGGCATCGGCCGTTATCGTCCCCGGGAAGGTGGGGGCAATCAAGGGGAAAAACCTTCTTGTCGTTGATGACCCCTACCTTGCCATCGCATCCATCTTAAGGGAGCTTGAAGGCGCAACGCATCCCCTTCCCGGCGTCCACCCCAAATCAGAAATACACCCCTCGGCTGTGCTCGGCCGTGATGTTTCAATACAGGCATATGCGGTTTTGGAGGAAGGGGTTAAAATCGGCGACAGGGTCATTATCTACCCCGGGGTGTATATCGGAAAAAATGCCGAGATAGGCGATTCTGCCGTTATATATTCAAACGTCTCCATAAGGGAGGGGGTAATAATAGGTAAAAGGGCGATAATCCACTGTAACTCCGTTATAGGAAGCGACGGCTTTGGATACGCAAAAGAGGGAGACGTATACCGGAAGATCCCCCAGATAGGCATTGTAAGGATAGGGGACGATGTGGAGATAGGGGCATGCGTTACAATAGACAGGGCAACCTTCGGAGAGACTCTGGTGGAAAAAGGCACAAAGATAGACAACCTCGTTCAGATTGCGCACAATGTAAAGATAGGCGGGAACTCGTTGATAGTTGCCCAGGTCGGCATATCGGGCTCCACATCAATAGGTAACCGCGTAACACTCGCGGGGCAGGTCGGCATTGCCGGGCATATCGCCATAGCCGACGACTGCGTAATAGGCGCGAAATCAGGCGTTTCAAACGATATAAAAACAAAAGGCGCATACACCGGTTACCCGGCAACACCCCACAACGAATGGCTTAAAACCCAGGGGATAATTTCAAGGCTGCCGCAGATTAAAGATAAACTGGCCGAGATCGAAAAAAGACTCGGCGAACTTGAAAAAATCCAGAGGGAGTAAGGAAGCGGATGGCGCAAAAAAGGAGGAGAATTCATGGCCGATACCCTTTTGAAAGAATCTATTGACATAAATGAAATACAGAAGATACTTCCCCACCGCTATCCCTTTCTCCTTATAGACAGGATACTTGAATTTGAGGCGGGAAAAAGGGCAAAGGGGCTTAAAAACGTCACGATAAACGAGCCGTTCTTTCAGGGACACTTCCCGGGGCATCCCATAATGCCGGGGGTCCTGATAATAGAGGCGATGGCGCAGGTGGGTGGGATACTGGCGTTTAAGTCCGCAAACGTGGAAAACAAGGTGGTATATTTCATGGGTATAGACTCCGCGCGTTTCAGGCGGCCTGTATATCCGGGAGATGCCCTTGAGATTACGGTGGAGGTCAAGAAAGTGAGGGGAACAATCTGGGCCTTCAAATGCGAGGCATTTGTAAATAGCGCGCTTGTGGCCGAAGCGGAACTTATGGCGACAATAGTGGAAAGGTAATCTATGGGTAAAACTTTAAAGAAAAAAGAAGAAATAAATATTGACCCGACCGCCATCGTCCATCCCACGGCGGAGATTGAAGAAGGGGTTAAAATAGGGCCTTACTCAATTGTGGGCAGGGGGGTAAGGATAGGAAAAAACACGTCCATCTCCCCGCATGTGGTGATAGAAGACTTGACGACCATCGGAAAAGACTGCCGGATCCATCAATTTGCCTCCATAGGCGCCCCTCCGCAGGATATCGCATACAGGGGGGAGCCGACCGAGACGGTAATCGGCGATAACAATATAATAAGGGAGTTTGTGACAATCCACAGGGGAACAATCAAGGATAAACGAAAAACCGTATGCGGAAATAACAACCTCTTCATGAACTACGTCCACATCGCGCACGACTGCTCCATCGGCAGCAACGTAATAATGGCAAACAACGCCACCCTCGCGGGGCATGTGGCAATAGATGACTTTGCCATTGTCGGAGGCCTTGTCGCCGTGCACCAGCATGTAAGGATAGGGGCATACTGCATCATAGGAGGGGCATCGGCAATAAGTAAAGATATCCCCCCCTATGTAATGGCCGTCGGCAACCGCGCCCACCTCTACGGGCTTAACAAGGTGGGCCTTAAAAGGCACGGCTTTTCAGCCGACGAGATAGAGGAAATAAAAAAAAGCTACCATATACTTTTTAAGTCATCCCTTACGCTTAAGGACGCTATCGAAAAATTAAAGAACGAACTTCCTGACTCGGCCCATGCAAAAAGATTCCTTGACTTCATTAAAAACTCGGAAAGGGGCATTGCCAGGGAACGGATTATTAAAAGGCACGAAAGCCACGAGGAGTTATAGGGTGTGAAGGGTGGAAATGTGAAAAAATTAAGGGTAGGCGTGATAGGGGCGGGATACCTCGGAAGATTCCATGCCCAGAAATATAAAGAACTCGAAAACGCCGAACTTGCAGGGGTGGTTGACATAGACAGGACCAGGGCCGAGGAGGTCGCATCCTTTACAAATGCAACTCCTTACACGGATTACCAGGAACTTTTTGACAAGGTTGACGCGGTAAGCATTGTCACACCCACGGAAACACACTTAAGCATCGGGCTTTCTTTCCTCTCAAGGGGAATAGACGTTTTGGTTGAAAAACCCATTGCCCGGACCCCAGATGAAGCCTCCCTTTTGATAAAGGAGGCGGCAAAAAGCGGCGCCGTGCTCCAGGTGGGGCATCTTGAGAGGTTTAACCCGGCAATCATGGCCCTTTCCGGCAGGGTTAAAAACCCGATGTTCATAGAATCGCACAGGCTCTCCCCCTTTACCGGCAGGGCGCTGGACGTGGATGTCGTCTTGGACCTCATGATACACGACATTGACATAATACTTAACCTTGCAAACTCAGAGGTGGAAGCCGTGGACGCGGTTGGAATACCGGTTGTATCAGACAAGGCGGATATAGTGAACGCGCGGCTGAAATTCAAAAACGGCTGCGTCGCAAACGTTACGGCAAGCCGGATATCAAAAGAGCGGCTTCGGCGCATAAGGATATTCCAGAGCGATGCCTACATGGTGGTAGACTATACCCTGCAGGAGATCTCCGTCTCAAAACTTGAACATGTAAAAGACCAGCCCCGTCCGGAAATAATAGAGGAAAAAATCAGGATGGAAAGAAAAGACACCTTAAAAGAAGAGATAAAATCCTTTCTTGAATGTTGCGCTTCGCGAAGCACCCCCTATGTAACGGGAAGCGACGGCAAAAGGGCGCTTGAGATTGCGCAGAGGATACAGAACGGGGTAAAAGCCTCTATTGAGGCCATGCGGGGCCATCTCTCCGGGAACCCGGCAATCAGGGATGCTTCCGCATAAGACATTTTTATGGACAGAAAAATACTTATGATAAGCGCCGAGGCATCGGGCGACCTTCACGGGAGTTCCCTCATAAAAGCCCTCAAACGCCTCTCCCCCTCGATAGTAATCAAAGGGATGGGGGGCGAAAAAATGATAGCCGCGGGCCTTAGCGGGATAGATTCGACGAAACTCTCGGTTGTTGGGATAGTTGAGGTATTTAGAAAATTCCCGGCCATCGTAAAGGCCTTCCTTGCGCTCAAAAAACTTTTAAAGGAAGAGATTTTTGACTGCGTGGTGCTCATAGATTACCCGGATTTCAACCTGAGGTTTGCAAAGGCGGCTAAAAAAAGGGGCCTTACGGTTGTATATTACATAAGTCCGCAGATATGGGCATGGAGGAAAAAAAGGATCTTTCAGATATCAAGGGTTGTGGATAAAATGCTCGTTGTATTCCCGTTTGAAGAAGCGCTCTACAGGGAGGCGGGGCTCGATGTTGAATATGTCGGGCACCCCGTTGCTGATATTGCGGTATGCGGCATGTCAAATGGGGAGGCAAAAGAAGCGCTCGGTATCGCAAAAGATACCGTAGCCGTTGCGCTCCTTCCGGGGAGCAGAACCGAGGAGTTAAGGCGCCATCTTATGCCAATGGTTTCAGGGGTAAAACTGCTCCAGCAGAGGCTTGGAACCCCGGTTTGCGCCCTTATCCTGGCAGCCCCGGGCATTGAAGAAGGGCTGGTTAAAGAACTTTTAAAAGACAGCCCTCCCTCTCTAAAGATAAAGGTTATCACCAAAAATACCTACACCCTTCTCCGGGCGGCGGATATTGCCGCAGTGGCATCGGGCACGGCCACTCTGGAGACCGCGCTTATCGGAACCCCGATGGTAATAGTTTACAGGATGTCGGTTCTATCCTATCTTATAGCAAAGTTGCTTGTAAGCGTGGATTACATAGGGCTCCCCAATATCATATCCGGCAACGCCTTTTTGCCGGAGCTTATACAGAGCGAAGTAACGCCGCCAAAGATCGCCGAAGAACTATATGGCCTGCTTAAAAATCCAGGGAAACAGAGGGCTGTAAAAGAGGGTTACGAAAGGATAAAAAAAGACCTCACCGGGAAGGGGGCCCCTGATAGGGCCGCGAGGGCGGTCTTCCGGCTCATCGGAGAATCCCCCCTTGCGGGGAAAAAGGTTTATGAACATATATCTTAGATTTTTAAAATACATGCGGCCTTACTGGCCGAGCCTTTTGATTGCAACGGTCTGCATGACCGTTTTTGCGGCCACAAACGGCATCCTTGCCTATCTTATGGGCCCGGCGGTAAACATCCTCTTTTCAGGCGATAAGGGCGCTGCCCCGAATTTTCTGCCTTTTGAAATTCCCGCCATTTCGCCGGGCGGGATGGGCTTTTTTGTGCCGCTTGCGATAATAGTGGTTGCCTTTATAAAAGGCGCCAGCTCCTACGGCAACACCTATTACATGGGCTATGTCGGCCAGATGATGATATCCGACATCAGAAAAAATCTTTATGACCGCATATTGAAACTCCCCCTTAATTTCTTTACATCCCACCCCACCGGAAGCCTCAGCTCAAGGATTACGCTCGATGTGAACATGCTCCAGAAAACCGCAGCGGACGCGCTGACCAACTCGCTCAAACAAAACCTTGCATTGGTCGTACTTGTAGGCGTGATGATAAAGATGGACTGGAAGCTCGCGCTGGCTTCCTGCCTTATCTTTCCGCTTGCCATGTATCCCGCGATAAAGCTCGGCAGAACCATAAAAAATGCGACAAGAAAAGGACAGGTTACCATGGGAAACATGAACTCCCTCGTGTATGAGGCAATATCCGGGGTGAGGATTGTCAAGGCGTTCTCAATGGAGAATTATGAATCCGAAAGACTGGAAAAGGAAAATGAGCGTTTCACAAAATACTCCATAAAGACGATAAAGGTGCGGGGCATTTCCACCCCGCTTATGGAAACAATCGGGGCCATAGGCTTTGCCATAACCTTATGGTATGCCTCTTACAGGATAAGCAGCGGCACCCTCACCCCGCAGGCCTTTGTATCATTCTTTACCGCCCTTATAATGATGTATCAGCCGATAAAGGCTTTAAACGGCGTCCACTTAGACATCCAGCAGGGGATTGCCTCCGCCACGAGGATATTTGAGGTGATGGACATGCCGGTTGAGCCCGCCGTGCAGAAAGGGACGCTGAAACTTGAGGGTTTAAAAGCCTCAATTGAGTACAGGGGCGTCGGTTTCAGCTATGATAAGGACGAAGTGCTGAAAGACGTAAACCTCAAGGTAAAAAAGTGCGAAAAGATAGCGATAGTGGGGACAAGCGGCGCCGGTAAAACCACCTTTGTAAACTTGCTGCCGAGATTCTATGACCCGACCAGTGGGAAAATACTTATAGACGGCGTGGACATAACGAACCTTACGCTGCCTTCCCTCAGGGCCCTCGTGGCAATAGTTTCGCAGGATATTATACTCTTTAATGACACGGTAAAGAGAAACATCGCCTACGGCGACACCGAAAAAACGGATGAGGATATAAAGAACGCCGCAATTGCGGCAAATGCCCACGGTTTTATCCTAAAACTTACACTGGGTTATGATACGGTGATAGGGGAAAGGGGGCTGAAACTTTCAGGAGGGGAAAAACAGCGGCTCTCGATAGCGAGGGCGATACTTAAAAACGCGCCCATACTTATTATGGACGAGGCAACATCATCGCTGGACTCGGAATCCGAACACGAGGTGGAAAAAGGGCTCAATAACCTTATGAAAGGAAGGACCGCCTTTGTAATAGCGCACAGGCTTTCCACCATTAAGAACGCGGACAGGATTATAGTTCTTTCCAACGGGGAAATAGTGGAAAGCGGCAACCACGCGGAACTTTTGAAAAAAGGCGGCGAATATTTCCGCCTCTACTCCATGCAGTTCCGCGGGATGAAAGAGGAGATGGCCGGCTGAAAAAATGAAAAATTTTAAAAAAAGCGCTCCGCTTTCTTTAAAACGCAACGGCGGTTTTTATGGAGAGCGCCGTGCCGGGACAGGATGAAAAAGATACTGGATAAAATTACGCTGGCGGTTGTTCCCTTTCTTGCCCATCTGCTCATCAGGTTTCTTTTCCTGACAATGAGGTTTACTTACATAAACTTTGACTCCTACCGGAAAATGCTTGAGGAAGGCCGTCAGATTATACTCGCGTTCTGGCACGGAAGGCTTCTTATGATGCCCTATTCATACCCGAAAAAAGGCATAACGGTCCTTGTAAGCCAGAGCAGGGACGGCGAGCTCATCGCGCGCACCGTGAAAAAATTCGGCATAGAGAGCGTAAGGGGCTCATCAACAAGGGGAAAGTTCGGCGGCTTAAAAGGGCTCTTTAAAGCGATAAAAAGCGGCCGCGACGCGGCCATAACCCCTGACGGCCCGCTCGGCCCCCTTCGATGCGCGCAGACGGGCGCGGTCCAGATTGCGGCAAGGACAAACCTTCCCATAATACCCATGGCATTTGGCGCTTCTAAAAAAAAACTTTTAGATCATGGGACTCGTTCATTGTGCCTTACCCGTTTTCAAAAGGGGTGTTTATCGCAGGCGAGCCGGTAATCGCGGGTAAAGAGGCAGGCCCCGCGGAACTTGAGAAAAAACGGCTTGAGCTTGAAACCAAACTTAACGAACTGACCCAGAGGGCCGACAGATTTTTTGCCGAAAGACATTCGAAAGATGAAGGATAAGTACCATGATGCAATACATCTATGATATTTTCCTCCATCTCTCGCTTCTCCTCCTCCTCCCCTATTTTTTTCTAAAGATGCTCTTCAAAGGGAAATACCGGAGCGGCATGGCCGAAAGGTTCGGCTTTATAGAAAACAAAAAATTGGAGGGGCTTTCAGGGAGGGATGTCGCATGGTTCCATGCGGTATCGGTGGGGGAGGCAAGGGCGGTCATGCCTCTTTTGAAACTTTTCAGGGCAAATCACCCGGATATAAAAATTGTATTCTCAACCGTCACGCGTACCGGGAATAATGTGGCAAATAAAGAAGGCGCGCCTTTTATTGACGCCCTGATATATTTCCCGCTCGACCTTCTGTGGGTTGTAAAGAGAGAAGTACGGCGCATACACCCGTCCGTATTCATCGTCGTTGAAAAAGAATTCTGGCCGAATTTTTTCAGAACCCTTAAAAAAAACTCCGTCCCCATAATTGTCGTAAACGGCACCGTATCCGAGAGGTCTTTTTTAAGATACAGGAGATTTTCCTTTATATTCGGGGAACTTTTCAAGGGTATAACCTTCCTGGCGCGCACAGGGGAGGACGCGGAAAGGGCAATTGCCATCGGGGTAGACCGGCAAAAGGCAATCGTTACCGGAAATCTTAAGTTTGACATGCGGGAGCCAATCATGGACAAGGAGAAAATCCAGTCCCTCCTCGCACTTTTTGGAATAAGGCCAGGGGAATTGATAATTGTCGCCGGGAGCACCCACCAGGGGGAGGAAAAGATTCTCCTGGATACATTTAAAAGATTAAAAAGCGAGTTTGCAACGCTCCAGCTCGTCATTGCGCCAAGGCATCCCGAAAGGTTCGGCGAGGTCGAGGCGATAATAAGCGCCTCCGGCATACCTTATATAAAAAGAAGCGCGGGGCCAAAAAAAGAAATCCCCCATGACGTGGTGCTGCTTGATACCATCGGGGAATTGGTCTTTGCCTACAGTCTTTCAACGGTTGCGTTTGTCGGCGGGACGCTCGTTGATGCCGGCGGGCATAATCTCCTTGAGCCGGCATTTTTTGGAAAACCGGTTATCTACGGACCTTATCTTAAAAGCTACCTCTATATGGCGGAACTTCTTGAAAAAAGAGGGGGAGGCTTCAGGGTAAAAGACAGCGCCGCTCTTTTTGACGCCTTTAAAAAAATACTTAGCGACCATAATCTGAGGGAAAAGACGGGTAAAAACGCAAAAACCGTCCTGGAGGAAAACAGGGGCGCGACAGAAAAATCCCTCTCAATTATTGAGGGCATTATCAAACGCCATAACCGCCGCATCTGACGGCGTTATTCAGGAGCATGAAAAATACCTTAAGAGAAAAAATCCAGAGCTGCATGAAAAAAAGGCATCCCGGATTGGCGCCCCTTATGCTTCTTTTCCCCCTTTCCATTGTCTACGGCATGGCGGTGAAGGCGAGATTCCTGTTCTATTCCCTCGGTATTCTAAAACAGGAAAGACTTCCCTGCAAGGTAATATCCGTTGGCAATATAACCGCCGGCGGAAGCGGAAAAACCCCGGTTACGATATTCCTGGCAAAGTGGTTGAAAGAAAAGGGGTTGAATGTCACGGTATTGAGCAGGGGATATAAAAGGAAAGGGGGCGGGAAAACCGGGATTGTCTCTGACAACGAAAACATACTGCTTGATGTGGAAAGAAGCGGGGATGAGCCGTATCTTATGGCGGAAAGGTTAAAGGGCGTGCCTGTGATTGTCGGCAAAAGCAGGGTAAAATCCGCGCTGTATGCCTCTGAAAAATTCCTCCCTCATGTCATCATACTCGACGACGGTTTCCAGCACGTGAGTTTAAAAAGGGACATAGACATAGTGCTTCTAAATTCAACCGGAAGCGGATACCTTCTTCCCCTCGGACCTTTAAGGGAACCGGTTGCCGGGATAAAGAGGGCTGATATACTCATGATAAAAGGCAATAAGGATTCAACGGATGCGGAGGGATTCAAAAAACCTCTTTTCAGATTCACTTACACGCCGGGTGTTATCCATGATTCAAAAGGAAATAGGTTTGACATAAAAGACCTGAAAGGGAAGAGGGTTCTTGCGTTCGCGGGTATCGCCAACCCTGATTCTTTTTTTGAAACCCTTAAAAACTGCGGGGCTTTTATTGTAAAAACCATGACATTCCCCGACCACCACTGGTATACGGTTTCTGATATTGAGGGGATTAAAAAAGAGGCGGGGGATGTCAGTTTCGCGGTTACCACGGAAAAAGATTTCGTCAGGTTAAAAGGCGTTAAAACACCGGATATCCCTCTGCTGGCCGTCGGGGTAGAGGTGGATATTGAAAAAAACGAACGATTTCTTGAACTCATAAAAGAAAGGCTCGCCCTTCCTTTTCCCGGCCGGGGTATTGCATAAATTGTAAACTGTGCTACAATATAAATAGAGAAACAGGCGTTGATTGGACTAACGCGTGTGTGCGTAAGACCCATCCGCAGGGTGCGTGTAAACCACCTAAGGAGGCCCTGAAAAAGCGGTACGAAATATTCAGCCCAATACGGAGTGGATATAGAAATACCGTGGATTCAGGACCGACGGATTGGAGCAAAGCCGTCCAGTGCAACGTCTGTTTTTTTATTGTGACAGAACCCTTTTTGTAAAAAGGGTTCTGTACTCCCAAAAACTTTCAAACGTGTGCCGAAACCTGTGCTGAATTCATTTCAACATTGTTTCGGCATCCAAAAGTTTTTAAAGGGAGTTTAAGGAAGGAGATAGGGCCCGGTGGCCCTGCGGGTCTTCAAAACCCGTCTGCTGTTGCTTTAAGCGGCGGCCGGAGGGTTCGACTCCCTCCCCCTTCCGCCAGAAGGGATAAATCCCTCTACACACGATAAGAAATAAATACCTGTTTTTACTTTTGAATGCAGGGATTCTTCCCTGCCGAACGCCAACCGAACGTCTTTTTCCCATAAATTTTCAAACTTCTCCCCGTATGCAAACTCTCTATTTCGTTAAATATAGGTTGACATATGTAATAATATGGTATAAACGTTACAGATGGATAGGCTTATGTAAAGTTAACCAATTTAAGAGTAAATATAATACTATTTATGTAAGATTAACTACAGAGGGATATTTATGAGTTCTTTCAAAGCAGGGGTTTATAGACAACAAGATGAATACAAGAGCTTTTCTCCAAGTTCAATCAATGTCCCTTTTGGATGGATGGATAAAAAAATTGATGTCCTGCTGGAAGAGGCAGGCAGATATTTGGGCGAGCTTAACGCCTACTCAAGATTAATTTCTGATGTGGACTTCTTTATCCGTATGCATATCATTAAAGAAGCCACGACATCAAGCAGAATCGAGGGAACCAAAACAGGCCTTGAAGAAGCCGCGCTTCCAGAGGAAGAGGTAAAACCTGAAAGGAAAAATGACTGGCGCGAGGTTGAAAATTATACCAAGGCAATGAATTTTGCCATTGAGCAGTTAAAAACATTGCCCCTTTCAATGAGACTCCTTAAAGATGCGCATAAAATTCTCCTAACGGATGTTAGAGGAAAAGAGAAAATACCAGGGGAGATAAGAACCTCTCAAAACTGGACAGGTGGGTCAAGCCTCAGAGATGCCTTCTTTATCCCGCCTCATCATTTGGAATTGCCGGAATTATTGAGTGATTTAGAAAAATTTTGGCATAATAAAGGGCTCGATATTCCTCACCTCATAAAGAACGCTATCAGTCATTATCAGTTTGAAACCATACACCCATTCTTGGATGGCAACGGGCGCATAGGACGCTTGCTGATTACTCTTTATCTTGTTGAGAATGGTCTTCTAATCAAACCTACGCTTTATCTTTCTGATTTTTTTGAAAGGAACAAAGGGGCGTATTATGACTCTTTGACGGTTGCGAGAACTTCTGACAACATCGAACAGTGGATAAGGTTTTTCCTCGCGGGAGTTTCAGAAACCGCGCAAAAAAGCAAGGCAACGCTTGAAAAGATAATTGAATTGAAATACAGATGCGAGGAAAAAGTCATGAGCCTCGGTACAAGGGCAAAACATGGCAACGGGTTATTAAAATTTTTGTATTCAAAGCCTGCAGTCTACGCTTCTTGGGTTGCTAAAGAGATTAACCTGAAACATCCTACGGTATATCGGCTTCTGAACGATTTTCAGAGGTTCGGCATTCTTGAGGAGGTAACGGGCTTCAAGAGGAATCGGCTCTTTGTTTTTAGGGAGTATTTGAACCTCTTTGGGGAGTGAGCGTCGTCGGCATGGATATTATTTTTCCATGCCTGAGAAAGAATAAAAATAATTATTACATGGACTACACAGACTATTTTTAAAGAAAATACTTGCCGTTAACCAAAACGAAAATCGCACATCAAGCACACGCACGGTGCCGGAGAAGTAAGCAAAATTCACTCTTTCTCAAACACAACCTCCATCT
>Ga0209321_10002268_pt1 | contig 12922 bp, 12 predicted proteins | sample Rifsed16ft4_FD_184012 | JGI IMG/M metagenome (GOLD analysis project Ga0209321, IMG submission 184012) | Soil microbial communities from Rifle, Colorado, USA - sediment 16ft 4 - CSP-I_5_4 (version 2) | ecosystem: Environmental > Terrestrial > Deep subsurface > Rock core/Sediment | place: Rifle... | reverse complement strand
CCGCGCGCCACTCGCCAGCGACGTCGCTCGAAATATCCTTGATCCAGCCCATCGCGCGCGTGTTGCGGAAGGGCTTCTCCAAGCTTTCGAGCTCTCTTAAGAGGCGCCGCTTCTCTTGGAGTATCCGCCGTTCAAAATTCTCCAACTCCGCGACTTTGCGCCGCTTTTCGAGTGTTACGCTCATACTACTCACTCCAAGCGCGTTCGCGTGAAGGCGAAGGAAGCACTTCTTCACGTCGATACATGCAGGCGCTGCGCTCGACGGCGCGCGTGCGCATCGGCTGCTTACGAGATATTTCTCCCCGCCCGAGTATTGCCGCGCAATTCGCCGGAGTCGTTCCGGCCACACGCCGCTTCTCTTGTGGATTAACCAACAAAATTATGGCTGTTCTTTGCCGTATCCTCTTGACGAGGCGCGAATCGCGCTGGACTCAGGCTGGCCCGGCGCGCCTTCTTGACATCGTTCGCGCCGCACGTATGTTGCCGGCCAATTCGCTCCCGGCGCGCTCAGCGACCGGGACGATTTCATTTCTCTGATAGACTGGGATGAACGATGGCCAAGTCCGCCATGATCAAGATCAAGCTCCTGTCCACGGCGGATACGGGCTATTTCTACGTGACCAAGAAGAACGCGCGCACCAAGACGGAAAAGCTCGTCTTCAAGAAATACGATCCCGTCGTGCGCAAGCACGTGGAATTCAAGGAAACCAAGATCAAGTAAGCGCGCGCAGATACAGCGCGCGCCCTGTCGAGGCGTTCGTCACAATCGCTGGTCTAGCCAGAAGGAGCGTCGCCGCAGTGACGCTCCGATATTTTTTGGCTGGAGAAGAAACCGCCTTGGGGAAGGCGGCCGACTGACGATGGCTTCAAGGAGGCCACTCCAACCACCGCCAGTCGGCCAACCCCACGGACCCAGGAGATGCGGCGGACCTGAGCACTCCGCAGGGTATTCAAAGTTGTGCCGAATACGCATCAAACGCTTACGCACGCCATGGGTCTTCTTACAGGCCCTTCGACGCCGCCAGACGCGCAACTCATTTGGCGCAGTCACGTTACTCCGGCTGCACAAAAATGCAACTATCTGATATGAAATTTCACAGATGGGGAGTTGCGAGGGCGTTTCGACGACCAGCGTAACCAATAACATCGCGCCGTGATGAACGTGGCGCTGGAGGAGTAGATGGCATCTGGATTCCGCTTTGTTCTTGGGCTTGTGGCCGGCGTCTCGGTCGCCCTAACGCTTTCCGCTTGCGGCGAACATATGCCCGGCGACGCCACGGGCGCGAAGGTCTTGCGCAATCTTCTGGAGAAGAACGGCGTCGACGCCAAGCTCGTCTCCTTCAAGAAGGTGCAGGGTCGCGAAGTGAAGCGCGAGAACGTCGACGCTTACGAATTGATGTATGAGGCTGAAATTCTGTTTCCCGAGGGTTTCGAAGCCAAATGCGCGGATGAGCGCGAGCGCGGAACCTGCGCCTTTCTCGGCCTCGACGACAACCGGACATTCGCCAAGGCCGAAGTGCACACGAGCGAAGGCACGCTGCATTTCGTGAAGAGCGAAAAAGGCTGGATGGCCGAGGATAGCAACGCCTATTAGCGCCGTGCAGGCGCTCGCGCCGATCGTCATTATTCCGGCGCGTCTACGCTCGACGCGTCTGCCCGGCAAGGCGCTCGCCGAAATCGACGGTCGGCCCATGATCGTCCATGTCTGGGAGCGCGCATGCGCCGCAGCGCTCGGACCTGTCGTGGTCGCGACCGACTCTCCCGAGATCGCGCGCGCGATCGAGTCGGTCGGCGGACAAGCGGCGCTCACGCGCGGCTCTCACGCCTGTGGCAGCGATCGCATCGGCGAAGCCTTGCGGGCGCTCGACCCGAAAGGCCGCCATGGCGCCGCCGTCAATCTGCAGGGAGACCAGCCCTTGCTTCCTGACGGGGCGCTCGAAGCGGCGCTCGCGCTTCTCGACGATCCAGCCGTCGACATCGGCACCCTCGCCTGCCCGGCGCGCGCCGAAGACGCCGGCGATCCCAACGCCGTCAAGCTCGTCGGAGCCTCGCTCGCGCCTGGACGGGTTCGCGCGCTTTACTTTACGCGCGCCCCGGCGCCTTATGGCGAGGGGCCGCGATTGAAGCACATCGGCGTTTACGCCTTTCGCCGCGCCGCGCTGGAACGATTCGTCGCGCTTCCGCCCTCTCCGCTCGAATTGCGTGAGCGCCTCGAGCAGTTGCGCGCGCTCGAGGCCGGCATGCGCATCGACGCCGCTGTGCTGGACAAAGGCGCCCCATCGGTGGATACGGAACGCGATTTGACCGCGCTGCGCGCGGCGGCGCGCGAACAGGACCCAAAGTGACGCAATATATCGCCTATCAGGGAGAGCCCGGCGCGAATTCCGACCTCGTCTGCCGTCAGGCCTATCCGCATCTGACGCCGCTCCCTTGCGCAAGCTTCGAGGACGCCTTCGCGTCGGTGACCGAGGGGCGCGCCGCGCTCGGCATGATCCCAATCGAGAATTCGATCGCCGGACGCGTCGCGGATATTCATCATTTCCTGCCGCATTCGGGTCTGCATATCGTCGGCGAACACTTCCTGCCGATCCATTTTCACCTGATGGCGCCCAGGGGCGCGACGCGGCAGGGGCTCAGAAGCGTCTACAGCCATGTCCACGCGCTGGGTCAGTGCCGCCGCGCCATCCGCCAACTCGGCCTCGCGGCGCACACCGCCGGAGACACTGCCGGCGCCGCGCGCGAAGTCGCCGAATGGGGCGATCCGACGAAGGCCGCGATCGCGCCGCGACTCGCCGCCGACATCTACGATCTCGACGTGCTGGCGGAGAACATCGAGGACGAGGCGCATAACACGACGCGTTTCATCGTGCTGTCGAAGACCAGGCATTGGGCGGCGCCGAGCGCGGGGTCGACCATCACCACCTTCATCTTTCGCGTGCGCAACGTGCCGGCCGCGCTCTACAAGGCGCTTGGCGGCTTCGCCACGAATGGCGTCAATATGACCAAGCTCGAAAGCTACATGGTTGACGGCGAATTCGCCGCGACGCGCTTTCTCGCCGACGCCGACGGACATCCCGAGCAGCCGGCGATGGCGCGCGCGCTCGAAGAACTGCAGTTCTTCTCCAAGGAAGTGGAGATTCTCGGCGTTTATCCTGCGAGCGATTTTCGCCTCACCAATATCCGCGCCTTCGCCTTTGGGGATTGACAGGCCTCAAGCGCAATTGCTTTCCTTGCCGGCCTTCTTCAGCGGGAACGGACTGTCGCCTCAAGCGACGCTTCGTTCGCGCCATGAGCGACGTCCTTCGAGACGCAAGCGCCCGTCAGAACGGCCAAAATGGTTTTAGGAGCAAGCGCTCGAAGGGAACAGCCCATGGCCGTCGCCTATGATCCCAACAATATTTTCGGCAAGATTCTGCGCGGAGAAATCCCCGCGCATAAGGTCTATGAGGACGACGTCTCGCTCGCGTTTATGGACATCATGCCGCGCGCCGAGGGCCATGTTCTGGTCATTCCAAAAGTAGGCGCGCGCGGACTCCTCGACGTCTCGCCGGAAACGCTCGGCGAATTGATGAAGCGCGTGCAGCATGTCGCGAAGGCGATCGAAAAGGCGTTTGCCGCCGACGGCCTAACGCTGCATCAATTCAACGAAAGCGCCGGCGGACAGGTGATTTATCACCTGCACTTCCACCTGCTGCCGCGTTGGGACGGCGTCGCCTTGCGCCCTCCGGGGACCATGGCGGACGACGCTAAGCTCGCTGAACAGGCGGAGAAAATTCGCGGCGCAATGGCGCCGTTCGAAGGATGAGTCCGCTGCGGGGCCGGCTTGCCTGATCGGGCAAGCCTTTGACCAGGCAAGCCTTGCCGAAAAAAACTATTCTTCGCCGACCTTCGCCGGCCTCAGCGCCACCGGGCGCAGCAGGAAGGACGGCACGTGGTCGCCCAGTCCAATGACGGGCGGCCCATCGTCTTCATGATGGCGCGGGCGGCGCTCACGGCGCTCTGCGGCCGGCGGCCCGGCCGGCGCCCCATAGGCCGGAGGCCGTACGCCTTCTCCATCAGCCTTGACGCGGCCGCCGCGCTGACGGCCCATGCTCACGGGCCCCTCGCGTTCGGCGGCGGATGGCCGGCGGTTGACGGGCGCTTCGCGATCGGTGGCGGCTGGCCGGCGGCGGCTGACGGGCGCGTCGCGCTCGGCGGCGGCTGGCCGGCGACCGCGCTCCCGGCGCGGCCCGCGTTCGGCGCGCTCGCCGCGGCGCTCTTGCGGGCGGCTCGTCTCCATCGGCGGCGGCAAGGCGTCGAAGCCCGGCCCCTCCCAGTCGATCGCCTTGCCGATGAGGCTCTGGATCTGGTCGATATATTTCATGTCGTCTTCGGTGACGAGCGTGATCGCCACGCCCGACCGGCCGGCGCGGCCGGTGCGGCCGATCCGGTGCACGTAATCTTCGCTGTGCGTCGGGACGTCGAAGTTGAGCACATGGCTCACGTCCGGAATATCGAGGCCGCGCGCCGCCACATCCGAACACACGATCAGCGACACATCGCCCGTCTTGAACGCGTCGAGCGAGGCCATCCGCGCGAGCTGATCCATGTCGCCGTGCAGGGCGCCGGCGGAAAAGCCGTGCTTGACGAGCGAGCGATGAAGGGTCGCCACGTCGCGCTTGCGGTTGCAGAAGATGATCGCGTTCTTGAAGTTATCGGCGTCGCGAATGAGGTTGCGCAACGTCTCACGCTTGTCGGCGTGGCCCCGCGAAGCGACGAGAACCTGCCGGATCGTGGTCGCCGTCGTCGCGGCGCGCGAGACTTCGCAACGGATCGGATTATGCAGAAAGGCTTCCGTCAGCCGCGTGATTTCAGGCGGCATCGTCGCAGAGAAGAAGAGCGTCTGCCGCGTGAACGGCACCAGCTTGCAGACGCGCTCGATGTCGGGAATGAAACCCATGTCGAGCATACGGTCCGCCTCGTCGATGACGAGAATTTCGATGCCGGTGAGCAGCAGCTTGCCGCGATCGAAGAAGTCGAGCAGGCGGCCCGGCGTGGCGATCAGCACGTCGGCCCCGCGCATGATTTTGGTTTCCTGCTCGCCGAAGGCGACGCCGCCGATCAGCAGCGCGACATTGAGACGATGGTTCTTGCCGTATTTGGCGAAGCTTGCTTCGACCTGCGCGGCAAGTTCGCGCGTCGGCTCCAGAATGAGCGTTCGCGGCATTCGGGCGCGGGCGCGGCCGCTTTCGAGACGGCTCAGCATCGGCAGGGTGAAGGCGGCGGTCTTGCCGGTGCCCGTTTGGGCGATGCCGAGAATGTCGCGCCCCTGCAAGGCGGGTGGAATGGCCTGCGCCTGAATTGGCGTGGGGGTCGTATAGCCGGACGTTTGGACGGCTGCGAGAACCTTTTGGGAAAGGCCCAGTTCTTCGAATGTCATTAATTATCCTGAATTACGGCTCGCATGTGCGGAAATTCCGCTTGCGCGCCAGCCGTAAAGAAGCGCGCGTGGATGTTGAGAGAAGTCGCCGTCGACGCCGCGACAGCTATCTGGCCCGCCGACGGTCCGCCGCAAAGAAGCGCGGGCGATAGCCACGGGAATGCTTTAAGGGCAATTGCCAGATTGTCAATAAATATATGCGCGCGTCGGGCCGCGCACACGAGGGTTGGTCGCAAAAAAACTAATGATCGGCGATTTCGCCAGCTTCGCCGCAAGGCGTTAACGCCTGACGCCCTTTGCGCCTGTCTGGGATCGTGCCTGTCGGCAAACGGTCGACGTCGGCCTCGCGTTGTCCGGTCGGCGCCAGCGCCTCGGGTTGCGGCGCCGCCTTGGCAAGGCCTCGCAGATCGGTTTCTGCGCCCGTGGAAAAGCGCGCCGGCGCTCGCGTTTCGGGAGGCTCAAACATATTTGAGAGCAGCTTGGCGCCGAGCACGCTGCACAAACAAGCGGCGATCGACAGCGCCGCGAGACTCCAGACGCCCGCCGGAAGGCCGGCGCGGGGTTGGCTTAAACGGCGATGCTCGAGGGGTCGACGCACTTGAATGCCTGAAGGTTAGCGGTGTGACGCTAATCTAGCGGAGGTGAATTTTTTATTGATGCGGCTTTCGACAAAACTCGGCGACGGCGCGTCGCGCGACCCCTTGCCAAGCCGCTGGGAAAGCTCAAAACTAGCGATGTTCTTGATTTCCCTCACCGTGGAAATGGCCCAGATTCTGCGAGGCGACCCTAAAAGAACCACTGTGCCGACCTACATGAAAAGGATCGAAAGGGTGAAGACGTGGCGGCGGAGGATTTAACGCTAGCGATGGCGGCCAATGCGCCGCGAGCGGCCAAGGAGCCGCGCAAGGGAGGCGACGTCGGTCCCGGGGCCGGAACCGCGCTCGTCACGCGAACGCGTCCTCAGACGCGCAAGCCCAATATGTATCGGGTGCTTTTGTTGAATGACGACTACACGACGCAGGAGTTCGTGGTGATCGTGCTGCGGAAATATTTCAACAAGTCCGTCGAGGAAGCCACGCGCATCATGCTCCACGTCCACAATCACGGCGTCGGCGAATGCGGCGTCTACACCTACGAGGTCGCTGAGACCAAAGTCACCCAGGTCATGGATTTTGCAAGGAAGCATCAGCATCCTCTGCAGTGCATCATGGAAAAGAAATAGGACGAGCGCATGCCGACCTTCTCGCGCAATCTCAAGCAGACCCTCGACCGTGCGCTCGCGTCCGCCCGCGAGCGGCGCCATGAATATGCGACGCTCGAGCACCTCCTGCTGAGCCTCGTCGAGGACGTCGACGCGTCGGCGGTGCTCCGCGCCTGTTCCGTGGATCTCGACGTGCTGACCAAGAATTTGCGCGACTACATCGATCGCGAACTCGACAACCTCGTCAACGAAGATGCGGATGAATGCAAGCCGACCGCCGGGTTCCAGCGGGTCGTGCAGCGGGCGATTATCAGCGTCCAATCGTCCGGCCGCGAAGACGTCAGCGGCGCCAATGTTCTTGTCGCGCTGTTCGCCGAGCGCGAAAGCCACGCCGTCTATTTCCTGCAGGAGCAGGACATGACGCGCTATGACGCCGTCAATTTCATCAGCCATGGCATCGCCAAGCGTCCGGGGCTTTCGGACGCCAGCCGGAGTCCGCGCGGCGTCGAGGAAGACGGCGAGCGCAGCGAAGGCCGCGAGGGCCGCGACGGCGAGAGCCGCAAGAAGGAAGGCGCGCTCGAGGCCTATTGCGTCAATCTCAACAGGAAGGCGCGCGACGGCCGCATCGACCCGCTGATCGGCCGCGAGCCGGAAGTGCTGCGCACGATCCAGGTTCTGTGCCGCCGGCAAAAGAACAATCCCCTGCTCGTCGGCGATCCCGGCGTCGGCAAGACGGCGATCGCCGAAGGCCTCGCGCGTAAGATCGTCTCCAACGAGGTCCCGGAGGTTCTCGCCGGGGCGACGGTGTTCGCGCTCGACATGGGCGCGCTGCTCGCCGGCACACGCTATCGCGGCGACTTCGAAGAGCGCCTGAAGCAGGTCGTGAAGGAAATCGAGAATCACAAGAACGCGATTCTCTTCATCGACGAGATCCATACGGTGATTGGCGCGGGCGCCACCTCGGGCGGCGCGATGGACGCCTCGAACCTTCTGAAGCCTGCGCTGGCGCAGGGCGTTCTGCGCTGCATCGGCTCGACGACCTACAAGGAATACCGCCAGTATTTCGAGAAGGATCGCGCGCTCGTTCGCCGCTTCCAGAAGATCGACGTCAACGAACCCTCGATCCCCGATGCGATCGAAATCGTGAAGGGGCTCAAGCCCTATTTCGAGGAGTTCCATAAGATCCGCTACACCAACGACGCGCTAAAGGCGGCGGTGGAGCTCTCGGCGCGTTACATTCATGACCGCAAGCTGCCGGACAAGGCGATCGACGTGATCGACGAAACCGGCGCGGCGCAGATGCTGGTCGCGGAACACAAGCGCAAAAAGACGATCGGACTGAAAGAGATCGAAACGACGATCGCCACCATGGCGCGCGTGCCGCCGAAGACCGTCTCCAAGGACGACGCCGAAGTTCTCGCGCATCTCGATGAGACGCTGCGGCGCGTCGTCTACGGGCAGGACAAGGCGATCTCGGCGCTGACGTCGGCGATCAAGCTCGCGCGGGCGGGTCTGCGCGATCAAGAGAAGCCGATCGGCTGCTATCTCTTCTCCGGACCGACCGGCGTCGGCAAGACGGAAGCCGCGCGCCAGCTGGCGACATCGCTCGGCATCGAGCTCGTGCGCTTCGACATGTCGGAATATATGGAGCGCCATACGGTGAGCCGGCTGATCGGCGCGCCTCCCGGCTATGTCGGATTCGATCAGGGCGGACTGCTGACCGACGCCATCGACCAGCATCCGCATTGCGTGCTGCTGCTCGACGAGATCGAGAAGGCGCATCCCGATCTCTACAACATCCTGCTGCAGGTGATGGATCACGGGAAGCTGACGGACCATAACGGCAAGACGATCGACTTCCGCAACGTCATCCTCATCATGACGACGAATGCGGGCGCGCAGGATCTTGCCCGCACGCCGATCGGCTTCACGCGCACGCGCCGCGATCTCGACGACAGCGAAGCGATCAATCGGCTTTTCGCGCCGGAGTTCCGCAATCGCCTCGACGCCATCGTGCCTTTCGGTCATCTGCCGGTCGACGTCATCAAGCGCGTCGTCGACAAATTCATCATGCAGCTCGAAGCGCAGCTTGCCGACCGCAATGTCACGATCGAGCTCACCGACGAAGCGCGCAGCTGGCTCGTCGAGCACGGCTATGACGAATCGATGGGCGCGCGGCCGATGTCGCGCGTCATTCACCAGCACATCAAGACGCCGCTCGCCGACGAGGTGCTGTTCGGCCGCCTGAAGAACGGCGGCGCTGTGCGCGTCGTCGTCGTCGGCGACGACACCGGAGCGAAGTCGCTGGGCTTCGTCTTCCCGGAGGGTCCGGTGTTGCCGCGGCCTGAGCGCGACATCTTCGAGGCCGGCAAGAAGCGCGCGGCGGAGGAAGCCGCGTCGGGAGATGACGCGCCGATTCGCGGCGCCGATGTGGAACGCGACGAACGTCCGGCGCCGTTGAAGAGCTAAACGCCGAACGGGCGCGCGCCGCACAACAAACATGGGCCGCTTCGCATGCGCTGCGAGGCGGCCGCTGCTTTTTTGAGGAGAAGACGTGGCTGCGGCGCCTCTGTGAGGGGCTTTAAAGCGTCCGCGCTTTCTTGGGCTTCGCCGGCGCCGCCGCAGATGGTTTTCGCGCCATCGCTTCAGCGAGATAGCGCCCCGTGTGGCTGCGAGTCTCCTTGACGATCTCCGACGGCGGTCCTGTCGCGACGATCTCGCCGCCGCCGTCGCCGCCCTCCGGTCCCATGTCGATGATCCAGTCCGCCGTTTTGATGACTTCGAGATTGTGCTCGATCACGACCACCGTATTGCCCTGCTCGACGAGTTCATGCAGCACTTCGAGCAGCTTGGCGACGTCATGGAAATGCAGACCGGTCGTCGGCTCGTCGAGAATATAGAGCGTGCGGCCGGTCGAGCGGCGCGACAGCTCCTTGGAGAGCTTGACGCGCTGGGCCTCGCCGCCCGACAGCGTCGTCGCCTGCTGGCCGACATGGATGTAGTCGAGGCCGACGCGTTTTAAGGTTTCCATCTTGTCGCGGATCGACGGCACCGCCTTGAACAGATTCGCCGCCTCCTCGACCGTCATGTCGAGCACGTCGGCGATGGACTTTTCGCGATATTTCACTTCAAGCGTCTCGCGATCGTAACGCTTGCCCTTGCACACGTCGCAGGTGACGTACACGTCCGGGAGAAAGTGCATCTCGATCTTGATGACGCCGTCGCCCTGGCAGGCTTCGCAGCGGCCGCCCTTGACGTTGAAGGAGAAGCGTCCCGGCGCATAGCCGCGCGCCTTCGCCTCGGGGAGGCCCGCGAACCATTCGCGAATGGGCGTGAAGGCCCCGGTGTAGGTCGCCGGATTGGAGCGCGGCGTGCGGCCGATCGGCGACTGGTCGATGTCGATGATCTTGTCGATCTGCTCGAGTCCTTCGAGGCGATCGAAGGGCGCCGGGTGCTCATGCGCGCCGGAGAGCCGCCGCGCGACGGCCTTGTAGAGCGTTTCGATGACGAGCGTCGACTTGCCGCCGCCCGAGACGCCCGTGACGCAGGTAAAGAGGCCAAGCGGCACTTCCGCCGTGACCTCCTTGAGATTATTGCCGCGCGCGCCGAAGAGCTTGAGCCAACGGCCGGCCGTCGGCTTGCGCAGCTTGTGACGAAGAATCACCTGCTTCTCGCCGGTCAGATATTGCCCGGTGAGCGAAGCGGGATCGTCCATGATCTCCTGCGGCGTCCCTTGCGCGACGATTTTGCCGCCGTGAATGCCGGCGCCGGGTCCGACATCGACGACATAGTCCGCGGCGAGAATCGCGTCCTCGTCGTGCTCGACGACGATGACGCTGTTGCCGAGATTGCGCAGCCGCCGCAGCGTGTCGAGCAGACGGTCATTGTCGCGCTGATGCAGCCCGATCGACGGTTCGTCCAGCACATAGAGAACGCCGGTCAGTCCCGAGCCGATCTGCGACGCGAGGCGAATCCGCTGGCTTTCGCCGCCCGACAGCGAGCCTGAATTGCGCGACAGCGTCAGATAGTCGAGGCCGACGTCGACGAGAAAATTTAGCCGGTCGCGAATTTCCTTCAGAATGCGGAAGGCGATTTCATTGCGCTTCTTGTCGAGCGCGTCGGGCAGCGCGCGAAACCAGTCGAGCGCGGCGCGCACGGAAAGCTCCGAGACTTCGCCGATATGTTTGCGCGCGACTTTGACGGCGAGCGCTTCGGGCTTCAACCGAAAGCCTTCGCACGCGAGGCACGGCGTCGCCGACATATAGCGGCCGATCTCGTCGCGCGCCCATTCGCTGTCGGTTTCGAGATAGCGCCGCTCGAGATTGATGACGACGCCTTCGAAGGGCTTCTTCACGTCATAAGCGCGAAAGCCGTCGTCATAGGAAAAGCGGATCTCCTCGTCCCCTGAGCCGTAGAGAATGACGTTTCGCGCCTTGTCGGAAAGCGTCTCCCACGGGACGTCGAGCCGAAACTTGTAATGCTTGCCGAGCGCTTCGAGCGTCTGCTGATAATAGGGCGAAGTCGATTTCGCCCAGGGCGCGATCGCGCCTTTGCGCAGCGTCAGCTTCGGATTGGGCGCGACGAGGTCGGCGTCGACCTTCTGCTCATGGCCGATGCCGCCGCAGACCGGACAGGCGCCGAAGGGATTGTTGAAGGAAAACAGCCGCGGCTCGATCTCCGGGATGGTGAAGCCCGACACCGGACAGGCGAATTTCGACGAAAACAAAATGTGATGCGGCGCGTAATGCGTCGAGACGTTCGCCGCCGACTGCACCGGCGCGAGCAGAACATTCTGGCCCTTTGGCGCGTCGGCGAATTCGACGACGGCGAGGCCGCCCGACAAATCGAGCGCGGTCTCAAAACTGTCGGCCAGTCTCGCGCTCATGTCGGGACGCACGACGATGCGATCGACCACGACATCGATGTCGTGCTTCAACTTCTTGTCGAGCGCCGGCGGGTCGGCGATTTCATAATAGGCCCCGTCGATCTTGAGGCGCTGGAAGCCCTTTTTCGTATATTCGGCGATCTCCTTTCGGTATTCGCCTTTGCGGCCGCGCACGACCGGCGCGAGCAGATAGAGCCGCGAGCCTTCAGGAAGCGCCAGCACGCGATCGACCATCTGCGAGACGGTCTGGCTCTCGATCGGCAGCCCTGTCGCTGGCGAATAGGGCACGCCGACGCGGGCCCAGAGCAGACGCATATAGTCGTGAATCTCGGTGACCGTGCCGACGGTCGAGCGCGGGTTTTTGGATGTCGTCTTCTGTTCGATGGAGATCGCCGGCGAAAGCCCGTCGATCTGATCGACGTCGGGCTTCTGCATGATCTCCAGAAATTGCCGCGCATAGGCCGAAAGCGACTCGACATAGCGGCGCTGGCCTTCGGCATAGATGGTGTCGAAGGCGAGCGACGACTTGCCCGAGCCGGACAGGCCCGTGAACACCACGAGCTTATCGCGCGGAATCGTCAGATCGACGTTCTTGAGATTATGTTCGCGCGCGCCGCGGATGGAGATGGATTTGGAGTCGCTAGGCTTAATTGATGCGCCCGCTCGCGCGTCCTTTTGCTTGATGATCGCCATTCACAAAGGCCGGAAGGAGAGTGGAAGCGTCATTTAGGCGCTGAGCAAGGCAAATGCCACGCGCCGCCGCATAAATCCATTGAAGCTTATCCGATGCTCGATCAGCTCCCTTGCATGTCGGTCTTGATATCGCGCCAGCACAGCGATATCATTGATATCAAACTCGGAGGCTGGCGTGCCTGACATTCTGTTGAGAGACGTTCCCCCGGAAATGAAGCGCCAGATCGAGGATCTGGCGCACGGGCATAAGCGCAGCATTTCGAGCCAGGCGAAAGTGTTGCTCGAACGCGCTTTGTCTCAGTCTGTCCGGCCAGAGCGCGCCCGAGGGGCCGGAGGACTTGGAACGCGGCTCAAGGGTCTCGTGTCGCAAGAAGATTGGACGGACGATTTCATTCAGCCGCGCGATCAAAGCGACCGCGCGCCGCCGGATTTCGAATGATCCTGCTCGACACGAATATCGTCTCCGAAATGATCAAGCCGACGGGCGACGCCAATGTGCGCCGCTGGATGGATTCTTTCGCCGATATCGACTTCTTCATCGCCGCGCCGATCGTCGCCGAACTTCGTTTCGGCCTGGCGTTGTTGCCCGACGGCCGCAAGAAGGAGGCGCTGACCAGGGCTTGCGATACGATCGAAGCGGAGATTTTCGCCGGCCGGATACTCACCTTCGATCAACGTGCGGCGCATGCCTTCGCGCGGCTGCGGGCGAAGCGGCAGGCGCTCG
>Ga0209321_10002265_pt1 | contig 12933 bp, 13 predicted proteins | sample Rifsed16ft4_FD_184012 | JGI IMG/M metagenome (GOLD analysis project Ga0209321, IMG submission 184012) | Soil microbial communities from Rifle, Colorado, USA - sediment 16ft 4 - CSP-I_5_4 (version 2) | ecosystem: Environmental > Terrestrial > Deep subsurface > Rock core/Sediment | place: Rifle... | reverse complement strand
ACCGAAGTCAAGACATCCTTGGCAATCCGCAGCCTGGCCGAGCAGTCGCCCACCTGTTTGCCCGCCGTGGTCAAGTCGCAGTCGTCGGTGATGTTCAGGTCCCTCTTGTCTTGGTTGGCGGACTCGGGGCCCTGAGCCGGCGTGCCAAGGAAAGAACTCACCATCGTGCCCGAGTTGTCCATCCCGATGAAGACGTTGTGGCGAACGTCCGTCTTGAGGATATCCAACGGGTCGATGCCTCGTTCAACCGTACACACCGCGGCGGTACGGCCGCTTTGGGTCCAACTGAGCGACATCACGAGTGCTACCACGAACAGGGCGACTATCCTTGAGGCTATCTTCAACATGGCCATCCTCTATCGGCAAGTCCCCCACCGTCTGCCAGCGCGACACCTACTGGGTCGCGGAGCTCGCTATCCGGCGGTTCTTGCGTTTTCGGTTTTTGTTGGGACAACCCCGACTATTGCAAACATGGGGCCAACATGGGTGAGAAGAAGGGTGGACAGCGGAAGTCGTTGGCAAAGAACGACATCAGCCCACTTGGTGTCGGGCTTCGCTGTCAGCGGCGGTTCCGAAAGCTGTTACCGTCGGTAGCAGTCAGGACGTGAGGAAAATGAGGTGATTTCCCCTCAACGTGCGGCACGCCGCTCTCCCCGCCTAGACGATGCGACGTGGAGTGCAGCCTGGTTACGAGCTATGTCTTTGTCTTGCGGTAACGGCGAAGAATGGGTTGAAGGTCGAAACTACTTGGTGAAGGGCGTGAAGAGAGGGAAGTCAGTATCCCGAGGCTTCCTATCCTCGGTGGAAGCTCTGACTGACTCGCCAGCGAACACGAACTCTCACGCCGTCTTTCTCCGCCGGTTGGAAGCGCCAAGCCCACAGCGCTTCCAAGACGGCTCGGTCCAGAACTTCGCCCGCCGATTCGATCACCTGCAGGTCTACCGGATGACCGCCCTCGGTGACGATCATATCCACGGTAACCGTTCCCTCATCGCCCTGCTCGATGGCTTCGCCCGGGTAGGCGGCGAACTCTCCACGGATTCTCCGAGGTGGTGTCATATCGGGACCGAGCTCGACCAGCTCCCCCGGCCGGGTCGTCTCACTCGGTGGGAGTCCGACGGGGGTGAGGCGAGCCACCAGATGAAGACTCTCGCCGGCTTGGGCGTCGACCTCGACGCTCCACGGTCGATATCCTTCTCGCTCCACCAGGATTTCGTGGGATCCGGGATGAATAGGGCAGTCTGCGATGGGAGCGTTTCCCATCGGCTGGCCGTCGACTCGAACCATGGCGCCCTCCGGCTCTGCGGTTAGGAAAAGACTGGTTCGGGCGGGCAGCATCTCGAAGAGCGCCAGCGGAGGAAGAACGCCCGCCTGAACGTCGAGGGTTTGCTCCGCCGGCAAGAACCCCTTCTTGGCCACACGGAGATCCAACTTGCCATCCGGAGCCGAGTTGACGATCAGTGGAGAGACGCCGACCTCCTCGCCGTTCAGCCAAACCGTGGCTCCGGGAGGGGACGTCTCCACGAGCAACCCCTCTGCCGGCGCGGTGGGAGTCGTTGCACTGGCGCTGACGAAGACGGCAATGATGGCCGCGCCGGCCGTCGCCAGCAGAGCGGTCGTAGCGACGAAAGTGGCGCGACGGAGGCGGAGGGTCAGGTGAACGTCGGCGCCGCGCTTGCCACGACCCACCCGCAGAGTTGGCTGGCGGGGAGCTTTTTCGACTCCGGGGAGGCTTAGCGTTTCCTTCCCCATCGGTACGGAAGCGAGGGCCTGACGGGCGGGCGGTTCGCTGAGGGGTGTGGAGAGCTCGATCTTTTCCAGTTTGCTCGGTTGCAGAGCGCGAACGAAATCCGCCGCCGTGGCAAAGCGGTCGGCCGGGCGCTTGGCCAGGACCGAGCGAAAGACGTCATCGTAGCGAGGCGGCAGGGTGTCGTTCCACTTGCGCGGCGACGGCGGTTCTTGATGGACGACACGGAAGAGGATGGAGGGGATCTTGTCCCCCGAGAAAGGTCTCTGGCCGGTCAGCATTTCGTAAGTGACGACGCCCAGAGAGAAGATGTCAGCCTGAGCGGTCGGTTCCTGTCCTAGAATTTGCTCGGGCGACATATAAGGTGGCGAGCCGAATGACTCCCCGTCGGCCGTCATGATGGTGGACTCCAGGTGGGCGACTCCGAAGTCCATGATCTTCGGTTGGCCGTCGGGAAGGATCATGATGTTGGAGGGCTTGACGTCACGGTGGATGATGCCGTTGTGATGCGCGTGGTCCAGGGCGTCGGCAATGGGCGACACGACGTCCAACACTTCCGCCGGTTCGAGGCGACCTCTTTGCGCCATCAGGCTGAGGAGAGTCATTCCCTCCAGATACTCCATGACTAAATAGCCGTCACTGACATCGTAGATGGTGACAATATTGGGGTGAGAGAGAGCACCCGCTGCCCGTGCCTCTCGCTGAAAACGCTGCAGGTAGTCTCGCGCGTTCCGCTGGCGCAGGTACTCGGGCCGGATCGTCTTGATGGCCACCACCCGGCGGCAGAGCGGATCGTAGCCGCGATACACTTTGCCCATCGCGCCGCGGGCAATCTCCGCCTGGATCTGGTAGCGGCCGAGGGTTGGAGGAATCATCGAGTTACGCGACCTGTGGCCCGAGCCGGAATTGTAACCTGTGAGAGCCGAGGATGTAAAGGTTGTGAATCCCTTGAACGTCGAGAGGTTAAACGGGCGAGGTTCGACGTCGAGCGGCAATTCATGCCGGGGTGCGCCTTAGGTAGTCTCGCGCCTCGAGGGCCTGTCCCGTTACCGAGGTCGATTCCTCCGAAGCCAGATAAACAAAGACCTCGGCGACTTCCTCCGGAGTCGGGAGCGTCAGGGGATCTTCGTCTGGATAGGCAGCGGCCCGCATCTCCGTGCGGGTGGGACCGGGGTTGACGCTGTTGACCCGAATGCGGTGGGGTCTAAGCTCCTCCGCCAAGACCTGCGTGAATCCCTCCAAGCCGAACTTGGAGACCGCGTAGGGACCCCAGTTCGGTTTCCCGCGCCGGCCGACACTGGAGCTGACATTGATGATGGAGCCACGCTGAGCGCGAATAAGAGTGGGAAGCAGAGGCCGTGTGACGTAGAAGAGACTCGAGGTGTTGATGCGCAGTACCTCGTCCCACGTCGAGACGTCGAGCTCGGCGAGGGGAGCCCTCCTACCCAGAATGCTCGCGTTGTTGACGAGAATGCTGAGATCGGGAAAGCGGGAGAGAGCCGACTCCACGAGTCTTCTCGATTGATCGGGGTCCCCCACGTCGGCCGCAGCGAATGCGACATCGGGGCCGATCTTCTGGAGCTCCGACGCAACCCGCGCCAGCGTCTCTTCTCCTCGTGCGCACAAGAAGACCCGTGCCCCCTGTTTCAAGAAGGCGGTGCTGATGCCCAGCCCGATCCCTCTGCTCGCCCCGGTAATGAGCGCTGCTTGGCCGGCCAGTCGGTCACTCGTCATGATCGCATTCTATGGACAGCTCGGGCACGCATCAAGATTGAATTGGGAGGAACTAGCCAGGAGCGACGGTCCAAGATATGCTTCCTCGGTCAAACTCATGGCAGCGACCCCCACCCTGAGCGTCGTACTTCCCGTCTTCAACGAGGAGGCCAGTATCGAGGAGCTACATCGACGTCTCCTCGCTGCCCTGGAACCACTCAGGCAATCGTTTGAAGTGATCTATGTCGATGACGGCAGCTCCGATCGATCGAGAGATCTTGTGTGCGGACTCGCCGAGAGAGATCCGCGAGTCGGCGTTCTGGTTCTCAGTCGGAACTTCGGACACCAGGTTGCATTGAGTGCGGGAGTCGACCATGCGCGAGGCGACGCGGTCGTCTTGATGGACTCCGATCTGCAGGACCCTCCCGAGCTCATCCCCGAGCTCGTGGGACGCTGGAAGGAGGGCTTCGATGTGGTGTACGCCCAGCGCAGGGCTCGGCAGGGCGAGTCGATTTTCAAGCGAGCGACTGCTTACCTCTTCTACCGGCTGGTTCGCCTGATCGCCACCATCGACGTTCCGCCCGATACCGGAGACTTCCGCCTCTTGTCCCGGAGGGCTGCCGATGCGCTCCGCTCCCTCCGCGAGCGAAGGAGGTTCTTGCGGGGCATGGTGGTTTGGGCGGGGTTCCGGCAGACGAAGGTGCTCTACGACCGACCGGCCCGCTCCCTGGGCGAAAGCAAGTATCGATTGCGAACGATGGTCCGGCTGGCCATGACCGCGGCTTTTTCCTTCAGCAACTTTCCGATTTCCCTCCTCGGAATCGCCGGGGGCATCGTTTGTGCCGGCTCTGTCTTTGCTTTCTGGAGGAGCGGCGCCTCCGCCCCGACTCTAGCTCTTTTCTTCTTGGGGGGTGTGCAGCTCCTCGGTCTCTGGGTGTTGGGACAGTATCTGGTCGCGATCGCGGAAGAGGTTCGGAGAAGACCTCTTTATTTGATCCAGGAAAAAGTGAACCTTCAGTCGAGCCCGGCCAAAGACGCGTAGGAAGTCAGGTAGCCGCGGTAGCCTCCCCACCAGAAAGAGACGAGGCCGGCCACGATCAGAGCGGCCGACCACTTTCCCGATCTCCCCCGGGAGGCCAGGGTCTCGAGGGCGATGCCTGCCGAGATGGCCACCAAGGGTCCCACGAAGAGAATCTCCTTGAGGTCTTTGAAGAGTCCTCCCGGAACCGCTCTCAATCCGCACAGTATCAAGAAAGCCATCCCGTAAGCGGAGAGCATTCGGAACGCTAACTTTTCCGTCCGCCGGTGGGCGAGGACGAGTCCCGCCAGGGCCAGGGCGGGGTAGCCGTAACCGTAGAACAAGACCACGCGTCGAAGCACGGTCACCATGCCGCCGAGAAACGACCCGGAGCCGGGCTCGGTCGGGGAGGACAACAAAGAAGGCACGATCTCACGAAAAAAGACCGAAGTGAAGGAGAGATAAAGAGCCAGAATGGCGGTCAGTGCCGCAGCCGCCCAGACGACAAGGGCCCGCACCGCCAATCGTCTCTCCACCAGAGACAGAGACGTCACGAAGGCACTCAGGTTGAACAGGCTGGAGATATAGAGGAGCGCCGAAGAAAGGCTGAGACCAGCAAAGGCGGCCAATCGTCTCGGGCGTTCGGGGTGCGCCGCCCAGAAGGCGGCGGTGGTGATGGCCAGGCAGTCCAGAAGGTGGCCAGCCACCGTGGGCCACATGGCGAGGAAGAGCCGGCTGTACATCGGCGGAAGAAACGCCGCAAGGAGTGCGGCCGCCAGGCCGGCGCGACTGCCGACCAGCAGCGCCGCCAGCCAATAGACGACGATCACCTCCGCCGCTCCCATGACGAGTGCGACGTGTTTCAGTGCTTCGTCCACCAGGTGCACGTCGTCTGGCAACCAGGTGAAGGGAACAAAGAAGAGAGGCGAGTAGGGAAGAGCGTAGACTTCGCCCCCTATTCGACGAGGGTAGGCCGTCCGCACCGCCAACTGAGCGGCGAGACCCCGTTCCGGAATGCTTCCCTCGGCCTCCGCGAAAGCGTAGACGTAGCGGCGGTGATTTCGGACGTCGGGATAGAAGTAGCTTGGATAGAAGATTCCAGCGCCTTTGAGCACATAGCCGAGCAAAAAGATGAGCGGGATCCAACGCGTTTCCGGTCTGCGGTCGGCGAATCTCAACGCGCCGGCAGAAGCGGCGGTGAGGATCACGCCGACGACAGCCGTCTTGGCAGTCACGTGAGCGAGACCGAAGGGATCGAGACCGAACCAGAGAGCCTGGCTGCAAGACAAAACGAACGCCATGGCAAGCGAGCCGAGAACGCCGAAGCCGAGCCACCAAGAGATGATGAAAACACCTGGGACGAGGAGTCTCGCGTTGAAAGCCGAGTGTGGTAGGAACGATTGCCCTCCCTCCAGCCGGACCCAGTCCAGGGCGATGCCGAGGCGGGGGGGCGCCGGATTCTCGGTGAGAAAGTCGATCCGCACCGGACCTTCGGGGAAAGAAACGGGGAATCGTTGCGTGCGGAAGCGTCCCGGACGAGCGATGAAGGAGGCGGCCGGGCGGCCGGCAAGGTAAACACGAACACGGACCGGTTCGTCGATGAACCGAGCATAGCGGATGACCAGCGTACCCGGGCCGGAGGCTACCACCAGAGGTAGATCGATGGAGGCTTTCTCGCCGGTCCACCGAAACGTCGCGGGAAGACGTTCTTCGCTGTCGGAAAAACCGGCGAGGTAGTCGCCGGTAGAGGGTCCGACGTCGATGCTCACAGCTCCGCGAGCAAATGAGGCCAGGTTGAATAGAGCCTCCGTCGCCAGCAACAAACCGGCGAGCGCGGCGGCCAGCCCCCACGTCTTAGGGTTCGGGCTTTTCGAGGAGAGCCTCCAGAACCTGCTCCATCTCCTCGCGAGTCATCGCGGCGAATCGCTTGCTCGCCACTTTGCCCTGGCGGTCGATGAAGAAGGTGGCGGGAATGTCCCCCGTCCATTCGGGATCGATGACACGCATGAACTCTTCCACGTTGTCGGTTGCCATGGTGTAGATCGGGAAGTCCGCTGGATGCTTCTCGAGAAAAGGAAGGAGATTCGTATCGATGGTGCTCGAAGAGTCCGCCGAGACCGATATCACCACCAAACCTTGAACCCGGTAGGATCTTTCGATCGCCACGATCTCAGGGAACTCGACCAGACACGGAGGGCACCAGGTGGCCCAGAAGTTCAGAAGAACGACTTTGCCGCGTTGGCCACGGGAGAGCTCTTTGATCTCGGGTGCGCTTGCCGGGCGCGGGGCCTCTGCGGTGAGGCCAGGCGCTGTCGACGACGTGAGAGCCGCGGCCAACGCCAGGAATGTGAGCAAGCGCTTCTCGGCTATTTTTTCTCCTCCAGGATTCTTCTGAGTGTCTCTATCTCCCGATCGAGCCGCTTCTGTCTCTTCGACAGGCTGAGAATGTAGGTGAAGAGTGCTATCCAGATGACCATATATGCCGCAAACAAATAGCTCATAGGACCTCGATCCGTCTGTGCAGGTGCTCTATCTCTTGTTGGGCTTGCTCGATGGAGAGTCTCTTGTCGAGCAGCCACAAGAAGAGGAAGAAAAAGCCGACCAGGCTCATCATCAAGGCTTGCGCCATGAGAGGATCGAGTCCCGAGCCAGCCCCTCCCATGACCACCGGCTGAGGGTGCTGGGTGCGCCACCATCGAATGGAAAAGTAGACGATGGGAACGTCGACGAAGCCGATGATTCCGGTCACCGCCGCCAAGTTGGCCCGCTTGGACTCATCCGGTACGTATCGACGGAGCATCAAGTAGCCGACATAGATGAGCCACAAAACCAGGGCAGTGGTCAGTCGGGCGTCCCAGGTCCAGTAAATTCCCCAGGCGGGCTTGGCCCACAAGGGTCCGGTGAAGAGCCCCATGCTAGTGAAGACCACGCCGATCTCTGCCGAAGCCAAGGCGAGGGTGTCGTAAAAACGACGGCGGGTCGCCAAATAGGCGGCACTTGCGCCGAAGACCATGGCGAATGCCAGAAAGGCGATCCACCAACTGGCGACGTGGAAATAGAAAATGCGCTGCACGTCACCCATGGTTTTTTCTTCCGGCGCATAGATGAAGGCACCGTAGAGCGCCAAGCTCATGCCTATCAGAGTAAGAGGAGCGAGCGAGCTAGACAGTTTGCGCAGCATGGACCTTTCGAGACGGGATCATATAACAGGAACCCCTGCCGGCTCTATTAAGCACTACACGCCCAGTGTCTCCTGGACCTGCAACCGCCTCAAGATGCCGTTGTGGGTGATCATACCCACGCACTCCTGTGACTCGTCCACCGCGATGAGGCGGCCGAGTCCGGAGGCGGCCATCTTGCGCAGAGCCTCCACGACGTCGGCGTCGACGGAGATGGTGGATTGCTCGTTCACCGGAGTCATGATCGATTGCACCGAGCTGCGTGGCCACTCCTCTCGGGGGAGTTGTCGGACGTCGGATAGTGAGATGAGTCCCCGTAACCTTCCTTCGCTCTCTACCGGAAAACCACCGTAACCGTAACGAAGGAAGTAGTCGTGCACCGCCTCTTCCACCGAGACATGAGCGGGCACCGAGGTGCACTCGCTGACCATCAAGTCCTTCACTTGAACACGCGAGAGAACTTCGTCGACCTGGACCTGTTGGTATGCTCCGCTGGCCGCCTCCTTCAAGAACCAGCCGATCAGGACATACCACAGGCCGGCCAATCCGGCCCCTCCGACCATGCTGAATACACCGATCATGATGAGCAGGTAGGCGAAGAATGTGCCGGCCACCGAGGAGATCCGGGTTGCCCGCACCTTGCTGGTGAAATTCCAAATCGCGGCGCGCAGCATGCGCCCTCCGTCCAGCGGAAAGGCGGGCAACAAATTGAAGACCCCCAGGATCAGATTCAGTAGGGCGAGATAACGGGTGACCGCCGTCAGGTCTTGGCCACCGAGCTCCATTCGGGAGACGGCGAAAAAGGCGCCGGCCAGAAGAAAGCTGGTGACCGGTCCAGCCACCGCGATCTTGAATTCCACCCACGCCGACTTGGGATCCTCTTTCCATCGGGCCACGCCGCCGAAAATGAAGAGGGTTATGGAGACGATGCCGACTCCGTTTCGCATGGCGACGACGGAGTGCCCCAGCTCGTGGAGCAGCACGGAAGCAAACAAGAGCAGCGCCGTCACCACTCCCCTGACCAGGTGGCTCGCTTGGGGCAAATCCGGGTACTGACTGGGAAAGTAGCCGGTGGTAAGAGAATAGACGATCAAGCCAAAGATGATGAACCAGGTGAAGTGAATGAGTATGGGGATTCCGAAGATCCGAGCGATGCGGAAGCTGCTCATGACATCCTCATTGGATTCCTCGGTCTATTCTTCGAGAACGTACTCGAAAGTGAGCCAGGACACCACCACGAAGACGACTGAGAAAACGGCCAGCAAGCGAATCCACGTCCACGGGCTATAAAAGGCACTGGGCTGGAAGATGAGCCGTGTGGACTCGGCGGCACCGATCACGACCGGCACGGCGACCGGGAACAAGAGTACCGGAAGCAGAACCTCGCGCATGGTGGTATTGGCGGCGATGGCGGCCAGCGTGGTGCCGACCGCCGCGTAGCCCCAGGTGCCGAGCCCCACCACCAGCAGGAAGGTCATGAAGGCTCTGGGCTCCAGCTCGTCGAAGAGGTTCAAATTAAAAAAGACCATGAACAGTGGAAGCAGAAAGGCCTCGGCGACCAGCATGAAGAGCACGTTGGAGACTAGCTTGCCGAAGTAGAGGGCGCTTCGGTCGACCGGCGCCAGCATGAGGCCGTGGAGGGAACGATTCTCTCGTTCGGAGGCGAAGCTGCGATTGAGCCCCAGTGAACCGGCAAACACGAAGGCGACCCATAGGATTCCGGGGGCCAGCTCCAGAGTCATCGCCCCGTCCAATGAGAGCGTGAAGTTGAAGATGAGGAGAACCAACACCGAGAAGACGAACATGGAGGCGACCATCTCCTTGGTGCGTAGCTCGGAGCGGACGTCTTTCTGAACGATGGCGGCGACGGCAGACCAGTACTTCACCATCTGCTTCAATGCCCGATGGGTTTTCCGCCTCTTGTCGTCACTTCCGCGAACAGCTTCCGGAATTCCTTCGGGTCTTGCTTCCCCGTTCCTTCATGTACCAGCCGGCCTGATTCCAGGATGGCGACGCGGTCGGCGGCGGCGAGCCCACGCTCCAAGTCGTGAGTGGTGAGAATGGCTGCGGTGCCTCTGTCCCGGGACTGCGAGAGCAGGTCCGACAGTCGATCGGCGGAGACCGGGTCCAGACCGGTGTAGGGCTCGTCCAGCAAGAGCAGCGAGGGTCGGTGAAGCACGGCGCGGGCGATGGTGAGTCGCTGATGCATTCCCCGGGAAAGACTGCGTACCGGAGAGTCGGAGCGAGCGGTGAGGTCGGCGCGCTTCGTTGCCTCCTCGACGGCGGAAGGAATGTCGGAGAGTCCGTACAGCCGCGCGTAGAAGGTGAGGTTCTCACGCACGGTGAGGTCCGCGTAGAGAAAGCTGGCATGAGAAACGAGACCGATCCCACGGCGGATCTCCTCGGGAGTCGATGATTTCCGCCCATCTCCATACAACAGGCGTCCCTCGGTTGGTTGCATCAAAGTCGCCGCCATATGGAGGAAGGTGGTTTTTCCCGCGCCGTTTCTTCCGAAGAGGACGAGCACCTCTCCCGAGGCGACCCGTAGATTGAGATCGGCGACCGCGGCAAAGCGTCCGAAGCGCTTGGTGACACTCTGAGCTTCGAAAGCCGTGCTCAGTGTTTGCCTCTCCCGGCAGCCTTTGCCAGGATCTCCTTCTTTTCCTTGCGGTAGCGTTTGGTGGAGATCTTCCCGGTGGAGTGTCGTTTCTCGAGTCGCTCCAAGGTTTGGGCGAGGACGTCGACCTTCCCATCGGCGGGCCGGCGAGGCTCCGGCGTCGAGACCAGGGAAGCGAGAAGGCCGTACGCCAGAGCAGCCGCCATGAGAGTTACTACGATCCACTTCTGAGCGCGGGTTGGATCGGGAAGGATGGTAACCGTGTCGCCGGCCGACTGCTGATTCTCGCCATCGGACGAAGAAGGAATGAGATCGGCGGCGAGATCGCTTCCGCCGGAGAGGCGGATCTCGAGCGGCGTTCCGGCGGGAACCTCGGTGCGGCGCAAGACGTTGAAGCGCCCATCGGGCTCCGGGCCCATGTGCTCCCATCCATCGGCCTCGAGCTCGATGTCGGCCGGGGCGACCAGGACCAGCACCTCGGAAAGTGGAAAGAAAGCCGTATCCTGGAGGTGGTAGCCTCCCGCGGAATAGTCGACGTCATAAGAGATGCTGAAGTCCGTCGTCCCCGGCTTGAAAGCGGTGCGAGTGAAAAAGCCCGAGCCATCGGGAAGCGGAGAAGCGGACTGCGGCACCGGCATGCCACCGTTCGAGGCCGCCGAGACCGCCCGCATCTCCGCCACATCGGAGGGAATCGAGAATCGAAAGGATCCGTCCGGATGATAGAGCGTCTTCTTGGGCTCGGTCTGGTTGTCGATCACGAAGAGCTTGTCGATGCGAAGGCGATCGTGCTCGCGCCGCACCATATAACGTGCGGTGCTGATGGTGACGTTGGTCCAATCGCTGGTGACGTCGTAGACAGTGAAGGGAGAAGCCTCCACCTCGTAGCCTCGCCCGAAGTTGATCTGTTGGTTGTAGTTCACTCCCTGGGATGTGACCTGCAGGAGGTAGGGCGTCTCACCCGAGACCTCGATGTTCTCGAGAGTGAAGCTTCCGCTCACTCCTTCCAGGGTTGCGATGGGTTCCATGCCGGAACGTAACCGAATGAGCGTTACTTTCTCCGCACCGCCTGCTTCACCGGTGGTTCCGTTGAGGATGGTCCCCCGCACGATCCCGCCGCGAGGCTGCCCCATCACCGGGTGGACGAACACCGCCGCCGGCAGAAGGAGCAACAGAAGCGCCGATGCGCCGGTCGGTATCGTCAGGCGGGGATGGCTACGCCGCAGGCGGTACAAAAACGGGCCTCCTTGGGAAGCTCGGCTCCACACTGGGGGCAGCTGTGGGGAGCCGCGATCCGAACCCCGCAGCGGAAACAAAACTGCGCGCCGGGAGGGTTCGGTTGTTGGCAGGAAGGGCAAACCGACGCCTCGGTTGGAGACTCATGAGATTCCTCCTCGCCCTCCCGGCCCAAATCCCGGGGTTGACGGATCGCATCCAGTTTATCCAGCTTGTCGAGGCGGTCGACGACGGTGGCGGCCTGAGCGAGGAAATCGGCGCGCATGGAACGGTAGTCGGACTCCGATAGTTTACCGGCCTGGTATTCGAAGTCGGCATCCTTGATGGCCTCGTAGATGCGCTCCTTCTTTTCTGCTAGGCTCTTCCGCTCCCGGCTCTCGGCGGTGGGACGCCGGCTGACCTCGCCCGATCTAGCGAAGACCGGGAAGAGCACGAACAAGACCACGCCGGCTCCCAGCGCGGCTAGGAAGAGAAGCGTCAAGCCTCGAAATCCCGAAGGTCTCGCTCGATGCGAGCTTGTTGCTCGGCGCTGATGTTTGCGTCCGGCGCCTCGGCCTGACTTCGAACCGTCTGACGCTTCCAAGAGCCGAGCACTTTCTTGGCGATCCACGCGCCTACCGCCAGAGCGACAAAGGGCATGATCCACGCGGAGAGGTGAAACCCGGTCGCCGGCGGGGCGGAAAGGACGATCAAGCCGTACCGATCGACGAATCCGGCCAGGATGGTTTCTTTGCTCTGCCCGGCCGCCAGCTTCTCTTTGATTTCGGCACGCATCGGGGTAGCAGAGTGACAGCCCTGCATGTCGCAAATCGAGAGCATCTTGTTGCAACCACACTGGCACGTCAGCGAGTCTGAGATCTCCCCGAACTGGGCTTCCAAAGCCGGATCTTGGGGAGTGGGGTGAGCGGGTGAGAAAAGGAGGGGCACCAGGGCGACGGCCAGCAGTAGCGGTCTGGGAACCATCCCTACCATCGTCCTAAGCGACTTCGTCTCGGAGAGCCTTCTCCTCGCGGATTCGCGCCTCCGCCTCGCGCTGGCGTACCAGCTTCAGCTCGCGCTTGTTGGGAACCATGATGACGATCGTGCCGAGGAACATGACGATGCCTCCGATCCATACCCACCGGACGAGGGGGTTCAAGTAGACCTGAACCGTGGCCTTGTCCTCCTCCGTCATTCCACTGAAGACCAGGTAGAGGTCTTCGCGGAAGGTGGAGTAACGACGAACCTCCGAGGTGGGTTGTTCGCTGGCCCGGTAAAAATGCTTCTGCGGATCGTATTCTCCGAGTAGCTCGCCATTCTTGCGGACTTCCAGCACGGTGGCCACCCAGTCGTAGTTGGGCGTCTTTCCATCCTCGATGCGCAGCAGCTTCAGCGAGTAGTCGCCCACACTCAGCGAATCCCCGGGCGAGAGATCGGCTTGCCGATC
>Ga0209321_10002264_pt1 | contig 12933 bp, 19 predicted proteins | sample Rifsed16ft4_FD_184012 | JGI IMG/M metagenome (GOLD analysis project Ga0209321, IMG submission 184012) | Soil microbial communities from Rifle, Colorado, USA - sediment 16ft 4 - CSP-I_5_4 (version 2) | ecosystem: Environmental > Terrestrial > Deep subsurface > Rock core/Sediment | place: Rifle... | reverse complement strand
CTCCGCCGATGGTTCCGACAGCAAGCGTCTTTCCTGGGCTCATCCATTGGATGCGGTTCACGCGGCTTGAGGCGAGCGTCCGCTGGAATGCTGAGGCGTTTGTCTGCGACGGGAATGCGGCAGTGTTTGTCGCCATGCCGCGCCCATCGAGATTGAAGAAGTTCTCTGACTTTGAGAACCACATCGTATCAGGCTGCGAAGTATTCCCGCCATAACCAAGCCTGCCTTGATGGAGGCAGATGGTGCCTGGTCTCCCACGAAACGATGACCACGCTTCTTCTTCCCAGTCAGAGGAAGCCGTGGTGTTGACAAAGTTCAGATCAACATTGACGACGGCCACCATCGGAGACGTGATGCTGACTATGGTGAAGACGCCGGTCGTAAGTAGTCCGGCCTGGATCTGAGTAAGTTTATATTTCGAGCCCACCATCCCGGCGACGAACCAATTTATACTAGAGACCATGTTGATGCCAATGCCAGATGTGGCTGACGGGGAGAATGTGTGCGCGGAATTTGTGTTCGGAGACCTCCATGGCCGCGAAGCGAAATCACCTTCATTGTGAAGCGCGGAATTAAATGTCGTATAGACCTGAGCCGTGAAGGAATTGACTGCTGTCCTCGCAATGGCGAGCGGCAGGAAGCTCTCGTGCACAAGGAAGAGAACATCCGCTGACTGGCAGAATTGAATCTCATCTAGGATCGCCGCCGAGAATACGAATGGTCCCCCGAGGCCAGCTATGGGTGTTGAGACGAAGAACGTATTATTGTTCACGATCCGCATCGAGCTTTCTGTCAGTTCGAGAACGTAGGACTCATCATTCGAGAAGATGAACGGGATGGTGACACACTTCTTATTGCCCTCCACCTGCTTCATCCATCTCGTGCCTGGCCTTCGCGTGGACCCACCCTGCGGCATGACGATCATGTTCTTCAGTTCTTCGAAGGAGTGATTGTATTGCGGGAGATCCGTCCGGCCCCAAGACTTCTCGCTGATCTCTCCGGCGAGGAAAGAGCTTCGGACATGATTCACTCTCGGCATCTTAGAGCCTCGAATTCAGCCATGAGCTTGCGGTGATCCTGTCGGGCCTTCCCTCTTGGGCATCGAAAGATCTCGCTTGGCTTATGGCGAGCGCGAATTGTTTCGCGCAGTTATCGGCGACGGTGATGGACTGGGTGAAGGAATATGCGAGTTCGCCCGCAAGCCGCCAGGCAAGGGCGTTGTCGAAGTAGGGGCGGAACTTCGTGGTATCCGTGATCCTCCGAATGTAGAGAATCTTCAGGAATTCCGCGTCACACAGGATCGCATCGTGCTCGACCTTGAAGTCGTCCTCCACAAGCAGGTCGGTCTTTAGGACCCGAAGACAATCAGCCGGGAGCTGGAAAGCGCGGCTAAATCCCCACTCGGGGCTGGCCGCAAGCTCTCCGAGAAGATCCGACCGAACCAGTGCGAAATTCCAGGGGTGCGAGGCCAGCATCTCGTCGCGGATTGGCTCATAGCGCTGCTTGCAGAGCAGGCCCGTCTTCGAGTTGTCATCGAGAGAGAGAATGCGCTCTTGCCCGATCTTAATGAGGGCGGAGTTGCAGAGTTCGACTGGTGATGCCGCCATAAATGAAATCCCCCCTATTCCATTTCTAGAATAGGGGGAACCTTGAGATTAGTCTAGGGCGTAGAAGATCGCGAGCTTGATCGTACCGGTCACGGCGTCCGTGTCGCCAACAACCGTAACGATAACATCAGCATCGCCTTCGACTTCATAGCCGAAACCGACCATGTTGTTCTGCTCGATCATGCCGACCGTGCCTGCCGATGTCACGTCCACAGCCGCGAGGAACGCATCTGGATCGTCCACGAGTAGCGCATCTGCGTACTCATAGCCGACATCGACCGTGCCGCCCGCAGCATCGAGATCGCTGAAGGCCAAGATCGCATCATAGACAACGGCCCCTTTCGGGAGCTTGCCCATGAAGATCTTGTCCGTCGCCGCGAGGTCGCCAGAGAGTGCGAACGAGTCGAACATCACCCTCATCCGACCGCCCCACTTGGATACGTCCACCTTGTTAGAGGGGACGGCCTGGATCGCGTTGTTATAGTTCACACCAAATTTAGATGCCATATGTCATTACCCCTTATTGAGCACAGGCGATGTCGACGACCATTGCGTCTTCAAGCCGGGTTGCACCGATCGACATACAGGCGTAAACCTGCATGGCGTAAGATTTGTCGACGCGAGGGTCGATCTTGCCCTGCATGTCCTTGCCGACAGACAGGAGAACTCCGTCTTTCGCCCAGGCCAGCATATGCACCGCGTTCGCGAGCGTGGAGCCGGGAGCCGCAAGGATCGTTCCCAGCGCGCCATCGAAGAACACGGTCTCGGTTGCTAGCCGCTCTAACCGGATGAACTTGAAACCCATGAAGGTATCGAGTTCGCCCTGAACGAGAGCTTTCACGGTGTTGAAATCCGCGCTGGTCACAGCCGTTTCCTTGAGGAGCGACTGGAGAGCACTCGAATTGAGCGCGAAGTAGCGCTCGATCGAGGGGTCAACATCGGCTGCGTCAAGAACACCTTTGGCGCGGCGCAGAGTGTCCACGTTGAGGTTGGTCGGCGTGCCCGGAACGGCATCCGTATGCGCCAGGAGCTTCTGCGCGAGGGGGAGAGCGACGATCGTACCGGCCTCTTCACCCGCGAAGGCATTCCCGCGCATCGCTGCGATCAGAACGTCGTCCATCGAACGACCCATGGCCCAGGCAGCGGCCTGTGCATACGGGTTCGTCGGATCGATGAGCGTTCGGATTTTATCCTGTTCGTCCACGAGATCGGCCCACTCGAAATCCTCCATCGTCACGGCCCTGCGGCTGTGAGCGGAGTCGACGAGCGGCGTATCGGAGTGACGGCTCAGCTTTTTAATGGCTGCCGTTGCACCCAGACGCTCGTAATAAGCGCGTTTCCCGACCTGCGATTCTGACCTTACGGCCATGCGCAATCGGCTGCCTTTTTGCTGCGAAAGATGGAAGATATTCGCCTTATATTGCTGGACGAATGCTTCCGTGATCTGCATAGACATGCAAAACCCCCTAGAAGTTGAATAAATTGTTCTGGTTTTCGGTGAATTATCCCCGAGGGGGTTCTGCCTCGGCAGTTAAGGTCTGCCTATGACCGGGTGTCCTGGACCCTCAAGAGATGGGGTCCGAAAGGATTATCCCACAACCTGCATTAAACAGATTGTGGGATGCTATACAGCCCTATGTCAATAGCCTTTCGGCTTTTTGGGCTTCTTCGGCTTCTTCGGCATCACTTCCTCCTTCCTGTCGCGACCTGTTCATTCAATTTCGCGACGTGTTTAACAAAGTAATCGTGTTGGGCATTGTCCTTGTTGTAATAGGCGTGCTTCGAGTCGCCCATGATCCCGAGAAGCTCCTTCTCGGCGGCCTCGATGGAAAGACCGATGTGCGCCGTCTGATCGCCTCTGAACTTGTCCTCCGAGAGACCCTCGCCGATCTTCGCGAAAACCTTGATTAGCGCCGGATGATTTCCCATCCCGGACTCCTCGAAGAACTTCGTGAGAGCATCATCGCCGAACTCTTTCAGGGCCAGGTTGGCCCGACCGATCTTGGGCTTATACTGTTCGCCCCATTCGGTCTTGAGGTCATCGAGCCCCTTCTGGACGCCGTTCTTGAACGTGTCGGTAGCGACCTTCATCTGATCGCTCATGGCCTTTGAATACCAGGAGAAGAGGTTCTGGACCTGGCCGGGAAGGAGACCGGACTTGTGCGCGGCCTCGCGGAAGCCCTTCATGATGCCATCGTCGAGCTTTACGTCTACGCCTTCAGTGGGCTTGATCTCGTACTTATCCGGAGTCTCAGGTCTGCCGAGTTTGGTGAATACGTTCTCCCAATCTTTCTCGGTGGCATTTTTCGGATTCGGTACGGCGATCTTGTCGGAGCCGACGTGTTTCTCAAGGTTGAGGTAGCTGGCGGCAAGCTGTCCCACATCCTTGAATTTAGCGAAGGAGGGCGCTGCGCGAATATCTTCTGGAACAAGCGAAAGCCACTGGGATTCCCCTTTACCGTCACCGACGCTGCCGCCAGAGTTAGCGCCAGCGCCGGAACCCTTGGTATCGCCGACTGCCGGTGGAGCGCCTCCGCCGTCAGGAGGAGCGCCGCCAGCAGCGCCGGTGGCAGGAGGAGCGCCACCTTTATCATCTGTCCCTGAAGTGAGTACTGTTGGCATCTTCTCTCCTTTTCTGTTCCATGGTTTCGATCCTGGCGGCAATCTCCGCAGGACTTGTGTTTAAAATCTTGAGGATGCGGAGAACGACATTCCGCTCTCCCTCCATGAATGCGCTCTCGTTCGGATCTCCCTTGACGAACGCCGGGTCAAGGAAATGGCACTGGAGCATGAGGTCGTTCATAACCCTCTCTCCTGCCTGGCACTTGAAGATCTGTTTATAGTCTTTGATCTTGGCGACTAATTTATGTTCCTTGCCCGCCATTTGTCATCTCCTGTTTTACTGCGGCGGCAACTGGGGCGAGATTTTTCGCTCCCTCGGTGGCGCGCAGCTCTTGTTCTTGTTGCATCTGCATCTGCTGAACCTTCGCTATCTCGGCGCGCATCTTCGCGACAGCCCTCTTATCGCGGATCACGCGGGTCGGGGCGCCGTACATCCCCGCTGTCCAGCGGGCAATCTCGTCGGCATCGTACACCTGCATCGCCTGCGGATCGGCCTGGATGAAGGGAGAAGCGACCTGGAAGGCACGGAGAAGATTCTGAACCTCCGTGGATCTCTGAGCCTTCGCGATGGTCGAGGTGTATTGCACATCCACCTTCGTTCCGCGCAGAACATCGGGCGGCTCCTTGATGATGCCTTTCCGGAAAAGGATCTCGAACAGGCGATCGATCATGGGCCGGAGAAGCTCGGGCTGCTGCCGACCAAGAACGGGACCGATGAGCCGCATCGATTCTTCCGTGCGCTGGTTCACCTCGGTCGCCGTCATCTGCGGTCCCTGAGCGAGCTGGAGCTGATTGATATGGTAGGCGTCGCGAATGCGTTTCCGCACGTCGTCCATGACCTGATAGCCGAAGTCGATCCGGGCGTCATTCCCGAACGGCTGAATCCTATCCTGGGAGCCTGCCCGGTAATAGTTCAGACCCGCAGGGGTCGTATCCACCGGGAGGATGAAGCCGTCGTCCGGGACCATGAGCGGCGGGTCCATGACCTTCTGGGCTGCGCTGATGGTCGTCTTCATCATCTCGTTGATCATCTTGATGTCGGGCAGGGCCTTCATCGTGGGGGATCTGCCGTAGATCTCGCCCGTGGATTTTGTCCATCGAGGAACAGCGTATGGGAAAGACCTATATCCACTGGACGTAAGAAGCGTCGAGCTGTCGACCAAGATATAGTCGGAAGCGAACTTCATATTGCCGGGATTCTTCATCCGGGAATCACGCTCAATTCTCGGGTAGACGGCATGGAGGATCTCGATGTCCTGCTCCTGGCTCGACATATACTTTTCCAGCGGCTCGATCTTCCCCCACTCCTGAACGGCCTGGCGGACCTTCCACTTGAAAGAGCGATAGACGGTATCGATAACGCCGAGGTTGTTCTCGGCCACATAGATCCCGCCCATGTGGCGCGAGGCAAATCGGATATGGAGATCGTCATCCTCTTCCATCGAGAGGCAGGCCGTGCCGATAGAACAGAGGTCGACATAGATCTCATGGATCTCTGTCTGAAAGTTCGAGTTGTTGAGGACGTGGAACATCGTCTCGGCGCTTTCCTTCAGCCAGACGCGAACATCGTCCTCGTCGTCCAGGAATTTATCGCCGGTCGTAAGCTCGAAGAAGATCACCGTGAGATTCGTAAGCATCGAATAGAGCGCGCTCGCGAGCATCTCGTTCGCTTGCTCTGCCGTGGAATCGAAAAGATGGAGGTTCCTTTTATCGCCAGGATAATGCGTCCGCGTGATGTCGGCTTTCCGGGGAACGGCGTAGTCGAGACATTCTTGCCAGTGAGATTCCGTCGTGCCGCGCGTGGACCTCATCTGCCCGAGGCGCTCTACGTGCTTCTTCGCATTCATCGCCACGGATTACTCCATGCCCATGATATATGGATAGGGGGTTCCGGTTTCCGGAAGCTCATCGAATAGTCCGCCGGTAAGTTCTGTTTTCTTTTTCTTGCCGCGCCTCGGCTCTTGCGGAACGAGAGCCGCTTCCGTTTTTACGCTTCCGGCCACGGGAGCCGGTGCGGCGGGTGGGGCTCTATCTACACCGCCAAAGAATCCGCTCATGCGCCCCTGCCTGTGAGAATTGTTTGGCCGCGACCGCGCATGCCCTGGGCCTCTATCTGCGCGCCTTCGATCTCAGCCTTCTTTTTCCGGGTGGCCTCTGCATCAGCTTCGACTTTGAGCCGCGCGGCATAGGCCGATTGATCAAAAGCACCGCCGAGAGCGCCGCCGAGAATTTCCGCTGTCTTATCGAAAAAACCGCTCATCGTCTCGATCCCCCAAAGATATCGTAATCTGTCTTGGCCTTTCTTGGCAAAGTCTTATCGACTTCCCTATGCATGTCAAGGGTGACGGCTCCAGTCCGGATTGCATCAGCGCCGTGAGAATACTCATTGTGAACGGGGGTCGGGCGGAAGACGCCGTTCTTCGCATCCCACTGTTTCCTGTATTCGCGAAGGCAATCGAGCCCTTCGGCGCACTTGTCCTGATCAAACCAACTCCGCTTGATAAGGGAGCGCGTGGCATCGATCCCATCCTGAACGGTGAGCTTCGGCGCGATCACAACTGGCTTAATGCCGAGAGCCTGCGCCGTCTCCTGCCTTGATTTTCCGGTCCCGAGTTCTCTTGCCGCCGCATCATGCGGCATGAAATGCGCGCCATAGAGATACGGCTTCTCTTTCAACATCTTCGCAAGTTCCGGGAAACCCATACCCTCAACCTGAAGATAATTGATGAAATGAATTTCCTTAAAGACTCGCTGGTAGAACCAGACGGCCATGTAATCCGAGATCCCGAGATCCCACGCGGTCTGCACCGGGACTGCGGGATCGTAGGGGACGCGCCCGATCCTGTTTTCTTTCGCGAGAAAGGCCATCTCAGCGGCGTAGTACGAGCCCACATTCGAGCCGAAGAAGGAACACTCGAACTCCTGATCGTATTCTTCCGAACTCATCTCGCGGCGTGCGGCTGCGAGTTCTTCCGGAGGAATGATCCCGGTCTCGGATGCCCTGAAGAGGTTCGCGTACCACTCGCCAGTCGTGTCCTCGGATGCGAACTTATGGATGTCGTAGAAGTTGTTTTTGCCTTTCGGGGTGCCGATGAAGATCGCACCGCCAACGCGATCCGAGAGGGCGGGACGGATGGCCTCGGAGTAGACCTTCGGGTCCATCTCCGCGTACTCATCGAACACCACATCATCGTAGTACGCGCCCTTCAGCCGCACGGGGTCTTCAGCGCCCAGAAGGGAAATACGGATGGTGTCGGTCTTCGTCCTCGGGATGTCCACCCGAAGCTCCTGCTCGTTCGAGGTGACGCCGGGGAAGGCAGCCGTATACATCTTGAGGTAGTCCCAGGCAATGCGCTTCGCCTGCCCGAACGTGGGCGCGATGTAGGCATAGCGCGGCATGATCCGCTCATTTCGGATTGCCTTATGGATGATGTGATTCAGGGCGAAGACGGTTTTCCCGAAACGACGATGAGCGACAATTACATTGAAGCGCTTTAACGCATGGTGCAGACGATTCTGAAGGGGGCGGGCCTGATAACCCGTGGAGATCCGCGCCTCAGTCGTCATCGTCATCATCGACGGTGCCGCCGGATGCCTCGATAGAGGGAAGTTCGGGGGGAGGGCCGATGCCGGTGTCCACGTAGAACGCGATGGGCTTATCCTTGTCCCCGACAAGTTTGGTGCGGTTACCATATTCATCCTGATCCCCGAGGGCGGCGAGATGCTTATAGGCATCGAGCTTCACCTTCGAGGACTTCGAGGTCTTCTCGACCACATCGTCGGCCACCTGAGCGATCCTGTCGTGGTAATGATGGGCGCGGTGCTTCCTCGCGAGGTTCATCTTCTTCTTGAATTCCTCGTTCTCATCCAGCCACTTAGCCATCGTGCGGAACGTGGGGAGCCCGTCCATCTTCCCGATGTCGCTCAGGGTGAATCCCTCGGTGATGAGGTCACAGATCTTCTCGGAGACCGGCTCCGAATAGGGATAGATGTACTGGGTGCCGATATCATCAACGCGTGTACCGACCGGCACGAGGGCCTTTGACCCATCGGGCATGATCATCCACATCTTGTACTTAATTGATTGCCCCGGCTGATTCCGGGCATTCGGGCGATGTCCTCGCTTCTTCGAGGATTCCGATGCGCGGGGGTCCATGACGACCCGCTTCTCAGCTTCAGTGTAGGGAACCCACTTATTCTTGGGGTCTTTTCGATCGATTGGATTGTTCAGGTCGGCCTCGGACAGAATAAGCTCGGGGCGCTTTTTGCTGATTCGACCCAATGGGAAGCTCCTGAAAAAAACGGCGGCGCCCGGCGGATTTGATTGTGTAGGCCAAAGATACCAGACGCCGCTCGTCAACTCATCTTGAGCTTGCCAAACATGTCGGCCTCATGCAACCATTTCTTCGTGTAGGTCAAAAAACCAACACAGACAGAAAAATCAAGGCCAGCGCAAGCGACCCAAGGGAATGGCCCTTGGAGAGGAGAGCGAGGGGGGGCAACGTGCGCATACGAACCTCAACCCGGCGAGGCCATTACCAGACTCCGACCATGCTGCTAGAGGGAGACCTTTAGTCGACAGAGGCGGTGCTCTGTTCGGAGACACCCACCCGATGGCGACGCGGCGAAAGAAGATCAGCCACTTCGAGCAGCGAGACTTCATCTACGCTCCTCCACTGAAATACCCCCCGAAGAAATGCTCGACCCCCAGACGCATCTGCATCCGCTGCCAGAAGACGGTCATCCACAAGAACGACCCGCGCTTCGATTCCAGGCTCTGCCGCTCCTGCGTTCCCCCAGGCACATCGATCACACCGTAGCGAAACACCTAAAACGTCTGCACCGTAGGGCCGAAGGCCCGGAGGTCAGACTGAGGCGAAGCCGATACCGACCGAAGGTCGGCCTTCCACCCGCCTCTCGTTCGTGGCAGGCTTTCCGGAAGAACACCTGAACCATGGATGGAACCACATGCTCAAGCTCAAGCGCGGAATCAACGAGGGCTTCTGGATCGCCGACAACATCTTCGTCATGGTGTCCGCCATCGAACGTAACCAGGTCCTCATCGCCATCCACGCCCCCAAGTACATCAACATACGCCGGGACGACACCGAGGGCTTCCACGGAGCCACCGAACAACTGTTCGTTACCACCCGCCGTCCTCCATTCAGGGATCAGGAGGATGATCCTACCGGTAACGTGTAGGGCATTCTGAATTGCTACTCCGGGGATGAAGGTGTCCCCACGTCCCTCTGTCCTTCTCAGAACTTTGGGGGTACACCCTAAGCGGCCACCGGAACCACGTTTCCCGACGATAGGGGTATAAATCAATGCTGTTTGTTTACTGCCCTCAGCGTAGAGCAATCAATGTTATTTCGTAGCAGGAAGAGGGGAAGGGGGAAGGTGATGGGACATTCAGCAGGACATCAGCATAGGACATCGACTATCTCTAACGCCCTGCCGATGTACTAAGTGCTCGAATTAACGCTCTTAGGCCATGACAAAAATTGTCATAGGTGACGCAAATTGTCGGTAAAATTCATCTGGTGTCAAAATGCCCGGCCCCTTAACGCGGCGCTCGCGGCTGGCACAGCAATTGCACTACGGGAAGCGCCACGCCGCAATAACGCGGTGGGCAATGCGCCAATGCCCCTAGGCGAGGGGAAAGGCAAAAGGAGAATGGTATGAACGTAGATACAACTATGGCTAAACAGGTATTAACCAGCAGCGATATCGTTGCGATGCAGGAGGCTATTGCCCGGCTTGAGGCGGAGAATCAAGCGCTTAAGTCGGCGAAGCCAAGCGGTGGGCTCAAGATCTCGGCGAAGGGTGGGCTTTCGTTCTATGGCCTTGGTCGATTCCCCGTGACGCTGTACAAATCGCAATGGCTCAAGCTAATCGCGAATGTCGAACAAATCAAGGCGTTTATGGCCGCGAACGATGCGCTTCTTGCCGAGAAAGCGGAATAGCCATGGTAACGCTATGCGTACTAGCGGCATGGGCTATGTGCCTTGTGGGTATGGGCTGCTATGCCCTTGCCCACCATGGCAGGGACAGCTTCCCGGCATTAGGCCGGGTTGCGGACTATGAGGCCGAAGCGTGCGATATCGCATCCGACCTGGGCATGGGCAGGGCAGAGTTTATTGCCTTTGCTAACAAGCGGGTGCAGCCATGATTCTCATCGCGCTGTTGGCTGCTGCCATAACCGGGACAGCCATTGTCCATGAGCAGCGCCCATCGTTCAAGGCTCCGGCTTTTGTCGAAAGCTCTACGTCAAGGCATGTGAAGCGCACGGTCAGGGTGCGCTATGCCAACGGCGTGAGGCATGAGTCGAGACGCGTCGAAACCAGGACTGTTCGTCGCTGATAGATAGGGGCATGGCCTTGGTGGGTCCGTGCCCTTTTGTTTCAAGGTGGGATTGAGTAGCTAAAGGGGAAGCTAAAAGGTGGGGGATAAGACTTTGCCTATCGTCGCCGACGGTAGAGGCAGTGCTGCGCGCATTGCCGGAATCATTTCGAGACTAGATGCTGGGTTATTCGCTCGGCTCACAGGGACAAGAGGCAGGGACATAGACTCTGCCAGGCAGGACATGCTCCTCTGGCTGGACCATCGCATGCCGAAGCATGGAGATTATCGAACTGCCATTGCTCATTACCTTTCAGAACTAGAATCAGGTGAGTGGCCCGTGCCTGTGGCACAGGACATGGGTGATGCGAAGGCACCTTGCCTTGAAGGTGAAGGCCCGGTGGTTCGGCAGTTACGCAGTCACTTCGGTGGTCTGAGATAGGCGCCAGGCTGCGGAGGATCGGCCAGGCTGCACGATCGGGAGCCGGTGCATGGGTCGGTTCATCCCGGTGCGGGAACGCGGCTATAACGGGGAACGATAGGCTAATAGCATAGCTAATAGATAAGGTAATGCCTCGGGATATGTAGTTGGGGGCATGGATTACTGGCTAACTACATACGCACACGCACGGGGGATGGATGTGGCGCGAGACATTGCATGTGGGCTGGATGATCTTCTGGGCGCTGATGCTGCTCGTGATGTGGACCGTGAAGATAGCGTGAGTCTGGTGAGTCGGCTTCAAAGTAAATGAATTCAATTTGAGAATGGATGGAGATGCTGGGTCATGGGGGTATTGGTTACCCCCCCCCATCCTCATTGAGAAGGAGAATGTTATGTCAGATACGAAAGATGTCCCGTCGTTAGCAGAAGCTAAGCGCATGGTGCGTGAGATGAGGGCTGATGGCAAGTCATGGGATGATATCGCCGTGGTCATGAAGAGTGTTGGATTCGTGGGCACCAGAAGTGGCAAGCCATTAAGTGGGGCTGGCCTCTATTGCATGGTCACGAGAGGCAAGACCAAGGCGAGAGGCGTGAGGACGGTGATTCGTTATGCGGGGACGGTTACCAGGCCAGCGGGCAGTACCCTCGATATCGTCAAGTCCGTGCTGAAGAATGATGGGTTTAGTACGGAGACCAAGCTCGCGATGATCGAGCTGGTGCTGGAGGCATAGAGATGGGGAACAAGGCGAGATCACATCGCACGAGACAGGTGGCAAGGACGCCCCGTCTCATCCTCTTCCTCCCTCAAGGCACTCCCCCTGATCTCGTTAAGGCGATCGGGAATGCCGGGCCGGTGGCAAGGCGTGCTGTCCTGAAGAAGATGGATAAGGGGAAGCTGACGAAACAGTACATGGATTGGTTCATCGAAACATACGGATGATGTAGAAGCGCGGGCATAGGGTGGTGTGCATATACCATTCTCTGCACTCACGGCCATCTTGTGCCCGCTCTCCTGCATCATGCGGGGTAACAACATAACAAGGAGAATGACAATGGCAACTAAAGTACGCGCTCAAGTATTGGGCGGGACAGAGAAGGTGTTCGAGGATGGCGAGGTGAATACCGTGCGCGATGTGAAGGCACGTCTTGGTGTGCCTGCTCACGCTGCCTCGATCAATGGAGATACAGCAACGGATGATGATGAGCTGCCGGACTATGCGTTCGTGAGCCTCTCGCCTGCCGTCAAGGCTGGTATCTAAGTCAATGGCTGGGGGGGATATCCCCCTCCCCTTTATTTCACAGAAGCAAGGAGAATGAGAATGCAAGAAGCAAGTCAGCATATATATAGCATTGGGCCTGCCGTGCAGGCTGTGACGATGCCGCCTGATAACCGCTACAACATGGCAGCGGAAGACTGGAAGGAACATATACCACCGGCACCGACAGACTTCATCGTCGAGCCTGGGTTCATAGCGGACACGAGGATAGATGGCACGGCCATCTTCGACATCACGAAGAATAACTTCGCTGCCATCATCGATCCGGATAGCAAGCGAAGGCTGAAGCAGGTGAACTCCCTCAACTACATCATGTTCCTCGCATCCTCGATGGGCGTGGACATATCACAATGGAATGTGAAGGAAGTGTTCACCAATAATGATGGAACAATCTACGTGGACAAGGGGCATGTCAATCAGGCGTTCTTCGCCGAGCTTGATAAGCTAAAGTCCATGGCTGTATATGCTGGCGGCGAGACGGTCCCGCCGGATCTAGCTAAGGCACTGGCTTCCATATCGACGAGGCATGGATCAGGGCTGGTCGACAAATTAAGTCGTAGTCTCGCAAGTAATTACCTGCATGCCGAGTCCCGTTATGCAGTCTACATCGAGAAGCTGAAGGAGTGCGCGAGGGTAAATGCAG
>Ga0209321_10002261_pt1 | contig 12939 bp, 11 predicted proteins | sample Rifsed16ft4_FD_184012 | JGI IMG/M metagenome (GOLD analysis project Ga0209321, IMG submission 184012) | Soil microbial communities from Rifle, Colorado, USA - sediment 16ft 4 - CSP-I_5_4 (version 2) | ecosystem: Environmental > Terrestrial > Deep subsurface > Rock core/Sediment | place: Rifle... | reverse complement strand
GGTATACAGGTTCTCTACTTTGGTTCTAGTACGATCTACACGAAAGGTATAAGACATATCTACATGGTCATTCACTGCAGCTACGTCTTCTACCCGTGCTGTAATAGCAGCAGATAGGTTACGACTTCTGGTTTGAGTCTCTCCCCAATTGAAACCAATACCTATTCCATCTAATAACACTGGATCCAAGATACGAGCAATAGTATCTGAGCAGTACTTTACCTGAGCATCATATAGGTAGACTGGTTTACCTATGAAGGTAGTGAGATCATCTAATTGATTGGTTAAGAAGTCATACCCGTAGAGTCTTTTAAAGATATCCCAAGCACCATGACTATTGTTAATCTCAGATAGGAATTGATACTGCATTGTTGTAGTGAAACCAGTCAAGGTATCAAAGTAATCTTGGAAGTAAGCTGTAACCCCTACATCATCTTTAATACGAAAAGCAGACTCAATATCTCCATAGTGATAGTAACTAGGATCAGCATCTAATCTACGTTTAATGGCTTTCAGTTTAGGAGGCAGACTTCTGTTATAAGCATCTATCATGTAGTCAGGTAGTGTCTTACCCATAATAGATGTAGACGGGCTTGACTGCATGATGTAATCAAATATAGCTTGGCTACCTGAATAGGGTACTGTTGAGTCTCCCCATAGAGTAGCTGTAGATGTATACGCTACTGTCTTCTTCTTACCCCCAATACCTAAGAAACTCATAATAAATACCCCAAATAAAAAGAGAGCCTACTGGCTCTCTTAGTATATTGCAATCTAAGGTTTATGCCGTAGCAGCAGTTCTACCGATACCGTCAAACATAGCATCTACTGCGATACCTACGTTCTTATCATCTAAGAGATTCACAAAGTCATTAAGAGTAGCATCATCAGAGTTCTTACGAACGTTCCAAGTATCAATCATTAACTTAGCAACCTTCTGTTCAGCATCACGTTGGTAACCATCACGCTGTGCCTTGAGAAGTTTGTTCTGTTGATCAATAGCTGAATCCATACCTACTACTGTGTTATCTACCTGAGCTTTCTCAGTAACAACCTTCTGTGTGTAGAGAGCTGATTGAGCGGCTTGTGCTGCAATCTGTGCAGTAAGCATATCAATCTGTTTATTTTGAACTGCAATATTAGCAATAGCTAAATCTAGTTCTTTAGCTTTGAGAGGAATCTCAGCTTCCGCTACTGCTACCTGTGCAGTCAATAGAGCCAACTGTTTTGGTAATTGGAAGTCAATCTCATAGGTGATCTTAGCTACTTGTTTATTAGCTAAACCAGCCTGAGCAGTAAGTAGACTAATCTCAACAGGTAAACGATTAGTACGTTCTGCAACTACAGTGGCAGTCTGTTCAGTAACCATAGCAGTCTGAGCAGTAAGCTGTAACCCCTGTTTAGTTAAGTTAGATACTTCAACTGGTAACTTAGTTGTAGTGGTCTGAATCATGTTATCTGTCTGTGCACCTACCAGAGCTACTTGAGCAGTCTCGTTTGCTACACGTTGAGTCAAGATAGCCAACTCTTGAGGATCTTTGAAGTCGATCTCATATTGGATCTTGGTAGCTTGCTTCGTGACCAATGCTGTTTGAGCTGTAGTCTGTAAAGTACCAGCTTCAATCTGTTCATTCTGTGATACCAAGTTAGCCAATTCAGCAGGTGCTTTATTGGTTGTGTCATACACCACACCATCTTTCTGTGCAGTAGTAAGGGTTGTTTGGGCAGTCAACTGTAGACCTTGCTTGGTTAAGTTAGCTACCTCTACAGGAGCCTTATTAGCAAGGTCATAATCAACCGCAGCTTTCTGTGAAGTAACCAATGCAGTTTGTGCAGTAGTTTGCAGTGTGCCTGCTTCTATCTGTTCATTTTGAGAAGCAAGGTTCAATACTTCAGCAGGAAGTTTAGTTGTACGTTCAGCAGTAATACTAAGAGTCTGTGACTCTACTTGAGCTGTTTGAGCAACAATTTGATCATTCGTAGTCAAGAGGTTAGCAGTCTGTTGATCAATCTGAGCACCCTGTTTAGGTACATTCAATGTCTCAGCAACTACCTGTAATTCCTGCTTACCAATCAATGAAGTCTGGGTAGTAGTCTGTTCTGTTTGAGCGGTTAATTGAGTACCTTGCTTAGTAAGGTTAGCAACTTCAATTGGAGCTTTATTGCTAAGATCATAGGCAAGTACTTCAGTTTGTTTAATGGTTTGTAGATTTTGTGACTCAATCAATTCACCTTGAGAAGTTAAGTTAGCTACCTGTTGAGTAATCTGTGCTAATTCTTTAGGTTGAATATAAGCATTCTTAAACTCTTCGTACCCAGTCTGTACAGTAAGCATGTGAGTTTGTGCTTCTGTATAACCAATAGCAGAACCTAACTGTTGAATCTCCTGTGCAATCTTACTGGCTTCCAATTCAGCATTAGCTGTTTGAACTTCAATAAGAAGAGTCTGCTGATCAGTCTGTTTAATCTGAGCCAATACTAGATCACGATCGGAGTTAAGTTTATCTAGCTCATATGCCTGCTTTTCTTTCTCTAAGAGGAAGGAAGCTGATTGCTGCATAGTTGATTGATAGGCACCCAAGAAGACGTTTGCATAATCAGAGCCAGTAATACGCCCCTTATCATACTCAACGTCTAGATGAGCTTTCATAGTACATAACATACGGTCGAATACACCAACACCACCTACTGTAGTATCAGTAAGGTCAGAGATGTTGATAGGCTGTTCAACCGTTACTGTCTTCAGTAGGATAGTATCGCCCATAATGATTAGTCCTTTGCTGAACGCATAGCTTGAACACGAGCAAGTTCTTTCAGTTCTTGTTCAGTCAATTGTGGGAGATATTCAATACCAAACTCTTTCTGGTATGTCTTCTTAGGGATATCAACACCACGTTGTTTGTTGATAGAGAAATGTTGGAACATGCGTTCCTTCATTACATCAAGAATCATCTGAGGTACATGGAAACCATCAGGTGTATTAAACAATACAAACTTACGCATAACAGGGATAGAAGAATTACTTACTGTGAAGATCTCACCTTGCCAATCTTTCTTAGCTGGGTTGAAACATGTAATGTTTACACGGATCAGCTTAGTAGCTTCAGCTTTCAATTGGTTTAGCTTCAGTGTACGTACTTCTGAATCACTGTACTCACGTACATCTACATCACCTAAACCTCCTGCAATCAACTCTTTGAGCTTATCTGTAGGGATATTTGGTTGATACTTGATACCCATCAAATCAGCACGGGCTTTTAGTGAATCACGTTCATTAGGGGTTTCTAGTTGGTCACTCATGAGTAAATCCTTAATAGTTAGACAATAAAAAGAGGGGAAGATTTAACTTCCCCTCTATCTTAGTTACTTAATTACAGTTTGGCTAGAGTCTTAATCAGAGCAATACGTTCTGGACGTAAAATCATGAAACCGTAGTACCACTTGATTGAACTGAAACCCATCTCGCCATACGGATCATTACGATCTGCAGTAGCTTCACCTGGCTTCTTGGTATACGTCTTGAACTTCACTGACTTACCATCAGTATTGAAGCCAATAGTAGTAAATGATGCATCTCCAATACAGAGCATCGGGAACACGTCATAACGGCTATCACCAGCGTAGTAAGTAGCATCTGCAGCAAGAGCACCGGCATTAGCCCACTTCATCATCTCAGGTACAACAACGAAACGGAACTGATCAATAGAACCTACTTCACCAGTAATTGGTTTAGTTGCATCACCATATTGATGTGTATGAACGAATGCAGGGTTGTTATGCAAATCCTTCATAGCTTTCAATGTAGGCAACAGTTCTGAACCAATGAACATGAAGCGAGCCGCATCAATGGTACGAGTATCTACCATACGTGAACCAGTGATGATGGTAGTTTTCTTAGGTGTACGGTTGTTGTCTAACTGGATCGAGAGATGCATCAAGTCAGAGTAAGAAACGATATCGCCAGCATTCAATGTAGCAGTAGTAGTTGCATCACCAGCAAACTTAACAACACCAGCAGAGTTCAACAAGTCGATCTGCAATGCATCTTCAGTTACTTCAGAAGCACCATTAACCAACTCATTCTGGATGTGTTGTTCGAGTTCTGCATCAGTATCAAAGTCTACTGATTCTTGTGACCATTCATGGAAGAAACCAAACTTCTGGAATGAACCTTCGATCTCTTTACGAGTGAAGCCTACACGGTTAACACGACCACCAGTCTCAGAGAGCAATGGAAGCTTACCTGCAATCATACCTACGTCTTTAGTAGAACCATAGATATTACCTGAACCTTGGATATACGTAGCACCTTTAACAGCACCAACCAAAGTATTTACTTGAGCAAGAGTACCAGCTTTCAAATCAAGCTTAGAGTTAGTCACTGTCCAAGGAGTCACTGTACCAGTCTTAACAGCTACACCAGCTTCAATGGCGTTCACAGCACCAGCAGCAGCAGTAGCATCTGCTTCAGCAGCATAAGTAGTAACTAACTGAGGTAAGTGAGCGAAGTACTGTGAAGTAGTGATCACCGCACCAGCAGCATCCAAACCTTGATCATTCAAGTTCTGATCATCAAGCAATGGCATGTAGTGGAATGCTTTAATAGTCTTACCGAAGTTCTTCGGCATAGTCTGTACATCAGCAAGTTGAGAGAAGTACTGTTCTTTACGGGCTTCAATAAGAGCCTTTTTCCAGTAGTACTGAACATTGATCTGACCACCAATAGTAGAGTCACTACCATTGATAGGATCATTATAAGTTGCACCTTTAGCAGCCATAGTCATTACACCTTTAAGTAGAAGTTGTTAAACGCTTTATACACGTAAGTTTGAAACCTTTGCAAATTCTTCATCAGATAAAGATAACGGGTTGATATCAGATGGCTTAGTTGTAGTTGCTGGAGCTACTCGTGGGGCTGATGCAGCTTGTCTACGAGCATTCAATCCAGTGTTGTCTACCTTAGCTGGGATACCAACTTTAACCTCTGCTTGTTGATTCAGTAAGCCTTGTGCATGTAGATGATTACCTACCTGTACGTATGCCTCAATATCTGGAACCATTAAACGACCTAGAGTACGTTCACGTTGAACGATATCCATAATCTTATCAAAGGTACCATTAGCCATATGATTGTTTAGATCACGTAAAGCTGAAGGAGTAGAGGCAATACGTTCACGACTTACCGCATCAAACTTATTACCTACCATATCTACTAATCGAGTGTATGTAGGGGCATCCTGTAACTCAGATAGGACATCCTCCAACTCAACAGCAGAAGAAGTAGGTGCATAGGTACTGGTCTTGTATTGATTGGCTTTCTCTTCAGAGTCCAAATCATACATTTCCAACCCACTTTCTTTAACTAACTTAGCAATAGCATTAGGGTCTTTCTTGTGAACATCAATGAGGAAAGATAGTTTGTCCTCGGAGAGTAAACCATTGTCCTGAAGCATCTTAAGATAACGACGAGGTTCCTTGAACTCTGCCATCTTCTTATTGTAGTTAGCCCCCATCTGCATTAGAGAGATAATCTCAGAAGGATCCTTAAACTGTAGGTTAGAACCATTAGCCTTGAACTGAGCAGTTACCTGATCATAGAAAGCTTTATAGTCTGTGTCTTCAGTCTTAGTTTCCTCTACTGATTCATTGTCAGTAGGAGTCTCATCTTGTTGCTTAGGGATTACTACTTCCTCGCCTTCATCGTCGTCTACAGTACTCTCGGTCGTCGGACTAACGTCCTCCTCGGTCGGTACTTCGACTTCCTCTTCGGCTTGGACTGCAGGGGTAGTTGCTTCAAACTGTGATGGATCAAGGTTTGCTATCTCTTCATCGGATAGGTCTAGTACACTAGTTACCTTATCTTGCTGGATAGATTCTTGTTCACTCATTCGGTTCTTCTCCTTGGATTTGATCTAATAGATCTTCGCTTTCAGCAATAAATACTTCTGCACTAGAACCATTGAGTTCGATATTCTGTAAGTACTTCATGAAGAAACTAATTGCATCAATACGTTTATTAATATGTTCATTGCCTTCAGGGGTAAGTAAACCAGATTTAGACTTAACTAGATTTAATACCTCTTTCTCTAGATAACCAATACTGATTACTTCTTTGAAGTCTTTGTTCATAAGTAAACGACTTAATGCTTTAGCTTTACTTAAGTCAGTCTTAGCTAAAGTGATCTCAGCTTCAATGGCTATTACATCAGACATCACTGCTTCCTCTGGTTAAAATAATAGGGTAGCAAGCTACCCCTTATAGGTTACGTTATTACTTTAAAGTAATTAAGTAGGATTTGCACTAGGTTGTGGCGCTAAATCAGCAGTAGCACGTAGTTTAAGGACATCACTGTTATGTTTGTTCTTAACCATATCAGCATCATGTTCCTGATCTAATACCTTAGTAGCAATCTGACTATCCGCTTTTTGTTGCTCCTTTTCCATATTACGAGTATGCGTAGTACCAGACATATCATCCATAAACTTAAGATTATTGTTGTCAGCACGGCTCTGGATATCAGCAGCACGAGCCTGTTCAACAGGGATCTTAGCTTGGTGGATACTAGCCTTAGACATAGCTTCAGCAGCTTGAGCACGTAGTAGTTCAGTTTGAGCTTGTTGATGCTCTAATTGAGCTTGCTTCATTGCTTCAGCAGCAGGATCAGGTTGAGGCTTGAAGTTACTAATAGCATGAGCCAGTTCAGGCATCTTACGTAACTTAGCGATATCAGCTAGAACCATACTAGACATACCTGGATCCATGTTATTACCCATAGTCTGTAGCATGAATGCCAATTCTTTAGCTTTAGCTTCATCATCCTCTGCAGTAGAAATACTCAGTTTCAGATCGAAGTTACCTGCAAGGTCATCTCGTTTTACTGGAACGAATTGTTCATTAGTAATTCGGATGACTTCTTCTTCTTCCAGAAACTCTGCATTCATTGCAGTGAACTTACGTCCTACTTGAATAATTCCATTAGCCAGACGACGAAGAATGCCCATCTCACGCTTACTAGCAGCATCCAGAGCACCACGCACACCAGCAGCACTAGTACTACTATTTCCCAGAGATTGTCCTGTAATCCCACTAGAGAACGCTTTAACACCTGTAAGAGACTCCGCTTCATTGTTCATCATACTCAATAAGAAAGGAGCTGACTGAGGAATCTCAGGGAATACGTGTTGATGGATATGTGCCCTTGGATCTGTATTAGGATTGAACTCATAATCCTCACCACGAATATATTTACGTTTATTCGTAGCATCCAAGAGACCTTTACTCATACCTGTCTGTGCATTGGCACTACGACCCATAAGATCAATCATGCCTCGCATTACCGCACCCTGAATACGTTGATTGTCTTCTAACAGGGAACCATCTGGCTCACCATAGATAGACTTACGTACAGGTAAGTACTGAACCACTACAAAAGGTAACTTCTTGTCTGGGTAGGGGTTCTCTTCTAGTCTAATTAATACATCACCTACCCAAGTAGCGACAATAGAGCGAGTAACACCAGAACCATCAATATCCCTAAATCCCCAATACTCGTGAGCGACCAGTTTCTTCCTTGGTTCATCCGCGAACCTGAATGAACTTTGTTCTTGTGATTCAGTTGAGAATCCAGGTGTTGTGAGTGGGGCTGTAGATTGGACATTGATGTTCTCCAGGTTTTTGTATTTGCCATAGCGTTTAAGCTCTGACAGCGAGGTTTCAAATGCGTATATAACAAAGCTTGCCTTATCCAAGTTACCAAGACAAGTGGGGTCAATGTATACATTACGTGAGTCACAAACTTCAACAGTAGGATGATTCTTTATAGTCTTAGTTATAGTTTCCATCTTAGTACCTGTAACTGATACACGTATCGGTTGCTGGTTCTGCATAGACAACTGGACACTCATTCGTACCTCTTCAGGTAATTGAGCAAACTCATCGGGTGCTTCTTGCATCATCTGAGCGTAAGGAGCTAACTCTTGTTCCACAGTAGGATCTACTACAGCCTCATAAATAGGAACTTCCTCTTCAACTTTACCCTCTTCAAAACACCAACCAGTACGAAGAATAACTGTACCCTCATCCACAGCAGTACGGACGTACTCATCAATGAGAGCAGTCTTATCTAACTTAGTATCGAACTGATTATTGAGAACAAGCATATTCTGTTCAGCAGCTTTCTTGTCTTCCCATGTAACAGGAGAGATATCAAACAACTTAGAAGAAGAAAGGAATGGCTCACTCAATGCAGGATAGCGCCATTCAGCCTGCTTACGGATCAATCTAGGTACTAACTTAGATCGCCCTTCTCCTGACTTAATAGAGGCACTACCAGTCGCATTCATATTGTCAGACCAAGTATCCAAGTTCTTTGTATGACTGGATTGAGTAGTTCTGCACTCTTCTAGATCCAACTTCAATTCAGCAAGAGTTGGTTCATTACTCCACTTAGTAAGCTTCTTAAGCATTGGCTTACTGATGTTAGGTTTCACATCATCATCTGGTTGATTCAATTCATTCATTAGGAGCATCCTATGTTGACAGCCACAATCATACAAAATTAAATAAAGATTAGCTAAAAGACTTGCTTAGTAATACTGGTTTATTTACTATCGACCTAAGATGTTTACTCCTAGGAGGTGTTCCCATCTCTGTAACTAGCAGTATCTAGTCGAATAGGTGGAATGCCTACCTTACATTTAAAAGCCCCAACCTTCCAAAGGACTGGGGCTTCTTTTTGCTTAGATAAAACCTTTCCTTTGAAATAAACCAGTATCTAGCTTCTCACTGATATCCAGTCCTTTAGTCATCAATTGAGCACATGCTGCCTCATACTTAGAGTAATAGTTATTACCTGAATGAAATGGCTGTCTGCCTACTACATTACTTAGATCCATTGGATTAAAGATCCTAGACGCAACAAAGTACAGTAGTGCTTCAAGGTACGTAACAGGTAAATCAATTTGTACACCTGTCAAATCAAACCCATCTAGATCAGCATCAGCAATCTTAGGGATAGGTACGTGTCCAGCCTTGTACACTACTGTAAGTACCTGTGGAAGCATCTGTGGGTTCACACTAAGTACACTAGGTACATTGGTATGTACACGATCTACAACAGCCTGTGCAGCACCCCACTCCTTATTGATAGCAGTAACCCGATTATTCAGTGGAATCTCTACATTATCACTATTGAACACATGTAAGATCTCAATGAAATCACCCCCCTCTTTAAGATCATAATCAAGAGTACCTGCTAACACTTCAACAGGTAACTCTACCTGTTTAAGGTCAAACCTCTTATACAATTCAGTCAAACCAAGATTAATATGAGCAATAATCCTATTCCAACTGGCTTGAGGAATAGCACCACTTTCCCCTAGAAAGATCTTACTGAACTCGCCATAAGCCAGTTGATCAAATACATCTGATAGTGTCATAACAACTCCTAAACTACATAGCTAGATTGATAACCTGTATTATCATCCAAGTCATCTATTTCCCATAATCCATCTTTACCTTGGCTCACACTACCTGCATCATCTGAAGGTAACCATACCTGCAATGCAGCCAACATAGAAATAGTATCAATGAAGTCATCATGCTTAGACTTGAATCCTCCTGCACTAACCAAACGTAACTCAGCTAATGCCTCTTGGATCTCAGGACTCTGTTTCTTCTCGTTAGGGAAGTAGATCTTTCCAGCCTTGAACCAAGGAACAACCACATTGAATCGTTGCATCTTGTTAGTGTTAGGACGTATACCAGGTCTATTAGAGTTATCCTTAGTAGCCAATGAAAAGTAGATATTCTTCCTCATCATTTGATCCATGATCCAGGGAATGAATCCTGCCTGCTGTCCTGTTACTTCAATACCAACACTCATTGGTTTGTACAACTGAGCAAACCTAAACAGATCATCAATGTTCTTATCCATTAAACACTTCTTCACTGAACCATCTACCCAGAACCAATCACCTACATTGTTCACTGCCCACACACTAGTAACCGAATAGTCTGAGGACTGTTTCTCAGAAGTAGCATAGTCAGTAGTGATATAGAAATTAAAGAGAGACTTGTTCTTCAATACATTGTCATGACGATACCACCGGATATCACTATCAAGAATAAGACGATCTTCATCACTCATAATCCGCAGCATCATCTCCTGTTGAAAGGATGCAACCCTCCCTTCAAGTACAGCATTGTCATACTGGATCTTCACATAATCATAACTAAAACGATCTTCCCATGACCCCTTAAAGTCTTCCCGATCACAGGGAAACTGTTCACATACAGGGTAGACGTTAACCTTCCAAGCACCACTCTCAACTGCCATATACAAAGGATCATTAGAGTTATAAGGCGTACCACTCCATATGATCAATTGCTTCTTAGGATGCAATGCATACTGAATTGCCTTACTAACGGTATCCTTGATAGAGGCAATCACTGTCTCTGACCTAGCATCTTCATCTGAAACCAAGTCATCCAAGATAGCTAGATTAGGACGAGTACCTAACTCCTTAGTACCGCGTACTCCTGTCTTAGCTCCGTACCCACTGACAATAAACTTCTTACCCTCAATATTAGTAAACTCCCATCTAATATCAGTGAACTTAATCTCAGGGATATACTGCTGAAGAAACTCTGAGTTCTCCCAACGAAACTCTAAGTTCTTCCTCATCTTCTTAACACCATTATCAATAGAGTCACTTACATAAAGGGCAAAGACAATCTCACCAAAGTTAGGTAAAGATCTATGGATAGCCAGATACAAGAACAAGTACTCACCCATAACGGTCGTTTTCCCACTCCCCCTATGAATCATATTAGCAATACGAATACTAATATCCTTCTTACTAATCTCACCTATCTGATCCAACATCTTCAAGTGGAGTACGGGTGTCTTGTTCTCTTCTCCTTTTCCCCCATTAACTAACTTAATAAAGTTCACAAACTCTAACGCAAAGTCACTTGGTACATAGTAAGGATCAACTGTATAGCTAACCCCATCTAACCACTCATCAACTGTCTTAACTGTAATCTCACTCATGAGGCTTATCCCATAGTTCATCTAAAGGCTGAAGTAACTCTTTATTGAGCCATACTTCTACTACCCTATTACTATCCTTTGAGTGCCCCTTACACTTAACACCATCAGGGTAATCCTTATTATCTACCTCAATTACCTGTACAACTTCCCCATAGAAAGGTTGTGACTTAACCCAATAGTAATCACCTACATCAATACTTTCCTCCGCTGGTTCAGTACCAATAAAGAACCAATACAACCAGCCTACGGCTAAACAGCAAACCAGTAAACAAAGACCTAGAACCAGTAATGTATTCATACTTCTCTGCTCTCCCCTTGAATGACTTTACTCTCAGCAATACCCTTAGCATCCATCTGCCCTGATCTAATCTGATCTCTCTGACTAGCTACCAATGCAGCAGTAGCATCCCTCAACTGACCAATAACACTATCCTGCTTATGGGTAATATCAATCTCTACCTTCGATACTTCAGGAGGTCTTAACTGATTCATAATACTATTACAAGCGTCACTTCTAACCTTCTCCGAATTAGCATTCATAGCTAATCTAAACTGTTCATTCAATGCACCTTGATACATATCCATATTCATTACATGAACAGGAACAATCGTCTGAGCAAATACAAGGTTAACTAACTTAGTCTTGTTATACATACTGACATAAGCATGTATATTATTAGTGCTAACCCCATTGGCAAGATGCTGTTGGTAACGATCAGGGAAAGTTTTAATATAAGCCTCAAAGTTAGTATTCCCAAGCAACTTATAACTAACATACTTAACCGCATGAATGTAGTCAGCAATCTTAAACCTCCCATCCTTAATCACAGATGTATAACTAATTAAGTTATCACGATAGTGCTGATAGAACTCTGGATCAATTAAAGCATCATTAACACAATCAACTAACTCCTGACTCACTGGCTTAGTCATCTGTGATGGCATGATTGCCTTAAGATCATCTACTGTCATTGGAACCATATAAGTAACCTCTAAGTACAAACTAGCTATTAGCTTATCTTAAAAGTTTAAGTAATTACTATTATTAATTTTATAGGGAAGAAAACGATAGGGGTAAATTTCTTGAAACTTTCTAGTGAAATGAAATCTTGGTAAGTATGTAGGGGTCTCTCTCCTAGCTGATAATTCATCAACTAACCCCCCGGTGAGAGTCGCTGAGAAAAGGATTGTTACCTTCGGTATATGAATGAATCTTACTGGAGTATTCATCATGTCATTACGTAACGTAGGTCGCTACCCTATCGGTATTGCAATTGGTATCTGTATCGCTATGGCGTTACAAGAGTATTCACCGTCATACGTGTATAACCCTGTACCTTCTTACATAATCGCCATCACATCCCATTAAGGGATGTGTTGTTCTTTCTCCTTCGGAGTAGTAGTGAGACATACCTTTGTGTCTTAATCCTAGGAGTAATACCATGTCACAAGTAACTAAAGCACCAGCTACATTCGGTATGGCAGTGAGCGCTGGTCTCGGTGCAGTCACCTCATCATTGATGATGGTCGGTAACTTTGCTGAGGCAGGTGAGCGTATGTCTGAAGTTGTACTTCAGAAGGCTACCCATTTCGCAGAGATCAATAAGCTTAACGATGATATGACGTATGCCACTGCCAAGGCAGCGGTTGATGCACGACTCGTAGAGTTGAAGGCAAGCGGTCTAACGATTGACCTGAAGTAAGCCAATGAACTCCTCACCTACGGGTGAGGTAGTTCTTTCTTACACATACACATCTGTAGTACCTGCGGTACTACTGCTACGCATACACATGTGAACTATCGTTCACTACACATGTAGACAGTAGCCACGCTAACGGTCTTACAACTTCCTATACAACAGTAAATCTTAGTTATACACCTATA
>Ga0209321_10002260_pt1 | contig 12947 bp, 9 predicted proteins | sample Rifsed16ft4_FD_184012 | JGI IMG/M metagenome (GOLD analysis project Ga0209321, IMG submission 184012) | Soil microbial communities from Rifle, Colorado, USA - sediment 16ft 4 - CSP-I_5_4 (version 2) | ecosystem: Environmental > Terrestrial > Deep subsurface > Rock core/Sediment | place: Rifle... | reverse complement strand
ATGGTGGCGCTGGTCCTCTTTCTCCTCCCGGGTTTCCTCTTCCCGGCGGCCTTGGCCGGGTCGGTACCCGGGGAGACCGAGGTCAAGGCCGCCTTCCTCCTAAACTTCATCAAGTTCGTGGAATGGCCCGACTCCGCGTTCGGATCCCCCGAGGACCCCTATCTGATCTCCGTAGTGGGGAACGACTCCATCGAGGAGGCTCTCAAGGGAATAAGCGGGAAGACGGTCTCCGGGAGGCGCGTTGTCGTCCGGAAGGTGCCAGGCCTCTCGTCGCTTGAGCGATGCCACATTCTCTTCGTGGGCGAATCCGAGCGAGGAAAGGTCGACCAGGTCCTCGGGGCCGTGAAAAAGTGGCCCGTACTGACGGTTGCCGACATCGAAGGTTTCGCGCGCCGGGGCGGGACCATCGGGTTCATCCGGGAGGAAAACCGCGTCAGGTTCGAGATCAACGATGAGTCCGCCGAAAAGGCAGGACTGAAGCTCAACGCGAAGCTCCTCTACCTCGGAAAGATCGTCCGGAGCCGATAGGAGGAAAGAGATGATTCGATCATTCCAGGACGCCCCCATCCAGAGAAAGCTCGTGGCGGTCATCCTGTTGACCAGCGGGCTCGTCCTGGCCGGCTCCACGATCGCCCACGTGATCAACGAGGCGGTCTCCTTCCGGACGGAGGCCCAGAAAAATCTTCAATCGACCGCCACCGTCATCGGGAACAACAGCATCGCGGCGCTGCTGTTCCGGGACAAGAAAGTGGCTGACGAGTCGATCTCGGCGCTCCGGAAAAACGAGTCGATCATTGCTGCCTATCTGATAACTGCCGACCACGAAGTGATAGCCAGTTACGCCGCCCCAAACGCCGTTCCGGGGAATTTGCCCTTAGGAGACTTGCGAGACGCACGCAACAGAACGGTGGACCCCAATGCGCTGGAGGTTCTCCGCAGCCAGGTGGGCTCCTATTGGAACTTCCGCACCATTGACGCGGTGTCGGACATCGTGATGGATCGCCAGCGGGTCGGCACGGTGGTCCTGCGGTCCTCGTTCCAGCAGCTCGGGGACCGTATGAACCGGTACCTCCTCCTCTCCGCCCTGGTCCTGCTGGGTTCCTTCTTCGGGGCGTACCTGCTCTCCAGACGTCTCGCCCCCGTGGTCTCCCGACCCATCGTAGAGCTGGCCCGAACGATGAAGTCCGTCTCGAAGGACAAGAATTTCGGGGTTCGCTGCGAAAAGCACGGCGAAGATGAGATCGGGGACCTGTTCGAGGGGTTCAACGAGATGCTGGGGCACATTCAGGCCCGGGACGAGATGCTTCTCAGGCACCAGGAGGGGCTCGAGGCGGAGGTGGCACGCCGGACTGCCGAGCTCGTCCAGGCCAAAGAAGCTGCGGAGGCAGCCAGCCTGGCGAAGTCCCAGTTCCTGGCGAACATGAGCCACGAGATCCGCACCCCCATGAACGGCGTTCTCGGGATGACGGAACTTCTTCTTCAGGGAGATCTGCCGCCAGAGCACCTTCGATGCGTGGAGATCGTCCGCCGCTCGGGGGAGGGACTGCTCGACATCATCAACGACATCCTGGACTTCTCCCGGATGGAGGCCGGGAGGATCGAGTTGGACGACGTCCCCTTCGATATCGGGGTGGTGGTGGAGGATGTGATGGACATCCTCGCGGAGCGCGCGCAATCCAAGGGGGTCGAGCTGGCCTCGCAGGTCGAGCAGGACGTGCCCTCCGCCCTTCGGGGAGACCCCAGCCGTCTCCGGCAGATCCTGATCAACCTGGTGGGGAACGCCGTGAAGTTCACGAATGAAGGGGAGGTGGTCGTCCGGGCGACCCTAAACGCCCAGGACGAGGGGTCGGTGAACGTACGGTTCACCGTCCGGGACACGGGGATCGGTATCCCCGAGGAGGCGCAGAAGAAGATCTTCGAATCCTTTTCCCAGGGCGACATGTCCACCACGCGGCAATACGGGGGCACCGGGCTGGGGCTGACCATCGCGAAGCAGCTGGTCGGGATGATGGGCGGGGAGATCGGCGTCACGAGCGAGCCCGGTACCGGGTCGGAGTTTTCCTTCACCGTCAGACTCCAAAAGGCGGCAGGGTCGAGCCTGTCCCCGGTGATCGCCCGGACGAATCTCGAGGGGCTGAGAGTGCTCGTGGTAGACGACAACGGAACGAACCGGGAGATCCTCGAGAAGCAGCTGAACGCCTGGGGGATGCGAAGCCGCAGCGCCTGCGGGGGGGAGGAGGCCCTCTCCCTGCTGAGCACGGGGATGGATCAAGGGGCTCCCTTCGACATCGCGATCCTGGACTACAACATGCCCGATATCGACGGACTGACGCTGGCGGGGATGATCAAGCAGGAACCGTCCCTGTCCGGCACCCGCCTCATCCTGCTCTCTTCCATCGGAATCCGGGGAGACGGCCGGAAAGCACGGGAGACCGGGATCTCCGGCTACCTGACCAAGCCGGTCCGCCAGTCCGTCCTCTTCGATTGCATCGCCACGGTGGCGGGGGCGCGCGACCTTGGGGCGCAAGAGAACATGGTGACCCGATACTCCGTTTCGGGGGAACGGGAGAAGATCGAAGGCAGGATCCTGCTGGTGGAGGACAACTCCGTGAACCAGCAGGTCACCCTCGGGATGCTCAAGGCGCTCGGGTGCCGGGCCGACATCGCCGTGGACGGTCAGGAAGCGCTCGACGCGATCGCCCGGGAACCGTACGACCTGGTCCTGATGGACTGCCAGATGCCGGTCCTGGACGGGTACGAAGCCACCAGGATCCTCCGGACCCGGGAGCGGGAGAGCGGGGGAGGACGCCTCACCGTTGTGGCCCTCACGGCCAACGCGCTGCCGGGCGACAGCGACCGTTGCCTGGCCGCCGGGATGGATGATTACCTGAGCAAGCCTTTCACGATCCAAAAGCTCCACGAAACGCTTGCAAAGTGGATCACCGGGGATGGAAAGCCGAATGCGGGCAGGGGGGCCGTAGCACCGATGGGGACGTCCGACCCGGCAGCGGATCGGACCTTTCCGATCAACCCGGCCGTGCTGGACGGCATCCGGGCTCTCGATAACAACGGGGACCAGGGCCTCCTCGGGAAGGTCCTCTCCCTGTACCTCTCCGACTCCCCGAAACTGGTGGAGGGAATCCTCTCCGCCACGGCGAAGGGAGACGGGGAATCCCTCCGGATGGCCGCCCACACCCTGAAGTCCAGCAGCGCGAACGTGGGTGCGACCGACCTTTCGGAACTCTGCCGGAAGATCGAGGAAATGGCCCGGGCCGGGGAGATGCCGGCTGGCGGGAACCCACTGTTGAGAAGGCTCGAGGAGGAATACCGGTCGGTCCGGGAGGCGCTGTCGACCATCCGGATGGAGAATACGGCGTGAAGGGGCGAAAAAACGGGATCCGGGACGCCGCGAAACCCGGGAAGGTGGCATGGACGGGTCCATGAAAAGGCACGGATCACCATCCCCCCCGCTGATCCTGGTGGTGGATGACGATTCCGGTACGAGGCTGCTGGCTTCGGCCTCCCTCGGAAAAGCCGGGTTCGCCACGGTGGAGGCGGCCGACGGCGATGACGGCATCGCCGCCTTCGAGCGATTCCGGCCGGACCTCATCCTGCTGGACGTCATGATGCCGCGGATGGACGGATTTTCCGCCTGCCTGGAGATCCGCAAGCGTCACGGCGGGGACCGGATCCCCATCCTGATGATGACCGGCCTCGAGGACGTGACCTCCATTCACCGGGCCTACGAGGTCGGTGCGACGGACTTCGTTACCAAGCCGATCAACTGGGTCGTCCTCGGGTACCGGGTCAGTTACCTCATGCGAGCCAGCCATGCGTTCATCGACCTGGCCAACAGCGAGGAGAAAACCCGGGCCCTGATGCGTGCGATCCCGGATCTGATCATACGGATCGGGGCGGACGGGACCGTTCTGGACTTCGTCACAGGCGTGGAGTCCGGGGCGCACCCGCCCATGGAAGGCTGGGCTGGCCGGAAGCTTTCGGAGATGATTCCGGGCGAGGCGGCGGCGGAGGCGTTCCGCCGCGCCGAGCAGGCACGGATGACGGGGAGTATCCAGGGGTTTGAGTACGACCAGGCCTTCGGGGTGGAGTCCCGGAGCTTCGAGGCGCGAATCGTCTTGATCCCGAACGGGGAGTCGCTGTTCATCGCCCGGGACATTACGGACCGGAAGAAAGCGGAGAAACAGCTGGCCTACCTGGCCTACCACGACACCCTGACCGGGCTGCCCAACCGGGTGACCTTCAACGAGCGGCTCGTCCTGGACCTGGTCCGGGCGAAGCGCCGGACGGAGGTCGTGGGGGTCGTGCTCCTGGACCTGGACCGGTTCAAGGAGGTCAACGACACCCTCGGCCACGAATACGGGGACAAGCTCCTCGTGGCGGTGGCGCAGCGGCTCCAGGAAATGGTCCGGGATACGGACACCGTGGCCCGGATATCGGGGGATGAGTTTTGCGTCATCCTGCCGGACCAGAAGGACGAGCACGCCGCCGTGGAGGCGGCCCGAAGGATTCGACACGCATTCATGACACCTTTCCCGATCGGCGGGCAGGAGATTCACATGACCGCCAGCATGGGGCTCAGCCTGTTCCCCTTCAACGGGGACGCGCAGGAAATCCTCGTGAAGAATGCGGACATCGCCATGTTCCGGGCCAAGGCGCTGGGGAGGGACACCCTTCAGGTCTTCTCGGAGGAGATGAGCGTCGCGGTAGAGGAGCGGGCACGGATGGAGAAGGGGCTCTGGAAGGCCTGCGAGAGGAACGAGTTCATCGTCCACTACCAGCCCGAGATCGACCTGCAGACCGGGATGATCGTGGGTGCGGAGGCGCTGGTGCGGTGGCAAACCCCGGACAAGGGGCTTGTTCCCCCGATGCAATTCATCCCCCTCGCGGAGGAGACGGGCTCGATCGTCCCCATGAGCGAGTGGGTCCTCCAGACGGCCTGCGCCCAGGCGAAGGCATGGCAAGAGAAAGGATATATGCCCTTCCGGATCTCGGTCAACGTGTCGGCCCGGCTGTTCCAGCAGTACGACCTGACCAAAACGATCTTGGACATACTGGAGCGGACGGGGCTCGGGCCGGATTCTCTCGAACTGGAGATCACCGAGTCCGTGGCGATGCAGAACATGGAGGCCAGCATGGGTACCCTCTGGACGTTGAACGGGTTCTCCATCCGCGTCGCGATGGACGACTTCGGGACCGGGTACTCCTCGCTCGCCTACCTCAAGAAGTTCCCGATCCACCTCCTGAAGATCGACCGTGCCTTCATCAAGGAGCTGGACCGCAATTCCGAGGACCAGACGATCGTGAAGGCGATCATCGCGATGGCACATACCCTGAAAATCGACGTGATCGCCGAAGGCGTGGAGAGGCCGGAGCAGCGCGATCTCCTGAAAGCCTACGGCTGCGGCTACGCCCAGGGATTCTATTTCAGCAAGCCCGTCCCCGAAAGGGATTTCACAAAACTATTATCGGAAAACAGGAGGATGTACCTATGAAGAACCGACCTTTCGCAGGAAGACTCGTTACCGCCCTCGCCCCCTTGTTGCTCGCCTTGTGGGGGAATCCGGAGGCTGTCACCCCGGCGCCGCCCCCGGTCGACTCCATAAGCCTGGAAGAGCTCATGAACATCCCGGTCTACGGCGCCTCCAAGTACGATCAGAAGGTCACGGAGGCCCCGTCCTCGGTGACCATCGTCACCTCCCGGGACATCGTGAGGTACGGCTACCGGACGCTGGCGGACATCATCCGGGCCCAAAGAGAGTTCTACGTCAATTACGACCGGAACTACCATTACATGGGCATCCGGGGCTTCCTCCGACCCGGGGATTACAATCTCCGGGTTCTTCTGCTCATCGACGGTCACCGGACCAACGATGCCGTATACGACTCGGTGTTCATCGGCACCGCGTTCTTCCTGGACGTCGACCTGATCGACCGGGTGGAGTTCATCCGCGGCCCTGGCTCCTCGCTGTACGGGAGCAACGCCTTCTTCGGGGTGATCAACGTCATCACCAAGACGGGAAAGAACTATCAGGGGGCGGAACTGTCCGGGGAAGCGGGCAGCTTCGGGACGTACAAGGCGCGTGCGACGTACGGGAAGCGGGGGGAGAGCGGGATCCAGGGGGTCGTTTCCGGCACGTGGTACGACAGCAAAGGGGATGACCGGCTCTTCTTCAAGGAGTTCGACGACCCGGCGACCAACAACGGCATTGCGGAAAATGCCGACGGGGACAAGTTCTACAGCGCCTTCGCGAACCTCTCCTGGCGCGATTTCACCCTCCAGGGGGCCTGGGTCGACCGCACCAAGCAGATCCCCACGGCCCCGTGGGACACCTTCTTCAACGACAATCGTACCCAAACGACGGACGGAATGGCGTACGTGGACCTGAAGTACGACGCGTACTTCGGAAGAGGCTGGAACCTCACGGCACGGGCCAACTACAACTACTACTGGTATTACGGGGACTACGTGTACGATTTCAACGCGGATCCCCTGAACCCGTCGCTCGTTGTCAACCGGGACAAGACCTGGGCGAATTGGGTCGGCGCGGAGCTGACGATGCGGAAGCGGGCGTGGGAGACGCACATGCTGACCTTCGGCGCCGAGTACCGGAACAACTACCGCCAGGACCAGATGAACTTCGACGACACGGACCCGCGTGCCGTCTACATGGACGAAAAACAGAACTCCTACCTCTGGGCCTTCTACCTCCAGGACGACTTCGAGATCTTCAAGGGGCTGAAACTGAACGCCGGGCTCCGGCACGATCATTACTCGACCTTCGGGGCGACCACCAACCCGAGAATCGCCCTGATCGCATCCCCCCGGCAAGGATCGACGCTCAAGTTCCTGTATGGACAGGCGTTCCGTGCACCCTCGGCATACGAACTGTACTATAACGACGGAGGCAGAACCCAGAAAGCCAGTCCGGACCTGAACCCCGAGACGATCAAGACGTATGAGCTGGTCTACGAGCAGTCCCTGGGCGGGAATGTCCGGGGAACCGCAACCGGGTACTATTACAAGATCAAGGATCTCATCAACTTTGGAATCGACCCGGCCGACGGTCTCCTGGTTTTTGAAAACCTCAACAGCGTAAAGGCGCACGGAGTAACGATGGAGCTCGAGGGGAGGTGGGAAGGAGGTTTCGAGGGGCGGGCCAGCTATACATACCAGAAGACCGAGGATGATATGACGGGACAGGAACTGGAGAATTCCCCGCGGATCCTGGCGAAGTTCAACCTGGGCGCGCCCGTCATCAAGGAGAAGCTGTTCGCCGGAGCGGAGGTGCAATACACGAGCAGCAGGAAAACCGTGCAGGGGAACCGGACAAACGGGTTCTGGTTGACCAACCTGACCTTGTCGACCCCGCGTCTGTGGGAACGAGTGGCTCTGTCGGCATCCGTCTACAACCTCTTCGACAGGGGGTACGGAGACCCGGCGTCCACGGAACACCTGCAGGATGTCATCATACAGGACGGGAGGACCTTCCGTGTGAAGGTGACGGCTTCCTTCTAACCGATATGGATTGACCGAGGATGACATGACGAAATGACACCTGCTCGCGTCCCTCTATTCCCTCCTCCGCCATTCTCCGATCGCAGGAAGGAAGGGTTTCCAGGGTGGCCGACGGCGATACCCTTACTCTTGTCACCCGGGAGGGGACGAAGTTCCGGGTGCGGCTGTTCGGAATCGGCATAAAACGGAAACGCCCCGGCACGAACCCCCGGTTCTTTCATCGCGTCCCGGCCGGCAATGAGTGTATAATTGCAACTGGCGGGGAGGGACCGGAAACCATGAAATCCAAGCGCGCCTACCGCGTGATCTTCCATAACCAAGGGAACGTCTACGAGCTTCATGCCCGGAAGGTAAGCCAGGGCGATCTGTACTCGTTCGTCGAGGTGGAGGATATTCTCTTCGGGGAGCGAGGTGGCATGCTCGTGGACCCCTCGGAGGAGAAGCTCAAGTCGGAATTCGCGAGCGTCAAACGGACCTACATTCCGCTGCAGGCGATCGTGCGGATCGACGAGGTGGAAAAGGAGGGGGTGAACAAGATCATCGCCGCCGCGGAGACTTCGTGCAACATAACGCCCTTCCCCATGCCGGTCGGTCCCACGGGCGGCAAGCCCCCCAAAGGCTGACCCCCCCGTTTATACCGTTGTTTACAACCCGCGTTTCTCCCGGAAAAAGACCCCGTGCATGATCCCCTGTTCGGATGGCGGCCATCGGGATTGATTGTCCCGGTCAGGGAGGGTGTTGATAAAATCCGCGTTTCCCCCCGCAATTTCGCGCCCCGGGAATGAAGGACGCCCCGGTTTCCCTCAAAATCTTCTTTATCATCGATCTTTTTCAAGGTTATGGGAAAAACAGCAAGAAGCGGAAAATTTAATCGTTTTACGGAATTTTCCACAGATTTTGCGGAATTCCTGTTGACAGGGTTGTGGAATATGGTCGGTGCGCCAAGCCTGTCTTGCCGATAAACGCGTTGTCTATTTTTTAGGCACGGAGGCGGGCTCAGTATCCCCTGCTCGGTTTCCACCAGTCGAGGTTGCGGGAAGGTCCCTTCGTGGCTCCCAGGCGGGATTCCACCTGTTCCAGGAAGAAGGGCTCGAAGACCCCCTTCGAGGCGCAGGGGAGCCATTCGGAGAACCGTTCGTCCGTGTACTGGGAAGCCCGGTACGACGCGTCGATTCTCACCGTGGTCCGGAGTCCGGTTCCCCGGATGACGGAAATCGTGTACTCTCCGACCAGTCCCCGGAGGACGTGGTACCGGTTCGGGCTTCCGCAGAAGCAGTACCTCGAATCGTACCTGCCCAACTCGAATTGCCGCAGTTCGATGTCGCGATCCTCCGCGACGATCCTCCCCGACTCCTTTTCCATGGACTTCACCTGGATGTTCTGTTCCGAAAGAGATACGAGAACGGTTTCCCACACATCGGTGTATTGGTTTCCGTAGGTCCGGGAGGATGGGATCGCCTCCTTGGGGGGAGGGAACGTGGCGCATCCCGCGAGAAAGGAAAAACAGAAGACAAGCAGGAACTCAACTACGAAATATCGTCGGGATCTCTTCATCTCCGGCCCCCGATCCATGGGTCCGACCATAGGATTTCCGTGTGGGTGTCTCCAGGCCTCATGTGCTCAAGCGTAGTGAAAACCGGTGAAAAGCACAAGCGCCGGGATGCGCCGAAACGATTCCCGTTGGCTATTCCTTCACCTTCTTCGCCCGATACTGGGAGTAGGCGTCCCGAACGGCGACGTACGGGTCGAGGGCCGATTTCGTAAGATCCTCGTATTCCCCGATCCGCAGGGACACCTCGTTTTCCGCCTTGAGCGCCTTTGCGCCGATGAGGACCTCGGTGTCCCCTACGTGGTTGACCGGGTCGAGGAAAGAGTCCCCCGCCAGCCCTGCCGCATCCCGCAGGCTCGAGGGCCCAAGGATGGGCAGGACGATGTACAGCCCGTGCCCGAGCCCGTATTTTCCGAAGGTCTGGCCGAGGTCCTCGTCCCGGGGGTCGAGGTGGAAGTCGTTCTTCGCGGGGTCGAAGAGCCCCCCGATCCCCGCCGTCGTGTTGATGCCGAACCGGAGCAGTTCCACCCCGGAGTTCCGGATCTTCCCCTGGAGGAGGTTGTTCACGACCCGGATGGGCATCGTGATATTTGCGAAGAAGTTCCTCACGGAGAGGCGAATTCCCTCCGGGACAACCGCCCGGTATCCCCGCGCCACGGGTTTCATCACCCAGAAATAGACCTTGTCGTTCACGACGAACAGGACTTGGTTCAGCGGCTCGAGGGGGTCCGCGAGGGCGGGGGGCGGGGTTTCTTGCGGAAACGGCTCCTCCGCGGGAGATGGCTCCACGGAAGACGGATCGGTGACCATGTTGTCCCGGGGGGTCGCATCCGTCACCCCCCCGGCGGTTTCGCTCTCGACGGTCCCGGCGGCCGCCTTCTCTCCCTCTTCTGCGGCGAAAGCCCTCGCCGGGGGGAAGAGGAGAAGCGCGGCGAACAGACAAGCGAAAATAGAACGTCCGGACATCGGTTTCTCCCGTGCCGTCCCGGCACGCCGGAATCTGTCACCGGGGAAACTCCTCCAACAATTCCCCTCCCGGTGCCAGGGGCTCGCGGGCGGCTTCCTATCCGCTACGCTCGCGACCTGCGACCGCTCGCTGCCGATTCCGCTCGACGCAATTTCCCGGGGACATTCCTGATTCATCTCCGGGATGCGGGAGAGGAGTGTCCCCGCCCAACGCTCCGAGGAATCCCCCGCTACGCCCCTTGGCACCGGGAACCACGCACGGATACGTTGCCTATTTATAAAGCGTAGTCCTTAGGTTCCGGGAATCCCCAAGACGATTCACTCCGCGGGGAAAGCAACGTTTTCGCGAAATTATGATCTAAAGATACTAGAAGGTTCCTCTCGGCACGATCCGGAGGAACCGCAGGCGGTATCGAGGCCCGAAACGCAACCGCCGGGGAGACGCGATGGTCTCGTTGGCCGAATCGATCGGGAAGCGGGTTCTGCTGACGGTCAGAGGCATGGGGAGGATGATGATCTTCCTCTACGCCACGGTCGCGACCCTTCCCTTTCCTCCCTACCGGGTCCGAGGCATCGTGAAGCAGGTTCACTTCATCGGGATGAAGTCCGTGTTTGTCATCGTCCTGACGGCGGCGTTCACCGGGATGGTCCTCGGCCTCCAGGGGTACTACACGCTGCGGAAATTCGGTTCGGAAGGCCTCTTAGGATCCGCGGTGGCCCTTTCGCTCATCCGGGAACTGGGGCCGGTCCTGTCGGCGCTCATGGTGACGGGGCGGGCCGGTTCCGCCCTGACCGCGGAGATCGGGATCATGCGGATCGGGGAACAGATCGACTCGCTGGAGTCGATGGGGATCGATCCCGTCAAGTTCCTCATCTCCCCACGGCTCCTCGGGGCCGTTGTGTCCGTGCCGCTGCTCACGGCGATATTCGACGTCGTCGGGATTCTGGGAGGGTACGTGGTGGGGGTAAAGCTCCTCGGGGTGAACGCCGGCGTCTTCTTCGGGCAGATGGAGGCCAGCGTGGAGTGGAATGACGTTGCGAACGGGCTTATAAAATCGCTTGCCTTCGGAGTGATCATCGCGTGGGTCTGCACGTTCAAGGGATATTTCACCGGCAGGGGGGCGGAAGGGGTCAGCCAGTCGACCACATCCGCCGTCGTCCTATCCTCGGTGCTGATCCTGGTCGGCGACTACTTCCTGACCTCGGTGCTCCTGTGAGCGACCAATCCCCGATCTGCGAACCGTGCGGGCTCGAAACGCTTCCCGCGCCGGACGGGGAACCGATCATCCGGCTGGTGAACGTCGAGAAGACCCTCGACGGGAAGATGGTGCTCGATGGGGTGAACCTCGACATTCCCCGCCGGAGGATCACCGCGATCATCGGCCTGAGCGGAGCGGGAAAGAGCGTGATGCTCAAGCACATGATCGGGCTCATTCGGCCGGAACGCGGACAGGTCCTGGTCGACGGTGTGGACATCTCCCGCCTCTCCCGGGGGGAGCTTTACAAGGTTCGTCGCCGATTCGGGATGCTCTTCCAGGGGGGCGCGCTCTTCGACTCGCTCACCGTGTACGAGAACGTGGCGTTCCCGCTGCGGGAGAAGACGGAACTGGGGGAGGGGGAGATCCGGGAGCGCGTCCTCTCGCGCCTGGCTCAGGTGGGGCTGGAGGGTGCCCAGGGAAAATTCCCCGACGAGCTGAGCGGGGGGATGGTCCGTAGGGTCGCCTTTGCCCGGGCAATGGTGACGGATCCGGAGATCATCCTGTTCGACGAGCCGACAACGGGCCTGGACCCCATCATCCGGAACTCGATCCTGAATCTTATCTGCCACACGTATCATCAGCACGGCTTTACGATGGTGATGATCAGCCATGATATCCCGGAGATCTTCCTGTGGAGCCACTACGTCGTGGTGCTCCACGACGGGAAGGTGGTCGAGGCGGCTCCTGCGGCGGAGGTTGTGCATTCCGTCAATCCCTTCGTTCAGCAACTGATCCGGGGGGATATCACGGGGCCGGTCCATCTCATGTAGGAGGATGGGGATGCAGCGACTGAACATCGAGACGGCCGTAGGCCTGTTCGTCCTTCTCGGGATCGGGTGCCTTGCCTGGCTTTCCATAAAGCTCGGAAAACTGGAGATCGTGGGGGGCGACTACGTGCCCGTGCATGCGGAGTTTGCCTCGGTTTCGGGGCTGAAAAAAGGGGCGAGTGTGGAGATCGCCGGGGTCGAGATCGGGAAGGTGGAGTCGATCACGCTTAACGACTACAAAGCCGATGTCCTGATGAAGATCCGGACGGGGGTCAGGCTGTCGGAGGACACCATCGCCTCCATCCGGACCCGCGGGCTCATCGGGGACAAGTTCGTGAACCTCTCTCCCGGCGCGTCGGACCGCCTGATCCCCTCCAACGGAACGATCCGGGAGACCGAGTCCGCCGTGGACCTGGAGGAACTGATCGGTGAATTCATCCATGGAAGCACCAGGTAGGGCGGTCCCGGCGGGGTCGAAGTCCTTCCTTCGGCGCCCCCTTCTGGGCTGGGCGCTCCTGGGGGCAGTCCTGTGGGTCTGCCCCGCCCCCTCCTTCGCAGGCGCACCCACCGAGCAGATCCGGGGGACGATCGACCGGGCGATCGAGATCCTCAAAGAACCCTCGCTCGCGACGAAGGGAAAGAAGGAGGAGCGCCGGGGACTGCTCCGGAAGGAGATCGCGCCGGTCTTCGACTTCGCGGAGATGGCGAAGCGCTCCCTCGGGCCCAACTGGCGCGGGAGGACTCCCGAGGAACGGGACCGGTTCGTCGCACTTTTCCGGGAGCTGCTCGAAAACTCCTATCTCGGGAAGATCGAGGCGTACCAGGGGGAGGTGATCCGGTACGACAAAGAGAAAGTCGACGGTCCGTAC
>Ga0209321_10002259_pt1 | contig 12948 bp, 10 predicted proteins | sample Rifsed16ft4_FD_184012 | JGI IMG/M metagenome (GOLD analysis project Ga0209321, IMG submission 184012) | Soil microbial communities from Rifle, Colorado, USA - sediment 16ft 4 - CSP-I_5_4 (version 2) | ecosystem: Environmental > Terrestrial > Deep subsurface > Rock core/Sediment | place: Rifle... | reverse complement strand
CTCGCCGGCGCCACGATCGCGGTCGCATCCGCGCTCACCGCGGTGTGGCCGGACCGCATCCGTGCCTGACCGCGCGGGTACGATTCCCGTCATGGCCGACGCCCGAGCCGCCCTTGACCGCCCCAGCCTGACCATCGTCCTGCCTGCCTACAACGAGGCGGTTCGTATCGGGCCCGCGCTCGACGAGCTGTTCGGCTACCTCCACCGGGGCGGCCCGGCGCGGGAGGGCGGCCGTTCCTCGGACGAGCTGGGGCCGTGGGACGTGCTGCTCGTGGACGACGGCAGCACGGACGCCACGGTGGCCCTCGTTGAGCGCCGCCCCGAAGCTCTGCCGGGGCCGGACGGCTCCCCGCCGCCATTGCGCGTACTCCGCCAGCCCCACGGCGGCAAGGGCTCGGCCGTGCGGGGTGGGATGCTGGCCGCCACGGGCGACCTCGTCGTCTTCACCGACGCCGACCTGGCCACCCCGCCCGACCAGATCCCGCTGCTGACCGAGGCCCTGGCCACGCACGACGTGGCCCTCGGTAGCCGCGTCCAGCCCGACGGCAGCGACCGCCGCAATAGCCAGCCGCTCTACCGGCGCGTGCTCGGCCGAGCCTTCCGCGCCCTGGCCGCGGCCTGGGTTTCGACCGGCCCGGTGCCGGACACGCAGTGCGGCTTCAAGGGCTTCCGACGGGACGTCGCGCAGGACCTCTTCGCACGCCAGCGCATCACGAGCATCGTCTTCGATGTCGAGCTGATCCACGTCGCCCACCGCCAGGGCCGGTCCATCGCCATCGTGCCCGTCCAGTGGAGCGACAAGCGCGGGTCGCGCATGCGCCTCCGCCCGGGGCTCGCGCTGCGCGTGGCCTGGGACCTCTTGCGCATCCCGCTCCTGCACCGGCGCGCCGGATCCTGAGGCCGGCAATCCTCGTGCGCGAGCGCCTGGCCCGCACCTTCGGGCTCCGCCTGCTCTTCGAGCCGCGCTTCCAGGTCACGGCCCTCTCCCTGCTGGCCGTCATCGCGGTCGCCTTCCGCGCCGTCCAGTTCGCCGCCCTGACCCGGGCGGAGCAGTTCGGCTACGACCTCTCCGCGTACTGGTTGGCTGGCCGCCGCCTCCTTGATGGTGAGTCGATCTACACCGCCGCCCAGCTGGCCGGGCAGTACGCCCCGCAGGGCCAGGGCCTGTACCTCTACCCGCCCTTCCTGGCGGCCCTGTTCATGCCGCTCGCGACGCTCTTCCCGGACGGCTACCTGCTGCTGGCCTGGCTCTGGGCAGGTCTCGGCGCCGTGATCCTCGTCGCGACGGTGGCCTGGATCGCGCGCGCCCACGGCATCGTGGCCGATCGGCGCAGGTTGCTGCTCCTGCTGGCGGCCGCCTTCGCATTCCCGCCCGTCATCGGCGAGCTGGTGCTGGGCAACGTCCACCTGGAGCTCTTGGGCCTGTTCACCCTGGCTTGGTGGGGCGTCCGCCGCGGTGGCGCGCGCGGGGAGGCGGTGGCCGGGCTCGCCATCGGCGCGGCAGCTCTGGTGAAGATCGTGCCGATCGTCGTGGTCGTCTGGTTCATCGCCACCGGTCGCTGGCGGGCGGCCGCCTGGTCGGTGCTCGGCGCCGTGCTCTTGGCGGTCCTGACACTGCCGCTGACCGGGCTCCAGCCCTGGCTCGACTACCCGGCCGTCCTCGCCAACCTGGGCCGACCGACCGACGCCACGGACGCGCTCGCCCCGGCCGTCTGGCTGGGCGACATCGTGGGGCCAGGGATCGCGCGGATCGCGGTCCTCGCAACGGCAGTGGCGGCCATCGCCTGGAGCGCCTGGCGTCTGGTGGAGCCCGCCTCCTACGCCGTCGCGGTCGCGTCGGCCGTGCTCGTCGCCCCGGCCGTCTTCCACCACTACCTGGCCATGCTCGTGCTGCCCATGCTGGTGGCCCTCGTGGCGTCGGAGCGCCGCGGCTGGCTCGCCGCCGCCTACCTCGCGATGTGGGGCGGGCAGCAGCCTGCCCTCGGCGGCCTGGGCTGGCTGCTCAACCGGGCGCTGCCGGCCCTCGGGGCGCTGCTGGTACCGGTCGGGCTGCTGGTCTGGGGGCGGCGTCCGCCCGACAGCAGCGAACGGGTGGACGACCCATGACCACCGCGTGGAAGGTGCGGATCCCGACGCTGCTGCTGTGGGCGTCCCTCAGCCTTGTCGGCGTGTACCTCGTATTCGTCGTGGGCGGCTTTCCGGGCATCTACCAGGTCCATTGGCGGTTGGTCACGCACGCCGTGACACTCGTCATCGTCAGCGGCTGGCTGGTCGCCCTCGTGCGGCGCCCCGAGCTGCTGGTCGTGCCCCGTCTCGCGATCCCCATCGGCGGCGTCCTGGCCGCGATGGTCGCCTCCACGTTCCTCAGCCGCTGGCCGCGCTTCGGGTGGGAGACCGTGCTCTCGGCGGCGGGCGCTGCCCTCGTGTTCGGTGTCCTCGTGACCGTGTTCGCCGTGCCCGGGCTCCGCGTCCGCCTGCGGTTTACCGCAGCCGCGCTGATAGTTGGGGTCGTCCTGGCCTACGCCCTGCAGCTCATCGCCCTCTGGCTCGACTTCTGGGGGACCGTCGGCCGTCTGACGTTGCCACCGCTTCGGCCGGCCTACGCCGGGCTCATCTTCGGCACGCCGAACATCCCGGCCGGCGTCGTCCTTGCCTTCCTGCCGCTCGTCCTGGCGTGGATCCACGGCTCGTCGCTGCCCCCCATGGCCCGGCGGATGTCGATCGGTGGCCTGGTCGTGGTGGGGCTCTTCGACCTGGTCGTGTCCGGTTCGCGTGGCGGGCAGCTCGGCTTCGTGGCGGCCGGACTCGTCGGTGGGCTGCTCTGGGCGCTTGGTCGGCGCAGGGGAGATGGGTCGCAGGCATTCAACCTTGATCGGCGCCGCGTGCTCGCCGGAGGAGCGGTCCTCGCGGTCGTGGCGTTCGCCATGGTGGCCCTCGCACCTCGGCTCCTGGCGCGCCTGTCCGATGCCGGGGCCGGCCTCCGGCTCACCTTCTGGCGCGAATCCCTCGCCACGTTCGCCGATCATCCCCTGGCCGGGACCGGGCCGGGCACGTGGGCGTTCGCCCACTGGGCCTACCGCGACGATGTCCGCCCGCTCGACGTCGTAGCCCACGCCCACGACGCGCCGATCCAGCTTGCCGCGGAGATGGGGCTGGTCGGCCTCGTGGCTGGCGCGATCTTCGTGGCCGGCGTCGTGGGGCTGATCGCCGTCGCGTGGCGGCGACGGCCGGGGCTCGAGGTCATCGCCATCGCGTCCGGCCTGGCCGGCCTGGCCGCCCAGAGCCTCGTCGACAACTTCTCCGACCTGCCCCTCTTCGTGGGCGGTGTCGCCTTCCTGCTGGCCTGGCTGGAGAGCGGCGTCGGACGGCGGGCGTTCCTGGCGCCCGCACGCGTTCGTCTCGGCGCGGGCGCGGCTCTCGCGCTCGTGGCCGCCATCGCGGTGACCACCGTGCTGCCCTGGGATCGTGCCGCCGCCGCCTACCTCGACGGGGTCCGCGCGCAGGACCGAGGCGAGTGGGCGAATGCAGAGGCCGCGTATGCGACCGCTCTCGACCTCGACGCGGCGTACCCCCTGTACCGCGCTGCGCATGGGATGGCGGCGGCCCAAACCGGGGACCTCGCGACGGCCGCCAGCGAGCTCCAGGTCGGAGCTGCCCTGACCGACGATCCCTTCATGGCCGTCCAGGCCGCGCTGGCGCTGGCCGTATTGGGCCGTGACGCGGATGCGCGCGCGGCGCTCGATGCCGCCACCGAGCGCGGCACCGTCCACCGGGACCTGGCGCTGAACGCCGGCCGGACGGCCGAGCTCCTCGGGCAGGCGGACCAGGCGGCGGGCTTCTACGCCACCGCCATCGCCACCGATCCCGACCTCGCGTCATCGTCGTACTGGCGTGCGCCGGGCCGGCCGCTGCCAGCGGTCGACCAGTTCGAGGCCGCTCTCGCACGGCTCGCCGGGCTCGAGGGCGTGGACATCGACCCGACCCAGGCGGCCGTGCGGATCTGGGCATTGGCCGGGGAGACCGACCGGGCCCGCGCGGCGGCCGCATCGCTGCCGCCCGGGGCTTCACGCGACGCCGCGGCCGCCTTCGTGGAGGCGATAGCCGGCGATCGCCTGGCGCTCGAGCGCCTGCGGGCGATGGCCGACGCAGACCCGCTCGGCCCCGCCGTCGCCGGGCTGGCCACCGTTGCGAACGCCGTCGACGACCAGTCCGCCGACCGCTATCGCCACTGGGTCTCACTCATCGCCTCCGGGTCGGACCGGGCCGGGCGAACGACGGTCATCGTCGCGCCCGACGGCGGCGAGGCGGCGCTTTACGCCGACGTGGGCCCAGGCATCGCCGAGGAGGTCTACCTGCGCGACCGCGGGATCGTGACCATGGTCCCCCAGGCCCTCGTCGTCGGGTACCGCTGATGGCGCGCCTCGTCATTCTTGGGATCAACTACGCCCCGGAGACGACCGGCACCGCGCCGTACACGACCGGGCTGGCCGAGCACCTCGCCGCTGCCGGCCACGAGGTGATGGTGGTGACCGGGATGCCCCACTACCCGAGCTGGCGGACGGCGGCGGACTATCGCGGCCGGCTCACGATGCGCGAGGAGCGCGGCGGTGTCCACGTGATCCGCCGGGCTCACTACGTCCCGCCCGTACAGTCCGCCGTGCGCCGCGCGCTCTACGAGGCGACCTTTCTGGTCATGGCGCTCGCGCCCGCCTTCCGCGTCCCGGCAGATGCGGTAATCGGCATCGTGCCGAGCCTCTCCGGGGGCATCCTCGCCCGCCTTGCGGCCTCCCGCCGCAGGATCCCCTACGGCCTCCTCTTCCAGGACCTCATGGGCCCCGCCGCCGCCCAGTCGGGGGTCGCCGGGGGTAGTCGGGTCGCGGGTACCACGCGCTGGCTCGAAAGCTGGGCCGTCGGTCGCGCAAGAGCCGTCGCCGTCGTCAGCGACGGCTTCCTGCCCTACCTCGTCGGCCTCGGTGTCGCCGAGTCCGCCATCCACCTCGTCCCCAACTGGACGCACATCGCGCCCTCCACCGCCGACCGGGCACGGACGCGGGCGGCGCTCGGCTGGGACGACGGTCGCCAGGTCGTGCTCCACGCCGGGAACATGGGCCTGAAGCAGGGCCTCGGCCAGATCGTGGACGCGGCGCGCATGGCGGCCGCGGAGCAGCGGCCGGTCCGCTTCGTGCTGATGGGCGACGGCAACCAGCGCGCGGCGCTGGAGCGGGCCGCAACGGGCCTGCCCGCGATCGAGTTCATGGCGCCGGTGCCGGAGGCACGCTTCGTGGACGTTCTCGCGGCCGCGGACGTCCTCCTCGTCACAGAGCGCGCGAGCGTCGTGGACATGTCGCTCCCGAGCAAGCTGACCTCGTACGCCCTGGCCGGCCGGCCGATCGTGGCCGCCGTCCGAGAAGACGGCACCACAGCCCACGAACTCGAGCGCTCGGGCGCAGCTCTGCGCGTCGCACCCGAGGATCCGGCCGCGCTCCTCGCCGTCCTCGAGCGCCTCCGCGCCGATCGCGAGCTGGCCGGATCCCTCGCCGCCGTGGGCCCCGCGTACGTGGAGGGGTATCTTCGTCCCGACACGGCGCTCGAACGGGCCGACCGATTCGTGGCCGCGCTCCTGGAGGAGGCATGACCAAGAAGGCGCTCGTCACGGGGATCACCGGGCAGGTGCCTGGCTCCAGGCTCGCGGGGCGGCGCGTCGTCGTCACGGGCGGCGCTGGCTTCCTGGGTCGCGCCGTCGTCGCCCGACTGCGCGAGTCTGGCGTGACCGATGTCGTCGTGCCCCGCAGCGCCGACTACGACCTGCGCGAGCGCGATGCGGTGCGCCGCCTGCTGGCGGACGCTCGACCGGAGGTGGTCATACACCTCGCGGCGGTGGTCGGCGGCATCGGCGCCAATCGGGCGAACCCGGGCCGCTTCTTCTATGAGAACGCCATCATGGGCATCGAGCTCATGGAGCAGTCGCGGCTGGCGGGCGTGGCCAAGTTCGTAGGGGTTGGGACCGTCTGCTCGTATCCCAAGTTCACGCCGGTGCCATTCCGAGAGGACGACATCTGGAACGGCTACCCGGAGGAGACGAACGCGCCGTATGGCCTCGCCAAGAAGATGCTCCTCGTCCAGGGCCAGGCCTACCGCGCCCAGTACGGCTTCGACGCCATCCACCTCGTGCCCGTCAACCTTTACGGACCCGGCGACAACTTCGATCCGGCCAGCTCGCACGTCATCCCGGCGCTCATCCGCAAGTGCCTCGAGGCGCGCGACCGCGGCGACGCGTTTGTCGAGGTATGGGGCACCGGCGCTGCATCACGCGAGTTCCTGTACGTCGACGACGCCGCGGAGGGGATCGCGCTGGCGACCGAGCGCTACGACGGCGACGAGCCGGTCAACCTCGGCGTCGGCCACGAGATCACCATCCGCGAGCTGGTCGAGACGATCGCGCGCTTGAGCGGGTTCGAGGGCGAGATCCGCTGGGACGCCACCAAACCCGACGGCCAGCCACGCCGGGCGTTGGACACCTCCCGGGCTCGGGAGCGCTTCGGCTTCGTGGCGCACACGTCGTTCGAGGATGGCCTGCGACGCACGATCGCTTGGTACGAGGGGCACCGCTCGTGATCGATCGCACGCTGGCGTCGATGGTCGGCCCGGGTGTCGATGCCTCGGCCGCGAGCCGATCGCGCGAGCGCTACCGGCGAGTAGGGCTGACGTTCGCCGCCTCCGCAGGCGCCCGGATGGTGTCCGTGCTCGTCGCATTCGTCTCGGTGCCGCTCGTGGTGGGGGCCATCGGCGTCGAGGGATATGGCCTCTGGGCGACGATCGCCTCGACGACTGCCCTGCTTGCGTTCGCAGACCTCGGGCTGGGCAACGGTCTCCTGAACATCACGTCCGCCGCACATGGCCAGGACGATCGACGCGTCGCGCATCACGCCGTTTCGAGTGCGTGGGTCTTGCTGTGGGGTGTCGCCGCGACGATCACCGTCGCGTTCGCCCTCCTGTACCCGACCGTCGATTGGGGTCAAGTCTTCAATGTGACGGGCTCGCTGGCGTCGGAGGCGGGACCGGCGATGGCCGTCTTCTTCGTCTGCTTCGCTCTCGGGCTCCCGCTGGCGGTGGCGCAGAAGGTGCAGCTCGGCTATCAGGAGGGTTTCGCCAACAGCTTGTGGGTGGCCGGCGGGAGCCTCCTGGGACTGCTCGGCCTTGTCGTGGCGATCCAGATGGGCGCATCACTGCCGTGGTTGGTGTTCGCCTTCGCTGCCGGCCCGGTCGGCGCAGCGGCCGGCAACACCGTAGTGCTCTTCTTCCGCCGAAGGCCCTGGCTGCGACCCTCGCTCCGGCGAGCCGACCGACGGACCGCGGCGCGGCTCGTCCGGGTCGGCCTCCTCTTCTTCGTACTCCAGGCAGCCGTTGCCGTCGCGTTCCAGTCAGACGTGATCGTCGCCGCTCGCGTCGTCGGTCCGGAGGCGGCGGCCCAGTACAGCGTCGGCTTCCAACTCTTCATGCTGGTGCCCGCCATCGTCGCGATGGTGACACTTCCGCTGTGGCCCGCCTACGGCGAGGCGCTGGCACGAGGGGACCACGACTGGGTCGCGCGGACACTCAGGACATCGATGCTCGGCGTCCTGGCGGTCACAGCTGCTGCATCCGTGCTCGTTCTGCTCCTCTCCGGGCCCATCCTCGCGATCTGGCTGGGATCGGCGGTTTCGCTACCCGTTGCGCTCCAGGTAGGGCTTGCCGTTTGGGCTGTGCTGAGTGCGACGTTCAACGCTGCAGCGATGCTCTTCAACGCCGCCGGTGAGTTGCGCTTCCAGGTGACCGTAGCGACCATCATGGCCGTGACCAGCATCGTGGCGTCGATCATCCTCGGTCGGAGCTTCGGGGTCGCCGGTGTCATCTGGGGCACCGTGATCGCCTACTCCGTTTGCTCGGCCGTCCCGCAGTTGATGCGCCTAAGAGGGCTTGTTCACTCACCACGGGGCGGACTATGAACGCCCTGCAGTTTCCGCTCCTTTACCTTCGAGCAGTAGGCGCACGCAGGCAGGCGCGAGCGCGCGGCGTGCCGGACATGCGTTTCGCCGATTTCGGTGTCGATCTTGGATGGCGGCTCTTGCGAAAGGGCGAACGCTTGGGCGCCGCCTACGTGCTAACGCCCGTCAGCATCGTTCGCTACCTTGAGTTCCCGGCCGCGCTCAGCTGGCTGCCTGACTCCGCCGGCAAATGCCTGGACGTCGCATCGCCCAGGTTATTCAGCCTTTTCGTCGCGTCAACCGGGCGCGCCTCGAGCATCCGGCTAATCAATCCGGATTTGAATGACACCGCCCGGACGCGTCGCATCATCGAGCTCCTTGACATCCACAACGTTCACCCGGAGGCGTCTCCAGTCGAATCAATCCACGGCGAAGCCGGCAGCTACGAAGTGGCGTGGTCGATCTCCGTCGTGGAGCACATCGAGGGTGAGTGGGGTGACCGGGTGGCCATGTCGATCATGTTTGGTTCGCTACGACCCGGGGGCCGTCTGATCGTGACAGTTCCGGTCGATAGAACGTACCGGCTGGAGTATCGCGATCACGACGTCTACGGACTCCATGCCGCTGATGACCGACAAACGAGCTTCTTCTTTCAGCGCCTATATGACGAGCGGGCCATCATGGAGCGACTCATCGATAGGCTTGCCCCCGAGAGGGTTGAGCTTCGTTGGTTCGGAGAAGTCGAGCCCGGGACCTACGCATCCTACGAGCAGCAGTGGTTGGATCAGGGGTTCGCCCGGACGGTGGTCGATCCGCTCGAAATCGCCAACGGGTACAAAGAGTTCTCGTCGTGGTCGGAAATGCCGGGGATGGGGGTGTGCGCCCTTATGCTCGAGAAGCCCGCATGACGGGCTTCCGTGGAGCGGGTGAGCGCATCCCGGTCGCTGCTCCAGACCTATCGGGTAACGAGGAGCGGTACGTCGTCGACGCTATCCGCAGTTCGTGGATCTCCTCAACGGGACCGTTTCTGGACCGATTCGAGCGTGACTTCTCAGCCCTCTGTGCGACACGAACTGCGATCGGGGTGGCAAATGGCACCATCGCGCTGCACCTCGCCCTATTGACTCTTGGTGCGGGGTCTGGGGACCAAGTCATCGTGCCATCACTCACGTATATCGCGACAGCCAATGCTGTGAAGTACGTCGGAGCGGAGCCAGTGTTTGTCGACGTCGACCCCGCGACCTGGTGCCTGGATCCGAGCCGCGTCGAGGAGGCGATCACGAAACGGACGCGAGGGATGATCGCGGTGCACCTGTACGGTCATCCGGCCGACATGGACGCGCTGGGTGCCATCGCTTCGCGGCACGATATGTGGATCGTGGAGGATGGCGCGGAGGCTCATGGTGCGGTGTATCGGGGCCGGCGCATCGGCGGGCTGGGAACGATCGGCACGTTCTCCTTCTACGGCAACAAGATCATCACCTCCGGCGAGGGCGGGGCGATCACCCTCAACGACCCCATGCTTGAACGGCGGGCGCGACAGTTGCGCGGCCAGGGCGTCGATCCCGGACGCCGGTACTGGTTCCCGGTCATCGGCTACAACTTCCGGCTCACGAACATTGCGGCCGCGATCCTCTGCGCGCAGCTGGAGCGGTTCGACGACATCGTTGCCAGGCGCCGCACAGTGTTTGAGACGTATCGCGCCGCTCTGGCGGGCATCCCCGGCATCGGCATTCAGCCCGTCGCCCCGTGGGCGGAGCCTGCACCTTGGCTTTTCTGTGTCACTGTCGACGCGCACCGGTACGGGCGCACGCGTGACGAGCTTATCGCCCGCCTCGATGAGAGCGGCATCGAGACGCGACCGTTCTTCATCCCCATCCACTTGCTGCCACCGTACCTACACGAGTCGCAGGCGAGGCATGAACACCTTCCCGTGACCGAGGAGCTCGCCGCCCGAGGGATGAACCTGCCGACCCACAGCAATCTGACGGAGGCCGACGTCGAGCGCATCAGCGACGCCGTCAGGCGCGGTGCCCGCTAGCCACCCAGAGCGAGGACCGGGGTCACCCACCGTTAAGCACGTGGGGCCGTGGGCACGCGCCGGACTGGTCGCTCTCTTCGAGGCACTCCTCGCCGCCGGGGACGAACCGCAGTTCCACCCGCACCCCCTGACGGCGAGCCAGGCAGATCGGATCTGCAGCTACCGTGGCCTCGACGAGTATCACGTCGCCGTCAACGACGGCGTGATCGTGGGCTACGGGATGCTGCGCGGCTGGGGCGAGGGCCACGCCGTGCCGAGCCTCGGCATCGCCGTCCACCCGGAACACCGCCATCGTGGCATCGGCCGCCTGATCATGGAGGCGCTCCATCAGGCGGCCAGGGCCCGGGGCGCTGCACAGGTCCGGCTCCGCGTCCGATCGGACAACGAGGTCGCGATCAACCTCTACCGGTCGCTGGGGTATGAGCTCGCAGGTCATGAGCGTGGGCAACTCGTGCTCCTGCTTGACGTTCGGTCGAGGCCGAGGTGACGCCGCAGGACCGCCTCCGGGTTGCAATCGATGCCCGCCTCCGCTCTGGACAGGCGGGCGGCATCGAAACCGTCGTCGTCGGCTTGGCGTCGGGGCTCGGGCGCCTGACCGACGGCGACGAGGAGTACCTCTTCTTGGCCTACGAGGGGGAGACGAGCTGGCTCGAGCCACACCTGGGCGGCTCGTCGCGCATCCTGCCCGTGCCGACCGCTGGGGGCGGCGTCGACAGCCTGCCGGCGCGCGTCGCCGACCGCTGGCCTGCCCTCCGCAGGGTGTGGCGATTGCTACCGCCGTCACGGCTACTCCCCGAGCCAGGGCCGCCCAGATCCGACGGAACGGTCGAGGGCACCGGCGCCCAGGTCGCGCACTTCCCACTCCAGGCCGGCTTTCTCACCGAGCTGCCCAGCATCTACCACCCCCACGACCTCCAGCACGTCCACCTGCCGGGTTACTTCACGCCCCGCGAGCGCCTTCACCGAGAGTCGTGGTATCGGGCGCTGTGCGAGCAGGCTCGTGTGGTCGCCGTCACCAGCTCCTGGGGACGGGACGATCTTGTGCGCCACTTCGACCTCCCGGCCGAGAAGGTCCGCGTGGTCCCGTGGGCCGCCGTGCTGGACGAATACCCGACGCCGACCGAGGAGGATCTGGCCGACGTCCGTGCCCGGTGGGATCTCGACGCTCCGTTCCTGCTGTACCCCGCCCAGACGTGGCCGCACAAGAACCATGTCGGCCTGCTCGGCGCCATGGCGCGCCTGAGAGACGAGCGAGGCCTGCTGGTGCGAGCTGTCTTTCCGGGTCGTCGCAACGACCGCACGCGTGCGCTCGATGACGTCGCCACGCAGCTAGGGCTGGAGGGCCAGGTCGTCTGGCCCGGCTTCGTCACCGGCGTCCAGCTGGCCAGCCTCTATCGACTGGCCCGAGCCGTCGTCATCCCCACCCTGTTCGAGGCGGCCAGCTTCCCGCTGTGGGAGGCGTTCCAGGCCGGGGTGCCGGCTGCGTGCTCCAACGTCACGTCACTGCCCGAACAGGCGGGCGATGCGGCGCTCGTGTTCGATCCCCGTGACGAACGGGCGATTGCAGCGGCCATCGAGCAGCTGTGGACCGACCACGAGCTGCGCTTGGTTCTGGCGATTCGCGGTCGCCAGCGCGTCGCCGCGTTCACCTGGGAGCGCACCGCGCGGACGTTCCGCGCCCTCTACCGCCAGTGTGCGGGTCGCCGGCTCACCGAAGACGACGCCGCTCTCCTGGCGGCCGACCCGGGGATCTGATCGGACGGTCCGAGCCGACGAGGAGCGGTTAGTCCAGGAACAGGCCGGAGAGGACGGCCCCAGACCCGGCGGTCTTGGCCACGGTGACATTGACCGTGCCCCCGGCGGAGACGTTGATCGGGAAGCTCAGCCATGCGCCGGCATTGAAGTCCGTTGTCAGTCCAATCGTCTTCGGCCCGCTTCCATCGTCGACCGTCACCGTCGCCCGTCGCGCCGTGCTGTCCCAGTCGAGGAGGTAGAGGCTGAGCATGCCGCCGTAGGCTGCCGTGAAGGTCAGCCGAACCTTGACCTGGCTGCCGTGCTTGTAGGCAGCGGCCTTACGCGTCGTCTGCGCAGGGTTCTCGACGGCCCGCTTGTCGGTCGTCGTCGCCCACAGGGTCCGACTGCCCTGCACGAGGGTGCTCGTCGTACCGGTCGGCAGCGACACGACATCGGTCTGGTTGTTCCACGCTGCCAAGACGTATCCGGTCGACCCATAGGCGCCGACCCAGTCGCCCTGAGCCCCAGCGTCGTACGCCGGCCCTGGACCCGGCATCGGCGGCGCCCCGGCGCCACCGAGGAAGAGGCCATTCACGAGCACGTTCGGGCCGGCCGTGCGGTCGGCGGTGATATTGACGGTGCCCCCGGCCGGGACGCTGACCGGGAAGTGCATCCAGGCGCCCTGGTCGAAGGCGGTCGTGATGTTGATCGTCTTGGTCGTCGTCCCGTCGGCCACCGTGTACTTCGCCCGTCGCGTCGTCCCGGTCCAGTCGAGGGCGTAGAGGTGGAGCGTGCCGCTATAGGCGTTGGCGAAGTCGAGGCGCAGCTTCAACTGGGTGGCGTGGTACCAGGCCGTCACCCGCCGTTCGCTCTCGTCCCAGTCCTCGAGGGCCCGGAGCTGGGTCTGGACGCCCTGGGAGTCGCGCAGCCCCTGGACGAGTGTCACGCTCGCGCCAGCGGGCAGGCTCGTGAGATCGCTGGAACCGTACCAGGCCCCCAGCGCATAGCCGTCGACCCCATACGAGCCGACCCAGTCGCCCTGGACGTTGGGACCGACGGTGATCGGTGCGTCGTCGCAGGCCTTGTGGCCAGCCCCGTCCGTCGCCTGCGCTCGGATCGTGTGCGCGCCATCGGCGACGGAAGTCGCATCCCAAGTGAGGTCGTAGGGTGCTGAGATATCGGATCCGACGACGGCGCCGTCGACCAGGA
>Ga0209321_10002255_pt1 | contig 12953 bp, 8 predicted proteins | sample Rifsed16ft4_FD_184012 | JGI IMG/M metagenome (GOLD analysis project Ga0209321, IMG submission 184012) | Soil microbial communities from Rifle, Colorado, USA - sediment 16ft 4 - CSP-I_5_4 (version 2) | ecosystem: Environmental > Terrestrial > Deep subsurface > Rock core/Sediment | place: Rifle... | reverse complement strand
TGCTGCGCTGCATCAACCGTCTCGAGGAGTTCGACCACGGCAGCATTGTTGTCGATGGCATTCCACTCGATACAGCTGAAAACATCAACGCGGTGCGCACGGAAGTCGGCATGGTTTTCCAGCAATTCAACCTTTTCCCGCATCTTTCCGTGTTGGAAAATGTGATGCTGGCGCAAAAAATCGTGCGAAAACGGGATCACAAGGAAGCCTTAAAAGTAGCGATGGAATTGCTCCATAAAGTTGGAATTCCGGAGAAAGCCAAAGCTTTCCCCGGCCAGCTTTCCGGCGGTCAGCAGCAGCGGGTTGCGATCGCTCGCGCCCTGGCAATGAACCCAAAAATCATGCTCTTCGACGAGCCGACCAGCGCCCTCGATCCGGAAATGATTCAAGAGGTGCTGGACGTGATGATCACCCTGGCGCGCGAGGGCATGACCATGGTGGTGGTTTCGCACGAGATGGGCTTTGCCCGTGCCTGTGCCAACCGTGCCATCCTGATGGACGCCGGTCAGATTGTTGAAGAAGCCCCGCCGGATGTACTCTTCAGTCACCCAACACACGAACGAACCAAGGCTTTTTTAAGTAAAGTACTTCATTAGCCAATCGGTTTCGGCTGCTTAATCACCTCTTTGATTGTATAATCCATTCAAGAGGGGCAATTTGACCTCCTCAAACCATGACCAGGTCAGTTCAGTGTGAATCAATCCAAGTCGCTACAGCTCATAACCGCTGGGGGTGAACGGCATGCCTAGACTGCTCAAAAGGACAGTCTTGGGTTTGGTATTGGTTGCCGCCCTGCTGGGTGTTCATGCCTCTCAGGCACAGACCATCCAGGCGACCACCTTGAGCCTGATCAGCCCGTCTACCTGCCCGCCGGCAGGCTGCGCCGCCGGCCAGACGGTTGACTTGCAGGCCAGCTACGACCTCGCTGCCTTTGATCCGGCGGCTGCACCCAACGTGCAGGTGTGCATCTATACACCGTCAGCTTGGACGGCTGAAGCGTTTCGCGTTGACCTCACGGGAGCGGTTACCGGGGCAAGTTATTCTGCCAGCACAGCCAACTGCCTGGCAGGACCTGATGGCTACACCACGCTTGGCGGAGCACAAGCCCAGGTCTCAGCCGGAGCGTTTGGGGATATTCTTAACCTGGGATTCCGCATTAACCGATCGGCCGTTAGCGGCGGTTCGGTATTGTTGCGCATTTATCAACAGACCGCCGGCAGCGGTTGGGTGCAATCCGACCAGAGTTTTGCCGCCATTCCTGTGACACCAACTGCAGCAACCGTTTATGCTGCCAATGATGCTACGGCTTGCGGCGGATTTTCCCCCTGTTATATCAATTCCAGCAGTGATTCGATCGGCGGATACGGCACCGGTCTGAAAGACGCCATAGACGCTAGACCCGGGACTGTAACGGTGCTGGGAGCCTATTCTGTCAAGAGCAATACGGTTGTAGTGGATCAACCGGTCACCATTCAGGGTGTGAACGACTCGCGCATCACCTATCAGGGGTCAACATGCACCGAAGCCATGCTGCGCTGGACGGGAGGCGGTACGCTTAGGTCACTGACCATCAACGACGGTTCGTGTGCCGCTCCTAATCGCGACCTGGTGACTGTGGATAGCCCGCAGAATATCCTCGTCGAACATGTTGATTTGTCTGCCGGTCAGGATGCGCTCAAAATTGCCAATAACTCAGGTGCAGTGACGCTGCGCTTCAGTCAGGTGACCAACAACTCTGGCTATGCAGTTTTCCGCGTTGCCGGGGTTGGCGGCTCACTGCAAGCCTACGGTAACAACATCTTCAACAATCGCCCAGGCGTTCAGGTGGATTGCGGTCTGGCTGGAAATGCGGATCATAATTTTTGGGGCGTCGGAATCTCAAGCAGCAGCGGTAGCAACCAATGCACCGTCAACGATAGCAAACGGCTTGGAGCGCCAGTCCTGCCTCGCAGCGGGGAGCCAGGTGTGCAGGGAGAACGAGTTTCGGTCACAACAGGCAAGCAGTCAACCTTTAACGGGCTAATCAGTTATCAGCGCTCCGCGGACGGGGCCGATTATGGGTTAAATATTGTCAATCATGGGGCGGGCTCACCAGAAAATGTGCCGTTTACTGGCGGCGCGCCCGGCAGCTTAATCGCCTGCTCGAATTATTACGACCTATTTCTGGAGAGCGGGGCAACTCCTTCAGCCCAATTGAACCTCGCACTGCGCTACGACCGGACTTCTGGCTGCACAACCTCAGTCGAATCCTCCTTCTATTGCGCGTCCGCGGACGCGACTAAATTCCCGCTGTGGTGGTATTCGCCTTCCTTGACTGCACCCAGCGGCTGGAACACCACCGGCGCCACCGGTCAAACCACCACCTGTGACACCACTGCAAATGAAATTCTTGCAGAAATTGACAACTCAGGTCGGCCGGATTTTTCCAATGAATTAAACTTTACACCGTTCGTGGTCGGGTTGCTGCCGCAGCAATCATCCGTGGTGATCACTCGCTTCGAGGCCATTCCAGGCCTTCTTCAGGCAGCCATCCAATGGTCAACCGCCAGCGAAGTCAATACTTCCGGTTTTTATGTGCTGCGCAGCCTGGCGGCAGCCGGACCATTTGACCGGGTAAGCAATTTCATCGTTCATCAGGGCACCAGTGTCACCGGCGCCAATTATGAGTATATTGACACCGGTCTGGTAAACAACACCACCTACTATTATCGGCTGGAAATCGTCAGCAGCAGCCTTGGGTCAACTTTTTCGAACGTGATCAGCGTCACCATCGGGCAGTCAACGCCCACGGTTACCCAAACCCTCACGCCGACCAAAACCGCAACCCAGACCGGCACGATCACCCCGACCGGTCCTACCCCCACACCGACCGGTTCGCTGACTGCCACCCGAACGCGAACAATTACCCTTACCCGTTTACCAACCCGCACCCGCACGCCCATTCGTTACGCCACATTCTACACCTTTCGCTCTTCCACACCTCTGCGTACCCGAACACCTTTCCCAACCCGCACCGTAACACCTACCTGGACATTATTCCCAGGCGCGAAGACTTCCACCGCCCAGAGTAATAACACCATGATGACGCAACAGACCGCGACCGTGTTTTCCACCTCAACTCTGGATATTATTGGTCTGCCGACAGCTTCACCAACTTTGGAAGGTACTTTTTCCGCGGAGGGAACCCCAATCGCCAGCAATTTGACCGCCGGACCGACCAGTGCTGTTGGTCCGCAAACGACCATCACTGTCATTTCCGTTCCTACTGGCGATGAAAATGGTTCAGAATCTCTGGCAATCCTGAATTTTGGCGTGCGCAATTGGCCTTGGATTTTAGGATTGCTCGGGCTGGAATTGTCAACTCTGGGCGTGGTAGCGTTTTTTCTGCGAAAACGTGGCTTGCTGACTTTCCCATTACTTCCACCCGAAAAGATGGATTCATTCGACGAAGATATCCAAATTTAGTTGATTGTTGGGTCAAAAACAGCCCTGGTTCTTAATATTCCAGGGCTGTTATTATTTTTTTTCGATTTTTTTATTATTTTTGTTATCGTTATTTTATTTTTTTCTAATAAGATTTTCAAGGAATTTAAAATTTCAGTTTCCGAATAATCCAACAACACAACCAATTCCTGGGAAGAAAGGACACGATCTTTCAGCAATTCCATGATTTGTTCCAAAATGGTTTGTGTTGCATTGTTTTTTGCTTTTTTTGCCAAACCCCAGTCAAAACTCAGCCCTGAACCGCCGTAGGAATCTGTTTTGCTGTCAAGAAGGAATGCGAATGGTTTGTAGTTTTTCATCTGCTCCAGGTCTGATTTATTTTTAATCCTGATCCCCTTTATTGTTGGAGCCGTTATTGCCTCCAGCAATTCAGGCAGTTCCTCCCCATGGAGCTGGGCAATCTTAATGCCCGTAATCTTCAGTGTCTCCCTTATGAAGGCGGCTGATTCGTTTACGAAAACCCCGACAGTGGTTGCATCAGGGGGTAATTTGACAGTGATTTTTCTCACTGAATTTGGATCTATAAAACGCGGACTTTTCCTGTAGAATACAAATCCCAGCGCATCTGCGCCGCATTCAAGAGCCCATAGCGCGTCCTTTGCTGTTTTGATGCCGCAAACTTTTACGTAAGTCATATTTTTATTATACTATTATCTTGACTTTTCACCAGTTGAATGATAAAAAATTCATTTCGTGGATTTTTGAGGTTATGCGTAAATGACCGTTCAGGAGATTGTCTCGCTTCTGCAGGAATTTTGGGCTGAGAATGGCTGTCTTATCCTCCAACCATATGATCTGGAAGTAGGAGCAGGGACATTCCATCCTGCTACTTTTCTAAGGGTGCTCGGACCGGAACCATGGAATGCCGCATATGTGGAGCCGTCAAGAAGGCCTGCGGATGGCAGATACGGGGAGAACCCAAACCGGCTGCAGTGTTACTACCAGTTTCAGGTAATAATAAAGCCATCAATTCATAACGTTCAGAATATGTACATACAAAGCCTCAAGAGGCTCGGAATTGATCCGCATAATCACGATATCAGGTTTGTTGAGGATGACTGGGAATCCCCTACGCTCGGAGCCTGGGGGCTTGGTTGGGAGGTCTGGCTTGACGGGCTTGAAATTACCCAATTTACGTATTTCCAGCAGGCAGGGGGAATTGATCTGGATCCCATTGCTGTTGAGATTACTTATGGCGTGGAGAGGCTTGCGATGTACATTCAGGGGAAAAGCAATGTTTTTGACATAGAATGGGCGCACGGCATAAATTATGGCGAGATATACCTTCAGTCGGAAAGAGAGTTTTCTAAATTTAATTTTGAACTTGCAGATGTATCCCTGCTCTTTGACCTTTTTAACAAATATGAAAACGAATGCAAACGGCTTCAGGAAAGCAGCCTTATCCTTCCTGCTTATGATTTCTGCCTTAAATGTTCACACATCTTTAATCTTTTGGATGCAAGGGGCGTTATAAGCGTTTCCGAGAGGGTTAGTTATATTTCGCGTGTCCGGAAGCTTGCAGAAAGATGCGCAAAAGGATGGCTTGAGATAAGAAAATCTCTCGGATTTCCATTACTCAGTAAAGGAAGTAAACTCAGAAAAAATGGCTAAGGAACTAAAAACTCTGCTGCTTGAGATAGGCACGGAGGAAATACCCTCCGGCTATGTATCGGATATGCTTTCCGAATTGAAGATGAGTTTTATTGAAGGGATGAAGGGGCTGCGGATTGCACATGGAGAGGCAATGACCTATTCTACTCCGCGCAGGATTGTCCTGTATGTGTCTGATGTAGAGGAAAAGCAGAAAAACATTTCAGAAGAAACAATAGGTCCTCCGGAGAAGATAGCATTTGGCTCTGACGGAAAACCGACGCAGGCAGCGATTGGCTTTGCTAAATCTCGATCTGTTCCGGTGGAGGATCTGAAGTTCAAGGATACGGAAAGGGGCAAGTATATAATTGCTGTAAAGGAAATAGAAGGAGAGAGGACGGACAAAACACTGCAGAAATTTTTGCCCGAGCTGATACAATCTCTCCATTTCCCCCGTTCCATGAAATGGGGTAGTGTGGATTTCAGGTTTGTCCGCCCCATACACTGGATAGTTGCCTTGTTCGGAGAAAGGGTAATCTCGTTTGAACTTGCAGGTCTGAAGAGCGGAAAAAAGACCTTTGGTCACCGGTTTCTGAGCAGCAATTCAATCTCAATAAAAGAACCGTCCGAATATTTTGCCAGGCTTTCTTCCCTAAAGTGTCTGGTCGATTCTAAGGACAGGGCGGCCTCAATCCATAGACAGTTTCAGGTTATCTCAAAAAGACTCAAAATAACGCCTGTTTACTCGGATGCGCTATTTTCAAAGGTTCTGAACCTTGTAGAATATCCCTTTGTTGTTGTGGGCGAGATAAATAAAAAATATATGGATCTGCCAGCCGAGGTTCTGGAAAATGTTCTCAATGAACAATTAATGTTCTTTGTTACGCAAGACAGGAATGGAAAGCTGACAGAGAAATTTATAGCTGTAAGCAATATAAAGCCAAAGAATCAGCGGATTTTGAAACAGGGCTATGAACGGGTTGTTGAGGCAAGACTGGCAGATGCGTATTTCTTCTTTCAGGATGATCTGAAGTTTTCACTTGAACAGAGGGCGGAGATATTAAAAGGGATAGTCTTCTTTGGAAAAATGGGAACTTACTATGATAAAACGCAGCGCCTTATTTCTGTATGCGGTAAACTTAGCGGACAACTTGCCCCCGATAAGGGTGAGATGGCAAGCAGGGCCGCCCTTTTATGCAAAGCAGACCTGACAACGAATATGGTCAGGGAATTCCCAAAACTACAGGGGGTTATTGGCAGGGTTTACGGACTTATACAAAAAGAAAAAGAAGGGGTCGCTACGGCTATTTATGAGCATTATCTTCCAAGGTTCTCCGGCGATAAACTTCCTGAGACAATTGCCGGGCTTATATTGAGTCTTGCCGACAGGATGGATAATATAGTTTGCGGTTTTGCTATGGGTTATCAACCCACGGGAACAACCGATCCATACGCTTTAAGGAGACATGCCCTCGGGATTATAAACGGCATTCTGAAAGCAGGAGTCTGCCTTCCCTTGAAAGATCTTGTTTGTATGTCCATGGACATGATTAAGGACAGGGTTTCATCATCCCCTGATGCAATAATAGACAAAATAATGGGTTTTCTGCGGGACAGGGTAGAAAATATATTTACAGCAAATGGTATTCAGAAGGAAGCGGTTGATGCAGTTTTGTTTGACGAATCCCTTGATCCGGTGGATCTAAGGATGAGGATTGATGTGCTGATAAAGAATATTAACAAGCCGGAATTTTCCTCCATGGTTCTTGCTTATAAGCGCATTATTAATATCCTTGGCAAGAATTTCTTTGAGGATATTAATAATGCTATCTTCAGCGACAATGAGGAAAAAGTCCTTTATTCCACACTTATAGACAAGGCACAGACATTGGAGCAGTCTATAAAGGAGCGCCGCTATCAGGATGCGTTTGATACCCTTGCGCTGTTTGTAAATCCAGTTAATAATTTCTTTGACAGGGTTTTAATTATGACAGAAGATATAAACCTAAGAAACAACAGGCTCGCAATATTGAACAAAATTAAAAAGGCATTTATGAATCTTGCAGATCTCTCAAAATTTTCAGTGAGAACCTTGGAGGACAGAGGATGAAGGAAAAGTTTGTTTACTTCTTTGCAAATGGAAAAGCTGAAGGAACCGCTAAGATGAAGGACCTTCTCGGGGGTAAGGGCGCAAACCTTGCGGAGATGACCAACCTTGGCGTTCCGGTGCCGCCCGGATTTACGATTTCAACCGATGCATGCAGAATTTATTATTCCAGCAAAGGAAAAATTCCACGTCAAATTATATCAGAAGTAGAAAAGGCGATGGACAAATTAGAACGGATTACAAAGAAAGGATTCGGCGACAGTTCAAATCCGCTGCTTGTTTCTGTGAGATCCGGAGCAAAATTTTCCATGCCGGGAATGATGGATACTATTTTGAACCTTGGGTTAAATGATAAAACAGTAGCAGGTCTTGCCCAAAAAACAAAAAATAAAAAATTTGCTTATGACTCTTACAGAAGATTTATCTCTATGTTTGGCGATGTTGTTTTCAGGATAGAGAAGAAGGAATTTGAATCTATATTTGATAATTTTAAGCGCAGGATGAAGGTGAAATACGATGTTGAGTTGTCAACCGATGTATTTGTTGATCTTGTAGATGAATATAAAATCCTTGTGAAGGAAAAAACAGAGAAGACTTTCCCGTTTGATCCTTCAGCCCAGATGGTTATGGCTATTGAGTCTGTTTTTAAATCGTGGAATAATGTGCGAGCAATATATTACCGGAACAAATACAACATACCACACGACATCGGAACTGCTGTAAATGTACAGACGATGGTGTTTGGTAATATGGGAAGCAATTCTGCTACCGGTGTGGGTTTTACCCGGAACCCTGCCACAGGAGAAAAGGTTTTTTACGGAGAATACCTCACTAATGCGCAGGGGGAGGATGTTGTTGCGGGAATAAGGACGCCAAAACCAATATTGGAATTAAAGAAAGAAATGCCTAAAGTTTATGACCGTCTTTTCAGTATTACACAGAGACTTGAGAAGCATTACAGGGATATGCAGGATTTTGAATTCACTATTGAAGATGGGGTTCTCTATATGCTTCAGACAAGGGTTGGGAAGAGGACTGCGCACTCTGCGCTTAAGATTTCTGTTGATATGGTGCAGGAGAAGATAATTTCGGTTGATGAAGCTATCCAGCGGATAGAGCCATCACAGTTGAATCAGTTGCTGCATCCAGTCATTGACCCTAAGGCAGTGCTGAATCTGGTTGCAAAGGGTCTGCCGGCTTCGCCGGGTGCCGCTGTAGGCAAAATCGTTTTTGACCCTGACAAAGCTGTCCAAATATCGGCTGACGGACAGGATGTACTTCTTGTAAGAAGAGAAACTAGTCCCGATGATATACATGGAATGGGCGCTGCCCAAGGATTCCTCACAGCTACAGGCGGGATGACATCTCATGCTGCTGTGGTTGCCAGACAGATGGGAAAACCTTGTGTGGTAGGGTGCGAATCGGTTTATATAGATGAAGAAAAGGGAACTATGAAAATAGGAAACCAGTTTCTGAAGGAAGGGGAGTATCTGACCTTAAGCGGTACTACAGGCGAGATATTTCTTGGTAAAACCCAGTTAATACCGCCCAAAATAACCGATGAATTCAATGTGTTCATGTCCTGGGTGGATAAGATCAAAGTGCTGGGTGTTCGCGCCAATGCTGATATTCCAAAGGATGCTGCAGTGGCACGCTCCTTCGGTGCAGAAGGCATCGGTCTATGCAGGACAGAGCATATGTTCTTCGCTGAGGACAGAATTCCTATTGTGCAGAAGATGATAATGGCCAATACGAGGAATGAGCGGGAAAAATATCTCAACATCCTACTCCCTTTGCAGAAGGAAGATTTTAAGGGATTGTACAGGGAGATGAAGGGGTATCCGGTTACTATCAGGCTCCTTGATCCGCCACTGCACGAATTTCTGCCAAAAAGAGAATCTCTAATGGTAGAGATAACAAAGATGGAGTTATCAGACGCTGATCCCAGGATGTTAGAGAATAAGCGTGCGTTACTGCAGAGGGTAGAGGAATTGCATGAGTTCAATCCCATGCTCGGCTTAAGGGGGTGCCGTCTTGGCATAATGATGCCGGAGATTACGGAAATGCAAGCAAGGGCTATTATTATGGCAGCTTGTGAGGTTGAAAAAGAGGGGATAAAGGTAATACCTGAAATCATGCTTCCTCTGATTGCAACAGAAGAGGAGATGCAGGCACAGAAAAGGATAGTTATTGATATTGCGGATAGGACGCTGAAGGAATGTAATAAAAAATTGAAATACCTTGTTGGAACAATGATTGAAATACCCAGGGCTGCAATTGTGGCAGATTTAATTGCTAAGCATGCAGGGTTTTTCTCCTTTGGTACAAATGACCTTACACAGACCACTTACGGGCTCTCGCGCGATGATGCCGGGAAGATAATCAAATTCTACCTGCAAAGAAATAAGACCTGCCCAAACTGTCTCTCCCTGTTTGGTGAAGAGAAAGAATGTCAAAAATGCGGAGCAAATGTAACAGAGGTTAAAGAGAATATTTTATCTTTTGACCCATTTGTAAATGTTGATCAGCAAGGGGTGGGATTTCTGATGGAACATGCTGTTAAAAAAGGAAGAAATACAAACAAGAATCTTAAGATAGGAATATGCGGCGAACATGGCGGCGATCCTTCCACAGTTACGTACTGTCATAATATAGGGCTGGACTATGTTAGTTGCTCCCCCTTCAGGGTTCCCATTGCGAAACTTGCCGCGGCTCAGGTTGCACTGGCGGAAAAGAAAAAAAAGAAGCATCGTTGATTATCATCAAGCACTTGTCAAATCAGCCAGGGCATAGTATAATAAAAAATAGATAAGTATTAAGTGAGAAGAGGTATTCCATGTTCAACTCCATTAATGAAGTAAATCAAAAGTTTGAAGAAAAGAAATATATATGCAGTACTGAGGCTGCAACGGTTGTTTATCTCAGCACAAAGATCCAGAAGCCCCTTCTTATTGAAGGTCCTGCAGGGGTGGGGAAAACGGAGTTGGGAAAAGTCCTTGCCGATGCTCAGGGCTATCCACTTATAAGGCTGCAGTGTTACGAAGGACTTGATGAAGCCAAAAGTCTTTATGAATGGGAGTATTCAAAACAGCTCCTCTACATGCAGATTCTTAAGGATAATCTTTCGGAGATCACGAGCGGGAGTAAATCCCTGAAAGAAGCGGTGGAAAAACTTAACAATGTTGAGGATGCCTTTTTTTCCGAAAAGTTTCTTCTTCCGAGACCACTGCTCAAGGCGCTTATCAATTCCGAGCCAACTGTTTTGCTTATAGATGAGGTTGACAAGGCAGACCCTGAATTTGAGGCTTTTCTACTTGAAATATTAAGCGATTTTCAGGTTACAATCCCGGAACTGGGGACATATTCTGCAAGGAATCCGCTACAGGTTGTTCTTACAAGCAACAACACAAGGGATATCAGCGATGCCCTCAAGAGGCGGTGTCTTTATTTGTACCTTGATTTTCCCGATCAGCATGTTGAGGAAAAGATCGTCAAATCGCGGGTTCCCGGGATATACAGTAAACTGACAACGGATATAGTAGAATTTGTGAACAAGCTGCGTGCCATTGATCTTAAGAAAAAACCAAGCATAAGCGAAACACTTGATTGGGCAAGAGTTCTCCTGACTATGAACGCTAAATCTCTCGATGAAAAACTTGTTAACGACACTCTTTCCGTTCTTCTAAAGTATGATGAGGATATTAAGAAAATCAGGGAAGAAATAAAAAAACAGACAACCCAGAGAGAAGGAATTTCATTTGCTCCGGAGGCAAAAAAGACCCTTGTAAACTGAAGGAATGGAAAAACAACTAATAGAGTTTCTTGGATTATTAAGGCGAAACGGTATCAGGATTACCATATCTGAAACAATAGATGCGTTTGAAATTTTAAGACACATTGCTATAGGGGAAAAGGATCACTTCAAAACCGCCCTGCGCGCGGTATTGGTTAAAGATTTTAAAGACAGACAGGTTTTTAATGAACTTTTTGAAGAATATTTTATGGGAGGGAATGATCTTCTTTCTTACAGGAAATTTACCCTTGATGACATTCCGCTCTTTGCCTTATCTCACGATTATCTCAGAAAAATTGTCAGGGGAGAAATGCGGGAGGGATTTTCTCCATTGATACTTTTTCTTCTTTTGAATGATAAAACCAGATTTCTCAGTGCACTGAGGGACGCAGGGGCTAACGCAGGACTTGAGAGGATTACCAACCACCTGCAGATTAACTTTTTCGCAAACAAGATATACCTCATGCTCGGCGGGGAGAATTTTGATTCAGAGCTGATATTTTTTAAGAAGTTACTTGCTGATAAGGGTATTGATGAGAAAGAGATAGAAGCCGTCTTGCAATATCTGAGACTATCCACGGACCGGGTGAGGGAACTGGTAAAGGATTATGTTGGCAGGGAATTTAAAAAACTGAACTTCAATTACTTTGTCAGAATGCCCGATACCAGGCTGTTGCAGAAGAATTTCACCATCCTTACCGACGAAGAAGAGAAAAAAATGCGCGATATAATTTATAAACTTGCGGCGAAACTTAAAAACAGAGCGGTTGTAAAAAGAAAAACTGGCAAAAAGGGTAAGTTGGATCTCAGGAAAACCCTGCGCAGGAATATCAAATATGATGGTTTTATTTTGAAGCCGGTGTATGGACTTAAGGTAAAACATAAGCCAAAAGTCATTGCCATTTGCGACGTTTCTGATTCCGTAAGGTATGTTTCAAGTTTCTTCCTCCAGTTTTTGCATGTTATGCAGGAATCTTTCCGGCGCGTATCAAGTTTTATCTTTTCGGGAGATATAGGCGAAGTGACTTCATTGTTTCTGCGTAATCCGTCCGAGAGGGCGCTGGAGAAGATCTACAAAGGATCGATAATAAATCCCTATGCAAAAACCAATTACGGGAGGGTGCTAAAAACTTTCCAGAAGAATTTTCTCGGCCGGGTTGATAAAACAACCTCCGTTATTATAATAGGCGACGGAAGGAATAATCATAACCAACCGGAGGACGACATACTGGATGACATACGAAAATCATCAAAGAACCTCGTCTGGCTCTGCCCTGAAACGAAGTGGAGCTGGTGGATGGGCGACAGCGATATGCTGCGCTATGCTCCGCACTGCGACGATGTAAGAATTGTGACGAATCTGAACGACCTGTATAACGCAGTAAGAGAAATTGTTCTATGACAATAGACAGCGGCCCGCTGCTTGATTTTTATTGTTTAATATACTATTCTATATAATTAAAAATGGCTAAACCAAAAATACTTATTGTAGACCCCGACGAAAAGAATTTGAGGCTTCTTGCCATCAGCCTTAAGAAAGCAAATTTTAATGTAACTATAACCACGGATGGAAAGGACGCTCTTCAGAAGACAGAATCCCTGAAGCCCGATCTGATTATTTCAGAGACGGATCTTAATTCTGTAAGCGGTTTTGAATTACTGAAAACATTGCGTGAAAACCCTGTATTTAAAGATACTCCTTTCATTTATCTTACCAGAATCTATACTAAATATTAAAGTACATAATGATATCAGAAGGACAATTCTTAAAAACACATCAATACTCAAAATAGTTAAGCTTGGTCGTGCCTTTACAAATGTATTTACTAACGTTATCAGAATTGACTTAAAAAAGTCTAAGCCTAAAAAAGATTACAAAATGAATATTGTCTCTGATTCTATCTATTATATTGAACAAGATAGGTTTTGGTCAAATCCGGATTTGATTTTTGATATTGA
>Ga0209321_10002249_pt1 | contig 12969 bp, 11 predicted proteins | sample Rifsed16ft4_FD_184012 | JGI IMG/M metagenome (GOLD analysis project Ga0209321, IMG submission 184012) | Soil microbial communities from Rifle, Colorado, USA - sediment 16ft 4 - CSP-I_5_4 (version 2) | ecosystem: Environmental > Terrestrial > Deep subsurface > Rock core/Sediment | place: Rifle... | reverse complement strand
CGACAAGCCGTGCGCCCACATCGACCAGGTCCGGGTGATCGAGCCTCAGGCGCACGAATGCGCGGCATGCGTGGCGAGCGGCGACATCTGGCCGGCCCTCCGGATGTGCCTGATGTGCGGGTTCGTCGGCTGCTGCGACACGTCAAAGAATCGGCACATGAAGGGGCACCACGAGTCGACCGGGCATCCGATCTTCCGCTCCATCCGGATGGACGAGGGCTGGATCTGGTGCTACGAGGACAACGCCTTCTTCGGGCGGTCCCGCCTGGCCGTCGCCCGCTGATGGCTTACATGGTCCAGCAGCGGATCGTGTCAGCCATCCGCGAGGCGTACGCCGACCGCCCGGATCGCGATCGCCACCTGGCGGCCGCCAAAGGCTGTCGCGAGTGGCTGGAGAGCCTGGAGGTCGAAGCGGGGCTCCGGGCCTCGCTCGTGGAGCCGATCGCCGCGGTGGAGGAGGCCCTCGCCGCGCTCGAGCGCGAGGCGAGGGCCGTTGGCTGACCGGCCCTGGGGCCGATCAGCCTGCCCGGCGACGCAGATCCTCAGTCGATAACGTAGACGACCGACACCGTCACCGTCACTTCGTTCGTGCCCGGCTGAACGGGCGTCGCGACGTCCCTGGCGGCCGACTCGGCCATGCCCCCGTAGTAGATCGGGTACGGGGTCGGGGCGCTCGTCTCGCTGATCGCGGCGACGCCGGTGATCGAAACGCCAGCCGCGGAAGCCAGGGTCTGGGCCTTCGCCTTCGCCTCGGCCATGGCGGCCTCGCGGGCCTGCTTCTCGGCAGCCGTCTGGTCATCGACCCGGAAGCTGATGCTGTCGAGCGTCGTCGCACCAGCGGCGAGCGCACCGTCGATCACGTCACCCGCCTTGTCGAGGTCGCGGATCGTCACGGCGACCACGTTGGTCAGGTTGTAGCCCGTCAGGATCGGGGCCCTCTGGTCGGGTGGGTAGTCGTACACGGGGCTGAGCGACAGGGTCGAGGTCTGGATGTCCTTGTCCGCGATGCCCAGCTTCTTGATGCTGTCGATGACCGCGGTCATCGATGTCGCGTTGGCGTCTCGGGCTGCCTTGACCGTCTTGGCGGTGACGCTGACGCCGAGTCGCAGGTCGGCGATGTCCGGGCTGATGAGGACGCGCCCGGTGCCGCCGACGCTGATGGTGTGCTCGGGCGCCGTGGCCGGATCGGTGCCCAGGATCGTCCGCGGCGTGAAGGCCGGGCTGGCGATCGCGGCGACAAGCAGACCGACCGCCAGGCCGATGGCGAGCCAGCTGGCGCGGCGCCCGGGAAGGGGGATGGAGATCGAGGTCGTCGTTGGCTGCATCGGAGACTCCAGCGCTTCGGTGTCCACGGCGATCTGGCCGTGTGACCCGAAGACGCCGGACGATGCCAACCGGTTTCCTGCCGCGACGACCCGCTGGACAGGACCTCAGCTACCGGCGGCCGAGTGCCCGGCGGCGCTGCTCGATCAGCCGCCCGATCATCGGCGTGAAGATGAGCTGCAGGGCCAGGTCCATCTTGCCGCCGGGGCAGACGAGCGTGTTGGCCCGGCTCATGAACGAGTCGTGCAGCATCGACAGCAGGTACGGGAAGTCGATGTCGCGCGGACTGCGGAACCGGATGACGAGGAAGCTCTCGTCGAGGGTCGGGATGTAGCGCGCGATGAACGGGTTCGACGTGTCGACCACCGGCACGCGCTGGAAGTTGACGTGCGTCCGCGTGAACTGGGGAGTGATGTAGTTGACGTAGTCCGGCATGCGCCGAAGGATCGTCTCGGTGACCGCCTCGGTCGAGTAGCCGCGGGTGTCCTTGTCGCGCTGGATCTTCTGGATCCACTCGAGATTGATCACGGGCACCACCCCGATCAGCATGTCCGGGTGCTGGGCGACGTCTGCGGCTTCGGTGACCACCGCGCCGTGCAGCCCCTCGTAGAACATCAGGTCGGTGTCGGGCGGCACATCCTCCCACGGCGTAAACGTGCCCGGCGGCTGGCCATATGGAGTCGCCTCGTCCTCGTCGTGGAGGTACTTCCGGACCCGTCCGCCGCCACCGGTCGAGTAGTTGCGGAACAGCGTATCGAGCTCCTCGAACAGGTTCGACTCGGGGCCGAAGTGGCTGAACTGATGATTGCCGCTCGCGGCCTCGGAGGCCATCTTCGCGGCCATCTCGGCCCGGTCGTAGCGGTGGAAGGCGTCACCCTCGACGAAGGCCGCGGTCAGGTTCTCGCGGCGAAAGATCTGCTGGAAGGTCCGGGAGACCGATGACGTCCCGGCGCCGGACGATCCCGTGACAGCGATGATCGGGTGGAGTTTCGACATCCCGCCTCCTAGTCAGTGTCCCGAAACAGCCCGCGCGAGCCGAACAACGGGGCGTCGTACGGACGGACATTGTGATCCCGGTGGTACGCCTCGATCCGCTCAACCTCATCCCGTGACCCGAACACGAAGCCCGTGCGCTCGTGGAGGCTCTCGGGCTGGACTCCCAGGACCGGCCGATCACCGGTGCTGGCTCGACCGCCCGCCTGCTCGATCAGGAAGCCGATGGGGTTTGCCTCGTACAGGAGCCGCAGCTTCCCGCTCCGGCCACTCGTGCGGTCATCGCGTGGGTAGAGGAACACCCCGCCCCGAAGGAGGATCCGATGCGCCTCCGCGACGAGCGAGGCGACCCAGCGCATATTGAAGTCCCGGGCGCGCGGCCCACTGCTGCCGGCCAGGCACTCGTCGACGTAGCGGGTCACTGCCGGCTCCCAGAACCGCGAATTCGACGAGTTGATCGCGAATTCGCCGGCCTGCTCGGGGACGCGCATGTCCGGGTGGGTGAGGATGAACTCGCCGATCTCGCGATCCAGGGTGAAGCCGTGGACGCCGTGCCCGAACGACAGGACGAGCATCGTCGTCGGGCCGTAGATCGCGTAGCCGGCGCAAACCTGGCGCTCACCGGCCTGGAGGAACGCGGCAGGCCCGACATCGGACTCCGGATCCGGGTCCAGGAGCACCGAGAAGATGGACCCGACGGAGACGTTGACGTCGATATTGGACGAGCCGTCCAGTGGGTCGAACGCCAGCAGGTAGTGCCCGCGTGGGTACTCGGGCGGGATTGGGCAGACGTCCTCGAGCTCCTCGGAGACCATGCCGGCGAGCGTCCCGTTGCGCTCGAACGTCCGAATGAAGATCCGGTTCGCCAGGACATCGAGGTTGGCCTGCTCCTCGCCCTGGACGTTCGTGGTGCCTGCCTTCCCGACGGCATCGGTCAGCGCCCCCTTGCCGACGACGTTGCCGATCCGCTTGCAGGCCAGCCGGAGGTCATTGACGAGCGCCGTGAAGTTTCCCGTCGCCCCGGGCACTTTGCGCTGCTCGGCGATGAGGAACTCGGTCAGGGTCTGCTCCTGACCGGATGCAGCCGCGGCAGCCGACCGAGCGGCCCTGTCCGCGCCGATCATGGCTCAGCCTCTGAAACAACCGGATCCGCGAAGACGCGACTGGCCCGGATGTCTTCCGCCTCGATGGTCATCAGGTCGTCCCGGGTGAGCGAGCCACCCCCGCGGCTGAACAGACGGTTCGCCTGGCGAAGCCTCGCCCGATCGAGCGCGTTCCTGACCGAGCGTGCGTTCGCGAAGTTCGGCTGTGCCCGCCGCCGCCCGATGTACTCGACGAGCGCCAGCTCGGCGTCCGGGGACAGTCGGTACTGCATCTGCTCGAGCATGAGCAGCGCGATGTCGTGGAGCTCGTCGGGAGCGTAATCGGGAAAATCGATGTGGTGGGCGATGCGCGAGCTCATCCCCGGGTTGCTGGCGAAGAACCGGCTCATCCGGTCCCGGTAGCCGGCCAGGATGACGACCAGGTCGTCGCGCTGGTTCTCCATGACCTGGAGCAGGATCTCGATCACCTCCTGGCCGTAGTCGCGCTCGTTCTCGGGGCGATACAGGAAGTACGCCTCATCGATGAACAGGACGCCGCCCATGGCGCGCTTGAGGACCTCCTTCGTCTTGGGCGCGGTGTGTCCGATGAACTGGCCGACGAGGTCGTCCCGGGTGACCGCCACGAGATGGCCTTTGCGCACATAGCCGAGGAGGTGGAGGATCTCCGCCATCCGCAGGGCGATCGTCGTCTTGCCCGTCCCCGGGTTCCCGGTGAAGCTCATGTGGAGCGAGGGCGGCCCGGCCGAGAGGCCGGCCTGCATGCGCAGCTTCTCGACGAGCAGGAGCGCGGCGATCTCCCGGATCCTCGTCTTCACCGGAGCCAGGCCGACCAGCTCCGCGTCCAGTTTGGCGAGGACCTCGGTGACGTGCGAATCCGCCAGCGCGGCCCCGAGGTCGAGGGTGTCGTCAGTCGGCGCCACGGGCGTCACTCGTAGCGCTCACCTTCGGGCCGGTCCGCGGCGTAGGCGCGGACCGTGTAGCGCATGGCTCGCCCGGCGGCCTCCTCGCGGATGAGCGCGAAGCCGGGCTCGCGGCTGGGCCGGTTGACGATGAACGACAGCCGCATGGTTTCGAAGCCACGCGTCGAGTCGAACGCGTTGAGCTTGATGTATTGACCCGGGAAGGCCCGGCGCGCGTCCTCGAGCTCGGTCATCACGCCGGCCGCATCGTGCAGGTCGAACATCGGCGGGCCGAACATCTCCCAGTAGATGTTCCGCGGGTGCGGGTCGTCCGTGTGCTCGATCGACAGCGCCCAGCCCTGCCCGAGGCAGTACTCGATCTGTGCACTGATCTGGTCGTCGGACAGGTCCGGCAGGAACGAGAAGGCTCCCTGGGTGATCCGCATGTTGGCCTCCTCAGCTCGGCGTGGCGGTCGGCACGAAGTCCGGCGTGTCGGTGCTGGTGTAGTCGAACGTCACGTCGCCCCAGGTGTCGAGGGCTGCCTTCAACGGCAAGCAGTCGCGCGCTGCCCGCTCGAGGATCGCGGGCCCCTCGTTCCAGATGTCGTGGCCCTCGTTCCTGGCCAGGACCATCGCCTCGAGGGCGACCCGGTTGGCCGTCGCGCCGGCCTGGATCCCCATCGGGTGCCCGATCGTGCCGCCACCGAACTGGAGGATGACGTCATCGCCCAGGTAGGTCAGGAGCTGGTGCATCTGGCCGGCGTGGATGCCACCCGAGGCGACCGGCATGACCTTCCGCAGCGAGCCCCAGTCCTGCTCGAAGTACAGCCCGCGCTGGAGGTCGACCGGGTTCCGCGGCTCGCGCAGGATGTTGTAGAAGCCCTGGACCATGTTCGGGTCGCCCTCGAGCTTGCCGACAACCGTGCCCGCGTGGATGTGGTCCACGCCGGCCAGTCGCATCCACTTGGAGATGACCCGGAAGGACACGCCGTGCGTCTTCTGGCGGGTGTACGTGGAGTGGCCGGCCCGGTGGAGGTGGAGGATCACGTCGTTCCGGCGCGCCCACTTCGACATCGACTGGATCGCGGTGTAGCCGATGACGAGGTCGATCATCACGACCACGGAGCCGAGCTCCTTTGCGAACTCGGCCCGCTCGTACATGTCTTCCATCGTTGCGCCGGTCACGTTGAGGTAATGGCCCTTCACCTCGCCGGTCGCCGCGCTCGCCCTGTTGACGGCCTCCATGCAGGACAGGAATCGATCCCGCCAGTGCATGAACGGCTGCGAGTTGATGTTCTCGTCGTCCTTCGTGAAGTCGAGCCCGCCTCGAAGCGCCTCGTACACGACCCGGCCGTAGTTGCGGCCCGACAGTCCGAGCTTCGGCTTGACCGTTGCGCCGAGCAGGGGTCGCCCGAACTTGTCCAGCCGCTCGCGCTCGACGACGATCCCCGTCGGTGGACCGTCGAACGTCTTGACGTAGGCGACCGGCAGGCGCATGTCCTCCAGCCGGAGGGCCTTGAGCGGCTTGAATCCGAACACGTTGCCGATGATCGAGGCGGTCAGGTTGGCGATCGAGCCCGGCTCGAAGAGGTCGAGGTCGTAGGCGATGTAGGCGAAGAACTCGCCCGGCGAGCCGGGCACGGGATCGACCCTGTAGGCCTTTGCGCGGTACGCCTCGGCCGCCGTCAGGCGGTCCGTCCAGACGACCGTCCAGGTCGCGGTCGAGGACTCACCCGCCACGGCGGCCGCCGCCTCCTCAGGGTCGACGCCCTCCTGGGGCGTGATCCGGAAGACGGCCAGCACGTCCGTGTCCGTGGGCACGTAGTCCGGCTCCCAGTACCCCATCTGGGCGTACTTGAGCACGCCGGCTCGGTACCGGTCCGCCGTGACGACCGGTGTTGCGCGATCACTCGCCGCTCCCACCGTGACTGACTCCTTCTCGCGGGCCTCGTGTCCGGGCCGGCCTCCGAGCCTACCGGTCCGCAAGGATGAAGTCCAATGCATTGTCTGCATGAACTGCATAAGATCTGCGTATGGACAGGCATAAGTCGGGATCCGCCGCGCGCTTCTCGCAGGCGTTTGACCGACTCGTCACGGTCCACCAGTTGCGGCTGCTGGTGGAGGTGATCGATCGAGGGGGCTTCTCCCGCGCCGCCGAGGCGCTGGGCCTCAGCCAGCCGGCCATCTCGCATCAGATGCGGGCTCTCTCGACCAGCGTCGGCCTCCCGCTCCTCGAGGTCGTCGGGCGTCGGGTCCGATTGACGCAAGCGGGGACGCTGGTCTACGAGCACGCGAAGCGGATCCTCGCCGAGTTCGAGGACGCGGGTGCCGCGCTCGACGAGTTGCGGGGCCTGCGGCGCGGGACGATCCGGATGGCAGGCGACACGACCGTCGGGATCTACGTCCTGCCCGACCTCCTCGGCGCGTTTCGACATGAGTACCCGTCCATCGAAGTGCGCCTGGGCGTCGACAATCGGCAGGGTGTGTACGACCGACTCGTCGCCGGCGAGGTCGATTTCGTCGTCGTCGGGCGTCCCTGGGTCAACGCGTCGATCCCGCTCATCGTTCGCCCGTTTCTCGACAACGAGCTGATCGCGATCGCGTCTCCGCGCCACCGGCTGGCGGGCCGAGCGCAGGTGACGCTGGCCGAGCTTGCGGCCGAGCCGTTCATCGGGCGCGAGCCGGGATCCGGCACCCGCGAGACGGCGGAGGAGGCGCTGCGGGCCGCCGGCCTGGCGGTCCGACCGGTCATGGAGCTGGCGAGCAACGGGGCGATCAAGCGCGCGGTCGCGCGGGATCTGGGCGTCTCCATCCTGTCCCGCTATGCGACCGCCCTCGAGTTGCAGATCGGCCACCTGGTCGAGCTTCCGGTGGTCGGCTTTCCGCTCCGCCGGCAGTGGCACCTCGCCTATGCGCGCGACCGGCGTCTCGGACCCGTCGACGAGGCGTTCCTGCGGTTCGTGGACAGTCCCGCCTGGAGGGAGACGCTCGGGCGTCCCGTCACGACGGAATGAGGGCCGGGCGCGCGGCAGACTTCTATACTCGGCCGGCATGATCCCCACCGCTCGAGCGCAAGCCGGCAACCGGATCCGGGTCGGCGTCGCCGGCCTCGGTGCCGTCGCCCAGGCCGTTCACCTCCCGCTGCTGGCGCGGCTCCGGGACACGTACGAGATCGCCGCGATCGCCGATCTCTCGCCGTCGCTCCTGGCGACGATCGGCGCTCGCTACGGCGTGGCTCCCGAGGCACGGGTCACGTCCATCGAGGAGCTGATCGCTCGCCCTGGCCTCGATGCGATCGTGCTGCTGACGTCCGGTTCGCACGGAGCGGCTGCGCTTGCGGCGCTCGATCGCGGGCTCGCCGTCATGTGCGAGAAGCCTCTGGCGACGACATTGGCCGAGGCTGATCGACTGGGAACATCCCCTGCCGCCGACCGCCTGCTCCTCGGCTACATGAAGGCGTACGACCCCGCGGTCGTCGAGGCACGGCGGGTGGCCATCGACGAGGCAGCGACGCTTGGCGATCTCCGCTCGATCGACGTGATCGTCCTGCATCCCACCGATCAGGCGCAACTTGCATTTGCCCGGCTGATCGCGCCACCTCGCGATGTGGACGCGGTGGTCCTGGCGGGCCTTGAGGCCGCGACCGGAGCGCTTCTCGACGAGGCCCTCGGTCCGGCGGCGCGCGAGCTCGGCCAGCTGTACGGCGGGATCCTGCTCGGGAGTCTCATTCACGAGTTGGCCGTCATCCGTGCGGTGACCGGCGAGCAGGGGAGCCTCACGATCGATCACGTCGATCGCTGGCCGGAGGGCGCCTGGCCGCCGTCCATTTCCGTGGCCGCCCGGCTCGCATCCGGAGTCCGCGTGGCCATCGGCTGGCATTACCTCGACCGATATCCGGCATACCGCGAGGAGGTCCGATTCCACTACCCGGGCGGTTCGGTCGAGCTCACCTTCCCGGCGCCATACAGGCTCCACATGCCGACGATCCTGACGCTGGAGACGGGCGGGTTCGAGACCCGCCAGCGGAGGATCTTCGAATCCGTCGACGAGGCGTTCGAACTGGAACTCGTGGCCTTCGCGGAGCTGGTGCGTGGCGGTGTCGCGCCCCGGACCGGGATCGTCGATGGGCGCGCGGACATCGTGACCTGCCAGCGGATTGCCGCGGCGTTCGCCGCGCGACAGGGCCTGCGAATCGGCGGCGAGGCGGCCGCCAGCGGCCGATGACGGGCACCCCGCCGGGGTCGGACCCCCGCCCGAACGTTCCTCACCCACCGGCGATCGTCCATCTCGTCCCGCACACCCACTGGGACCGGGAGTGGTACCAGCCATTCCAGGTCTTCCGGATGCGACTCGTGGAGCTGGTGGACCAGCTGCTCGACTCGATGGAAGGCGACGGCCGCCTCGCGTTCACGTTGGACGGCCAGGTCGCCACGATCGACGACTACCTGGAGATCCGGCCGGAAGGCCGGGCCAGGATCGAACGCCTGATTGCCGAGGGCCGCCTCGCGATCGGGCCGTGGCAGATCCTCATGGACGAGTTCCTCGTATCGGGCGAGACGATCGTCCGCAATCTCGAGTTTGGCTGGCATGCCGCCGAGGCGCTCGGTGGAGCGATGCCTGTCGGCTACCTGCCGGACATGTTCGGTCACATCGCCCAGATGCCGCAGATCCTCCGCCGGGCCGGGATCAGCAAAGCCGTCGTGTGGCGCGGCGTTCCGGCCGCGATCGATCGCCACGCGTTCAACTGGCTTTCGCCGGACGGCTCGTCCGTTCGGGCCGAATACCTCGTCGGTGGGTACGGCAACGGTGCCTACCTCCTGGAGGTTCCGGATGGGCTGGCCGACAAGCTCACCCGATACGTTGCGGCAAGCGAGCCGTTCTACGGCGATCGTTCGATCCTCGCGATGTACGGCACGGACCACGCCGTCCCGTCGCCGCGGCTCGCCCAGATCGTCGCCGAGGCCAACGCCGCCCGGGACGACCTCGCCGTCCGGATCGAGACGCTGCCCGCATACCTCCAGGCCTCCGACGCCGCAGTCGCCGATACAGACCCGGCCCTCATTCCGACATGGACGGGCGAGCTCCGCTCGGCGGCCCGGGCGAACCTGTTGATGAACGTCATTTCGGCCCGGATGGACATCAAGGCCGCGGCCGCGCGGGCCGAACGGATGCTCGAGCGCTACGCGGAGCCGCTGGCGGCACTCCACGGCGGTGCCTGGCCGGAGCGCCTGCTCGAGCTGGCGTGGCGGCGCGTCGTCGACAACTCGGCCCACGATTCGATCTGCGGCTGCTCCCTGGATGCCGTGGTCGACCAGGTCCTGACGCGCTTCGCCGAGGCCGAGCAGGTCGGCCGTGGCGTCCTCGCGACCGCGCTGCGTCCGATGGCCGAGGCCGCACGGCGCGGCAGCGTGGTCATCGTGAATCCGTCGCCCCATGATCGGACCGATGTCGTGGAGGTGGATCTGGACGTCCGGGAGAGCTGGATGGCCGTGGACCTGGAGCTGGCCGACGGTCGCCGGGTCCCGACGCAGCTCCTCGATCGGCCGGAAACCGTCCTGCGGCGGCTCCACATGACCGGCCACGAGGCCGTTGAGTTCTTCGCCCGCCGGCTCCACGGTCGGGAGCTGTTCGGCGACTCCCTGGACGGCTATTCACTCGAGCGTGACGGAAACCCGGTTCAGCTTCACCTCCAGATGAACGATCCGGCAGCCCCTCCCGGCTTCGACGTCGACGCGCTCCGGGACGTGGTCGCCGAGGCGGCTGCCGCGGACCCCGACGCGACGTGGGACGTGACGCTCGTCCGGGGTGCTCGGCAGCGGCTTGCGGCCGCGGTCCCGGCCCCGGCACTCGGGGCGGTGATCGTCCGCGGCGTCGAAGCGGCATCCGCGGAAGCGCCCTTCGACACGCCCCAGGTCGGGGTCACGGTGGGCGACAGATCAATCGCCAACGGCCTCGTGAGCGTGACCGTGGCCGATGACGGCACGTTCGACGTTGACGGGGCGGGGGTCCGGCTCAACGGCGTTGGGCGGCTGTCCGATGGGGGCGACTTCGGCGACACGTACAACTACGGACCTCCGGCCGAGGACCTCGTACTCGATCACCCTTCAAAGGTCGTCGTCATGCCGCGAGAACGAGGCCCGATCCGCGGCTCCCTGGATGTCGTCGCCTCCTACGACTGGCCGATCGGCCTGCGGCCGGACGGGTCGGGCCGGAGCGACGAGACGGCGCCCGTCGAGGTCATCACGACGCTTCAGCTGAGAGCGGGCGAACCGTTCGTCCGAGTCGCCGTCGCGTTCACCAATCCATCCCGTGACCATCGCGTCCGGTGGCACCTGCCACTGCCGGCGCCGACCGACCACTCATCGGCCGACGGCCAGTTCGCCGTCGTGGATCGGGGCCTGACCCAGGAAGCCGGGCACGGCGAGGTTCCCACGCCGACCTTCCCCGCCCACGGATTCGTCCATGCCGCCGGGGCAACGGTCCTCCTCGATCACATGACGGAATACGAGCTGATCGACGGACGCGAACTCGCCCTCACGGTGCTCCGCTCGACGGGCTTCATCAGCCGCAACGACAACCCGTTCCGCGAGGACCCGGCCGGGCCGGAGATTGAGGTGCCCGGGGCCCAGATGATCGGACCGTGGCGTTTCGGCTTTGCGCTGATGCCCCATGCGGGCTCCTGGCAGGGCGCCGGTGTCCTGGCCGCGGCCGAGGCCTACCACCTGCCGTTCGTCACGACGCCGGGCCGCGCTGAGTCGAGCGCGGACTCAGGCTCGTCGGCCACGTCTGCGGGACTCCGGATCGAAGGGCATGGGGTCGTTCTGTCCGCCCTGCGCCGACGGGGCGAGTGGCTCGAGATCCGGCTCGTCGCCGAGACCGACGAGCCGACCATCTCCGTGCTCTCGGGACGTCGAATCGAGGCGGCCCGGGATGTGGATCTCCTTGGTCGCGAGGGTGACGGCATCGACATCGAGTCCGATGGATCGCTCCGCCTGCCTCTCGACCCCTGGCAGATTCGGACCGTTCGGATAGGCCAGGCGGCCCTCTCGCGGAGCTGACTTGAACCGGCCCAGGACGAGCGCGACCGGTTGACAGTGTCGCGAAGACGCCGGTAGGCTCTGGGTTGACGCACCCGATCCACCGTCGACCCTGCTTCGTGCTCTGGGCACTGTCAAGCAACGTGAGTACGAGCACCGTGTTCCGCGACGGCCGATTGGATCCCGGCAGACCCGGCCGCTGCCGGATGCCCGGGACTCGTCCGCAAGGAGGAACCAGCACATGATGAGAATCTCGAGATTCTTGGCGCTGCCGATCGCGGCGGCGTTGATCCTGAGCGCCTGCGGCACGGGCGCGAGCCAGGCGCCGGCCACCGTCGCACCTGGGGACACGTCGGCCCCAACGACCGCGGTCACGCCAGAGCCCGGTGCCACGATCACCGTCACGTCCCTGTGGGGCGGCAGTGAGCAGGAGTCGTTCCAGAAGGTCCTCGACGCCTTCACGGCGAAGACGGGCATCATCGTCAACTACGAATCGGTCCGCGAGAACTACGCGACCGCGCTCCAGACCCGAATCACCGGCGGCAACCCGCCGGATGTGGCGATCCTTCCCGGCATCGGCTTCCTGCGCCACTTCGCGAAGGATGGTTCGATCATCAAGGTCGCCGATCTCGGTATCGACCAGGCCTCGATCGCAGGCAACTACGCACCCGGCATCCTCGATATCGGCTCCGTCGACGGTGACCTGTACGCGATCATGGTCAAGTTCAATAGCAAGAGCACATTCTGGTACCGGCCGGAGAAGCTCAGCGCAGCCGGAATTGCCGTCCCGACGGATTGGGATTCTTTCAAGGCAGCCTTGGCGAAACTCGCCACTGGCGGCACCAAGCCGCTTGGACTCGGCGCTGCCGATGGCTGGACGCTGACCGACTGGTTCGAGAGCATCTACGTTCGCCAGGCCGGACCCGAGGCGTACACGAAGCTCTTCAGCGCAGATGGCGACTGGAGCGATCCGTCGGTCGCAACGGCCGTCACGGCCATGACCGACGTCCTCAATGAGACCTACGTCGACGGCGGCATCAATGCCGCTCTCGCCCGCGGCTTCGTCGATGGCATCGGCCAGGCGTTCAGCGCCACGGCCACTGCGGATATGTACTACGAGGGCGGCTTCGTCGGCGGCATCGCCACCGGGCAGGTCAATACCGCCCTCACGATGGGCACGGACATCGACTGGTTCGACTTCCCGGCGATCAACGGCGGTGACGGGGTCACGATCGGTGGCGACGTCATCGCGGCCCTGACGAAGAACGCCGGCGTCAAGGAGTTCATCGAGTACATGACCACGGCTGAGGCAGGCGCGGTCTGGGCAGCCACCGGCGCGATCATCTCCCCGGTCAAGGGCGTCAGCGCTGATGTCTACCCGAGCGACCAGGTGAAGCGTGAAGCGGCCCAGGTCGCCAACGCCAGCGCGGTCCGCTACGACGGTTCCGACTTGCTGCCGGCCGGTGGCCCCGACCTGGGCGCCGAGCTGCAGAAGGCCCTCCAGGGCCAGGCGATTGACTGGGCCTCCTTCCAGTCGCAGATCCAGACAGCCTGGAGCAACGAGTAACGTCAACCCCGAGTTGAGATTCGTGTGGGAGGTGCCCGAGCGGGGCC
>Ga0209321_10002246_pt1 | contig 12979 bp, 11 predicted proteins | sample Rifsed16ft4_FD_184012 | JGI IMG/M metagenome (GOLD analysis project Ga0209321, IMG submission 184012) | Soil microbial communities from Rifle, Colorado, USA - sediment 16ft 4 - CSP-I_5_4 (version 2) | ecosystem: Environmental > Terrestrial > Deep subsurface > Rock core/Sediment | place: Rifle... | reverse complement strand
TCCCGCCGACGCCATGGACGTCCTGGCGAAGGTGGGGGGCTTCGAGATCGCGGGGCTCGTGGGCGTGGTCCTCGCCGGGGCCGCCGCCCGGATCCCCGTGGTCGTGGACGGCTTCATCGCCGGCGCCGCTGCCCTCGTGGCGGTGAAGCTCAAAGACGAGGTGCGCCACTTCCTCCTCGCGTCTCACTGCTCGGCGGAGCCGGGCCACCGCGTGATCCTCGAGCACCTCGGCCTCCGCCCCTATCTTGATCTCGAGATGCGCCTGGGCGAGGGGACCGGCGCGGCCCTGGCGTTCGTCCTGATCCAGGCCGCAGTGAAGATCTACACGGAGATGGCGACCTTCAAGTCCGCCGGCGTTTCCGGGAAGCAGCCGTGATGCGCGGCAGGGCCCGACGCCGGAGATCCCTCGGCATCGCGTTCGCCCTTCTCCTCCTCGTCGCCGCGCCGGTCGGGGCGTTCACGCTGAAGGACTCCCGGGGGAGGGACCTCATCCTCCCGGCCCCTCCCCAGAGGATCGTCTCGCTCGTCCCGAGCGTGACCGAGATCGCGTATGCGCTGGGGGGCGAGGACCGGCTGGCCGGCGTCACGGACTTCTGCGATTGGCCTCCGGAGGCCCAGAAGAAGCCGCGCGTGGGCGGGATGCTGGCGCCGAACCTGGAGCTCATCATCGCGCTCAAGGCCGACCTGGTCGTCGCGACGACCGAGGGAAATCGCCAGGAGACCGTCGACCAGCTCCAGCGGCTCGGGATCCCCGTCTTCACCGTGAATCCCCGTCGGCTTTCTGACGTGATGACGGTGATCGCCCAGGTCGGCGAATTAACCGGGCGCCGGGCGGCCGTCGGTCCGCTCGTCGAGAGCCTCAGGCGGCGCGTCCAGGCCGTCGATCGAGCCGTCAGGCCGTATCCGCGCCCGAAGGTGCTCTACGTGCTGTGGCCCGAGCCGCTGATCGTCCCCGGACGCGAGGGGCTCGTCACCGAGCTGATCGACCTCGCCGGCGGGGCGAGCGTCACGGCGGGGGAGGCCGACTCCTATCCGCGCTTCAGCCTGGAGGCCGTCGTGGCCCGCGCTCCCGAGGTCATCATCCTGGCGCGCCACGGGGCCGATGGAACACCTCTGGCCCGCGCTCCCTGGGAACGGCTCACGACCCTGCCCGCGGTCCGCGGCGGCCGCGTCCACTCGGTGGACGGCACGTACCTCCATCGCTACGGGCCGCGCGTCGTGGACGGCCTCGAGCTGCTGGCGCGGATGATCCACCCGAAGGCCTTCCGATGACGCCCCCCTCGGCCGCAACGCAAATACGCATGCCTGACCCCAGGAGGCGGCTGGCGGTGGCGCTCGCGGCGCTGGGGGGGGCGCTGCTCGTCGCGGCGGCGGGGGCGCTGCTCCTCGGTAGCGCGGGGATCTCGCCGCGGGCGGTGCTCGCGGTGCTGCTGGGCGGGAAGGCGGAGGGCATCGAGGCGGTCGTGGTCCTCGATCTCCGGCTGCCCCGCATCCTGGTGGCGGTGCTGGCCGGCGGCGCCCTCGCCGTGGCGGGGGTGGCCTTTCAGGCGCTGACGCGCAACCCGCTCGCCGATCCCGCGATCCTCGGCGTGGCGAGCGGCGCGGCGTTCGGCGTCGTCCTGGCCCAGCTGTTCGGGCTGGGCGCGACCGTCGTCGCGGCCCTCGGGCTCTCGGCCTTCGCCTTTGCCGGAGCCATGGTCGCGGCGGGGATCGTGTACCTGATCGCCGCCACCGACGGCCGCTTGCCCATCCAGACGCTGCTCCTGACGGGCGTGATCGTGGGGCTCTTCTTTTCCTCGGCGATCACCGTGGTCATCTCGGTGGTGGACTTCAACCGGCTCGGGGGCGTCATCCACTGGCTCCTGGGCAACCTGGGGCCGATCTCCGGCGGCTCGCTCGGCGTGTTCGGTGCCCTCTCGGCGGTCGGGCTCTGGCTGGTGCTCGGCCGCGCCCGCCAGCTGAACCTGCTGGCGCTCGGAGAGGAATCGGCGATCCAGCTCGGCGTCGATGCCGAGCGCCTCAAGCGCCGGATCTTCGTCGGCGCCTCGCTCTTGACCTCCTCCGTGGTGGCGTTCGCGGGGCCCATCGGCTTCGTCGGCCTCATCGTCCCTCACATGCTGCGAGGACTCTTGGGACCGGACAATCGCCTATTGATTCCCGCGGCGCTCCTGGGCGGCGGCGTGTTTCTGCTCCTGGCGGATACTCTGGCCCGCACCCTGGTCGCCCCCGCCGAGCTGTCGGTGGGCGTGATCACGGCCTTCTGCGGCGCGCCCTTCTTCGTGTACATCCTGCGCACCCGGTTCCGGGGGATTCCGTGAGGCCGCTCGTCGAGCTCCGAGGCGTGGAGTTCGTGTATCGGACGCCCCAGGCGCGCCGGGCCCGGCCGTTCAGGCTATCGGCGCTGTCCCTCGAGGTGGTCCCGGGGGAAGTCCTGGGCGTCATCGGCCCGAACAGCGCGGGGAAAACGACGGTGATCCGGCTCCTCACGCGAGTGCTGGAGCCGGTGGCCGGGGAGATCCTCCTGGAGGGCGCCTCCCTCAGGAGCCTCACGCGCTGGCAGCTGGCCCAGCGGGTGGCCGTGGTTCCCCAGGACGCGCCGCCGGCGTTCCCCTTCAGCGTGGAGCAGCTCGTGCTCATGGGGCGCTACCCTCACGCTCCCGGCCGCTTCTTCGAGCGGCCGGAGGATCTGGCGATCGCCCGGGAGGCCATGGCGGCCACGGGAATCCTGGAGCTGGCGCCTTACGCCCTCGAGAGCCTGAGCGGCGGCGAGCGCCAGCGCGCGGCCCTGGCGCGGGCCCTCGCCCAGGAGCCCCGGCTCCTGATTCTGGACGAGCCAACGGCCCATCTGGACCTTCGCTATCAGGCCGAGGTCGCCGGGCTCCTGCGGCGGTTGAACCGCGAGCGGGGGGTGACCATTCTGCTCGTCTCCCACGACCTGAACCTGGCGGCGGAGCTGTCGGATCGGTTGCTCCTCCTGGCCGAGGGGCGCTGCGTCCGCCTCGGCGCTCCCGAGGAGGTCCTCGAGACGTCGCTGATCGAGGCGGTCTATGGCTGTCGTGTGGGGATCGAGTCCAACCCCAAGACCGGCCGCCCGCGGGTGCACATGGACTGGGCGGGCGCCGCCGCGGCGGGCCGTCCCGAATGAGCCGGCGGACAGGGGAGGTGAGAGCGTCCGCGGCGGTGTGATTCGAGGTCTGCCCCGGAGTCAGGGAAGCTGGTAAGGCTCAGCTCGAGCCGAAGCCGGCACGGTCCCGCCACTGTAAGTGGGGAGCGGCGTCCAGATCCGGTACTACGGAGCCACTGTCCGCACTCTCGCGGATGGGAAGGTTGGGCGCCCGCGATGATCCACGAGTCAGGAGACCTCTCCGGGGCGGTGGCATCCAACCCCTTCGCGGCAAAGGAGTGGAGCGATGGCCCGGGTTCGGTGGAGCGCGATTGTCGTGATGCTGGCGTCGGCGGCAACGGGATGGGCGCAGGAAGTCAAGCGACTGGAACCGGTGGTGGTCACCGCCACCAAGGTCGAGACTCCCCAGGAGCGGCTGGGCGCCTCGGTGACCGTGATCACGGAAGAGGAGCTCAGGACCTACAACTACGACCGTCTCGAGGACGCGCTGAGGTCGGTGCCAGGCGTCGAGGTTCAACGTTCCGGGACCCTGGGCAAGACGACCAGCGTGAGAATCCGCGGAGCGAACCCGAACCAGGTGCAGATCCTGATCGACGGGATGCGCGTCAAGAGCCCGACCCTGGGCCAGTTCTCCTTCTCCGACCTGTCGCTCGACGCCATCGAGCGGGTCGAGATCATCCGCGGGCCGCAGTCCACGCTCTACGGCGCCGACGCCATCGGCGGCGTGGTCAACGTCATCACGAAGAAGGGCGCTGGGCCGCCGGCGGGGGCCGTCTCCTTCGAGGGCGGCAGCCATGAGACGTTCCGGGAGCAGGCGGCCCTTGGCGGCGCCCTCGGCCGCTTCAACTTCGCGCTGTCGGCCTCGCGCTTCGACAGCCGGGGGCAGGAGCGGACCTTCGACAACGACGATGCGGACCAGACCGCGTTCGCCGGCCGGTTCGGGGTTGATCTGCCCTGGAACGCGACCGCCACGGCGACCGGCCGCTACGCCAAATCGACCACCGACGTGCCGAACCAGGGCTTCTTCCCCTTCGACCGCGACCCGGACTCCCAGCAGCAGGACGAGTTCTACCTCTTCACGCTCCGGTACGATCAGAAGCTCTTCCCGTGGTGGGAGGTCGCGGCCCGGATGGGCCAGCTGTGGGACAACCAGGGCTTTCAGGACGGGCCGCTGCCGGTGTCTCCCGTGTTCGGCCCCGACTTCGCCTTCAACTCCCAGATCAACACCCGGCGGCGCGAGTTCGAGCTCCTGAGCACCTGGCACACGGGCACCGTGAACAGCCTGACGCTCGGCCTCGAGCACCGGAACGAGCGCGGGCGGAACCGCGGGACCTTCCGCGAGGAGATCAACACGCGTTCCCTCTTTCTCCAGGACGAGGTTAGGCTCTTCGACCGCCTCTTCCTGGGTGGCGGCGTCCGCTTCGAGGACAGCGACGCCTTCGGCGGCGAGTGGACGCCCCGGCTCTCGCTGGCGTATCTCTCCAAGGAGACCGGGACGAAGCTCCGGGGCGGGTACGGGAAGGGCTTCCGCGCCCCGACCATCAACGACCTCTTCTTCCCCGACCTGACGGGCTTCTGCCCTCCCTTCGGCAACCCGGGCCTCCAGCCCGAGCGCAGCAAGAGCTGGGAGGCGGGCGCCGACCAGAAGCTGTGGGAGAACCGGATCCGGCTCGGGTTCACGTACTTCCGGAACACGTTCAAGGATCTCATCACGGTCGTGAGCCTGCCGCCCTTCTGCGCCCAGGCGGGCAACGTGGGCCGGGCCCGCACCGAGGGGCTGGAGTTCGCGGCCGATTTCGAGCCTCTGGACTGGCTTCTCTTCAACGTCAACTATACCTTCACCGATACCGAAACCGACGACGACGTCCGGCGCCTGGAGGTACCGCGGATCGCGCGGCATCGCTGGAACGCCGGCGTGACCGTGACGCCCGTCCGGCGGCTCACGCTGTTCGTCCAGTCCTACGTGCTCTCGCGACAGTTCGAGACCGGCGTCACCCCGAACCGTCACAACCCGGGCTACTACCGGATCGACGTGGGCGGGACGTGGCGGCTCCTCCAGCGGACAGGGCTTCTCGAGGGGCTGGATTTCACGCTTCGAGTGCAAAACCTCACCGATGAAAATTACGCGGAGATCTTTGGCTTCCGAGCGCTCGGGTTCACGGCCATGGCCGGCCTTAGGGCGCACTTCCGCTGATGGAGCGGACGCCGTGATCGAGGGGATCGAGGTCAGGGTCGCTCGGGAGGCCGTGGTGGTCCTGGCCGCGACGCCGCTCCAGGTCGTCTCGTCGGCGGCGGTCGGTGGCGGGTTCGGCCGCGCGCGGGCCATCGTGAACCTCCACGTCGCCAAGAACCATCCGTGCGACGATCCCGCCGCCGATCTGGCCCGCTTCTGCCGCGCGCGCGCGATTCCCGAGCCCTACGTCGGGCTCCTGACCTCCGCCTGGACCGAGAAGGCCGTCACGGCGGCGGAGAGCTCCAACGGGGTCACGGCGCTGACGGTGGCCACGGTCGGCCTCGGCAATCCGGTGGAGGCGGGGCGAAGCCCGGTGGCGATCTGCCGGCCCTCGACCATCAACACCATCGTCGTCCTCGACGCCGACCCCGCGCCCGAGGCGCTCGTCAACCTGGTGATCACGGCGACGGAGTGCAAGACGCTGGCGCTGATCGCGGCGGGGGTACGATCGCTAGAGGGCGCGCGGGCGAGCGGGACTTCCACCGACGCCGTGGTCGTCGCCGCCACCGGCCGCGGGCCGCGCCACCGCTTCGGGGGCCCCGTGAGCGATCTTGGCTGGGTGGTGGCGCGCGTCGTCAGGTCCGCCCTCGACGAGGGCATCCGGCGCTGGAAGGCGGACAACACATGAGCCGCGTTGGGTCAACCTCCGTTCGAGCGCGGGCCTTGCCCGCGCAATCTATCCTGGGGGGAGGCATCGGAAGGGGGGCAGAGCCCCCCTCCGAGGTATGAAGAACGGGCGGCCGCTCTGGAGCCTCTCGGGCTCGCTCCTTCTCCACGGCCTCGCCGCCGCCGCGGCCATCGCTCTCGCGACGCGTGAGGTTCCGCCTTCGGCCATCATCGTCGAGCTGGAGGAGGCCATCCGGGTCGGGGAACCGGCGGCCCCGGCGACGCTCGGTCGCGCAGAGTCGCCGCCCGCTGCCGTCCGCCGCGGGCCGCGGCCACCGGTTCGTCCTGCCGCGCCCATCGCGGCCCGTCCCTCTGTTCCCGCGCCGCCGTCCCGCGTGGAGCCCGCTCCCGCGCCTTCTACCGACGCGTCTTCTGAACTGCCGGCTCCCGCTTCCGCCCCCGGAGCCGGCTCCACGGCCGACGCTGCCCGTCCACCTTCCGGCTTCAGCACGGGGGCCGCCGGAGCCGTCCAGGAATCGCCCCCCGGCGGGAGCCTCGGCGCCGGACCGCTGGCGATGCTCGCTCCCTCCGCCGGCGCCGGCGTCACCGCGGCCGGTACGGGTGGAGGTGACGGGGGAGTTCCCGCCGGATTCGGCCCGTATCTGGCGGCCTTCAGGCTGCGGATCCAGGAGTCGCTCAATTACCCGCTGGCGGCGCGGCGGCGGGGCCTCGGCGGGATCGTCCAGCTGGAGGTCGAACTCCTGCCCAGCGGGAAGGTCGCATCCGTCACCGTCAGGAGCTCGTCGTCCCACGCGGTCCTGGACCAGGCCGCCCTGGACACCGTGACCCGGCTCCAGTCGGCGCCGTTCCCCCCGGGGGTTCCTCCGCGGCCCCTCAAGGTCCGCGTCCCCATCGTCTTCGAGCTCAAATGAGCCGCCCTGCGCCATTGAAGGTTTCCGCGGCCTTCCGAGCGCGGGCTTTGCCCGCGCAATCCCCGGGGGGAGGTATCGGAAGGGGGGCGGAGCCCCCCTCCGAGCAAGAATGACGGTGTGGCTCCTGGCCCTCGCCTTCGATCTGCTCGTGGGCGAGCCGCCGAACCGCCTCCACCCCGTCGCCTGGATCGGCCGCCTTCTCGTCTGGGGACGCGCGCGGTCGTGGGCGTCGAGCCCGGCCGGCCTGATGGCGGCGGGCGGCGGGGTTCTGGTTGGCGTCCTCCTGCTCGTGGTGGGGCTCGCGGCGGGAGCCTCCTGGATGGCCGGGCGCCTGGGCTGGCCGGGGCTCGTCCTCGAGGCCGCGCTGCTGAAGTGCGCCTTCTCCCTGAGGGGACTCGCCGGCGCCGCCAGGGGGGTGACGGCGGCGCTCGAGAGGGGAAGCCTGGAGGAAGCCCGCCGCCGCGTGGGCCGCGATCTGGTGAGCCGGCCGGCGGAGGAGCTCTCTGCCCCGCATGTGGCCTCGGCCACGGTGGAGTCGGTGGCCGAGAACCTGACCGACAGCCTGGTGGCCCCGCTCCTCTTCTTCCTGATCGGCGGCCTGCCGGGAGCCTGGGCCTACCGCGTGGTGAACACGGCCGACGCGATGTGGGGCTACCGCGAGGGTGACTTGGAGTACCTCGGCAAGGCGGCGGCCCGGCTCGACGACGCGCTGAACTGGATTCCGGCGCGCCTGGCGGCGATCGGGATCGTCCTGAGCGCGTTCATGAGCGGCGCGGCGGCGGGCCGGGCGGTGATCGGCGCCTGGCGCACGATGTGGCGCGACGGCGGCCGGACCGCGAGCCCCAACGCGGGCTGGACCATGGCCGCCATGGCCGGCGCGCTGGGCGTGACCCTCGAGAAGCCCGGGGCCTACCGGCTCGGGAGCGGCCCGCTGCCGACCGCCAGGCACATCCATCGGGCCGTCCAAGTGATGTTCGTCGCGAGCGGTCTCTCGGTCGCCGTCGGGCTGGCCGTGGCCGCCCTCGGGAGATGACGGCTCCGTTTCTGCTCTTGACGTCCTTCCTTATCCCCGTATAGACTTATCGGCGTCATGAAGGATATAAGGAAAGCCGCCGGGACGTCCGAGACGGTCAAGACCACGATGGTCCTGCCGAAGGGTCTCTGGAAGGCGGCCAAGATCCGAGCCGTGGAGGAAGACGCCGACCTCAACGGGGTGGTCATCGCGGCCCTGGCGGCCTACGTGAAGGTGAAGCCCAAGCGGCGGGAGGAGGGGGCGTGAAGCCGCCGGATCGCGGTATCATGTGTCATCGCCGCCCTAGAACTAGGCGGCGACTCGTGTCTTCAGGGGCTCTCCCATGAGTGTGAACGTGACCGACCGCCTCTCCGAGGCGCTGAGGGCGGCCCTCAGCGGCGCCGGACTCGACGCGCCCGGCGAAATCCTCTGGGAGGTCCCGCGGGAGGAGGCCCACGGGGATTATGCGACCAACGCGGCGATGCTCCTGGCCAAGTCGGCGCGCCGCCCCCCCCGCCAGGTGGCGGAGGCGATCCGCCAGCACTTCCCGCGCGTTCCCGAGGTGGAGAAGGTCGAGGTGGCGGGCCCGGGGTTTGTGAACGTGTTCCTCGCCCCCGCCTGGTGCGCGACGGCCCTCGGAGAAATCCTCGAGACCGGCGAGGCCTACGGCAGAAGCGAGGCGGGCGCCGGCCGCCGGGTCCAGCTCGAGTTCGTCTCGGCCAATCCCACCGGGCCCCTGGTCGTGGTCAACGCGCGCGCGGCGGCGGTCGGCGACTCGCTGGCCCGGATCCTCGCCGCCCAGGGTTACCGGATCTTCCGCGAGTACTACGTAAACGATGCGGGGAACCAGGTGCAGACCCTCGCGCGATCCCTGGAGATCAGGATTCGCCAGCAGCGCGGAGAGGCGGCCGAGCTGCCCGAGGAAGCGTATCCGGGCGAGTATCTGGTCGAGCTGGCGAAGGAGTATCTGTCCACCGAAGGCCCCGCCGTGCTCGGCGCGCCCGAGGGTGAGAGGCTGGATCGGCTCGGCCGCTTCGCGGTGAAGCGGATCACCGACGGGCAGCGCCGGGTGCTGAGCGCCTACGGGGTGGAGTTCGACAACTGGTTCAGCGAGCGCGCCCTCCGGGAGGGCGGCAAGCCGCCCCGGGTGCTGGAGCGCCTGCGGGAACGAGGGTTTGTCTACGACGCGGAGGGCGCCGCCTGGTTCAGGTCCACGGCCTTCGGCGACGACAAGGACCGCGTCCTGGTGAAGTCGGACGGCGAAGCCACATACTTCGTCAACGACATCGCCTACCACGTGGACAAGATCGAGCGCGGCTTCGAGCGGCTCATCGACCTCTATGGGCCCGATCACCACGGGCATGTCCTCCGGATGCAGGCGGCCCTCAAGGCGCTCGGGTATCCCGACGGGATCCTCGACATCCTCATCATCCAGTTGGTGACGCTCTTGCGCGAAGGCCAGCCGGTGAGGATGTCCAAGCGCATGGGGGAGTTCGTCACGATGGAGGAGCTGATCGGCGAGGTCGGCCGGGACGCCGCCCGCTTCACCTTCCTGACGCGCCGCCACGACAGCCCGCTGGACTTCGACCTGGAGGTGGTGACGCGCCAGACGGCGGAGAACCCCGTCTATTACGTCCAGTACGCGCACGCGCGGATCGCGAGCATCTTCCAGCACCTCCGGGAAAAGAAGCTCCCCCTCCCGGACTGGCGAAGGGTGGACCTGGGCCTCCTGCGCCTCGGGGAGGAGCAGTCGCTGATCAAGCGCCTCCTCCAGTTTCCCCACGTGGTGGCGGCGGCCGCCCGGACCCTGGAGCCCCACCGGATCGCCTACTACCTCCAGGAGCTGGCTGGCCTCTTCCATCCCTACTACAAGGGCCACCGCGTGATCGGGGACGACGTGGCCCTCACCAACGCCCGGCTGGCTCTCGCCGCGGGCGTGGGGCTGGTCGTCAGGAATGGGCTGGACCTCCTCGGGGTCTCGGCCCCGGAGAAGATGTGATGGCGGCGCCGACCGGCAGGTCGCGGCGCAAGTCGGGCGGAGGCGGGCGTCGATTCTTCTTCCTCGCCCTGTCCGGCCTCGTGATCCTGTCGCTGGGCTTCGTGCTCGGCGTGATGGTCGGTCAGAGGTGGACGCGGAGCCGTCCGCTCCTGGCCGGCACTGAGCCCGCCCGGAAGCCACCGGCCTCCGCCCGCCGGGCGCTGAGCGACACCGAGGCGGTCAAGCCGCCGCAGATCCAGGAAAAGCTCACCTTCTATCAGACGCTGACGGCCCCCCTGGGAGCGACGCCTCCGGCCCCGAAGGCCGAGGCCAAGCCCCGCGAGGAGGCTGGGAAAGAGCGCACCCGTGCCGAAGGCACGGGAACGCGGCCGCTGCCCGAGGCTGGGCCGCCTCTCGAGGCCGGGCGCGAGGGGGCGGCCCCGCCGGAGCCGGGCTACACGGTCCAGGTCGTTGCCTACCGGGCCAGGCCCGCGGCTGACGAGATGGAGCAGAAGCTCAGGGAGGCCGGCTTCGACGCCTACGTGGCGACCATCAGCAGCGGCGACGACGGCCGGACCACGTACCGGGTGCGCGTGGGCAGCTTCGCCACCCGGGGGGAGGCCCAGCGGATGGCCGAGCGCCTGAGGAGCGAGCGCGGCCTGTCCCCCTACGTCACCGCTCGCTGAGGGAGAAGACCCGTGGGCCACCGTCCGGGGCGCGTCCTCGTCACCCAGGAAGAGATCGCCGAGCGCGTCCGGGAGCTCGGCCAGGCCCTTTCCCGTGACTACGCGGGGAAGGACCCGCTCCTGGTCGGGGTGTTGAAGGGCGCCGTGGTCTTCCTGGCGGACCTCATGCGGGCCGTGGACATCCCGCTGGCGGCCGATTTCATCGGGGTCTCGAGCTACGGGGGCAGCAGCCGCTCCTCCGGCGTGGTGAAGATCACCGCGGACCTCAGCATCTCCATCGAGGATCGCCACGTAGTGATCGTGGAAGACATCATCGACAGCGGGCGCACCATCAGCTACCTGAAGCGAAATTTGCAAACCCGGCATCCCGCAAGCCTCAGGGTCATGGCCCTGCTCGACAAGGTCGAGCGGCGCGAGGTGGACGTGGAGCTGGACTACGTGGGGTTCACGATCCCGAACGAGTTCGTGGTCGGCTACGGCCTGGACTACCACGGGCTCTACCGCAACCTCCCGTGCATCGCGGCCCTGGAGGAATCCCCGCCGAGCTAACCTTGTGGGCGTCTCCCCCTGTGATATACTAACTGGGCATTTTTCTTTCCCATTTCGATAGGAGGTCGGAAGGGCGGAGGCCCCGGGAGATGCAGGCGAGAGTGCCGATGAATCAGTTCTATAAGAACCTGGTCCTCTGGATGGTGATCGGCCTGATCGTCATCCTCCTGTTCAATCTCTTCCAGGCCAACGCGCCCGCGAAGGAAGAGATCGTCTTTTCCGACTTCCTGAAGAAGGTCGAGGTCGGCGAGGTGCGGGAGGTCACGATCCGGGGGAACGCGGTCTCCGGGCGCCTCAGCGATGGCTCGGCCTTCCGGACGTACACCGTTGACTACCCGGATTTCGTCAAGGTCCTGAGGGACCGCGGCGTGCGCATCATCGTGAAGCCGCCCGATAACAACCCCTGGTACGCGATGCTGCTCCAGTGGATCCCCATGCTCCTCTTCATCGGCGTCTGGATCTTCTTCATGCGCCAGATGCAGGGGGGCGGTGCCAAGGCCCTCTCCTTCGGCAAGGCCCGCGCGCGCCTCGTCTCGGAGAAGCAGAACAAGGTCACCTTCCAGGATGTGGCGGGGGTGGACGAGGCCAAGGAGGAGCTGAAGGAAATCATCGACTTCCTCAAGGATCCCCAGAAGTTCCAGAAGCTGGGGGGCAAGATCCCCAAGGGCGTCCTCCTGGTCGGGCCTCCCGGCACGGGGAAGACGCTCCTGGCGAAGGCGATCGCGGGCGAGGCGAACGTCCCGTTCTTCTCGATCTCGGGGTCGGACTTCGTCGAGATGTTCGTGGGCGTCGGGGCCTCGCGGGTGCGCGACCTCTTCGAGCAGGGCAAGAAGCACGCCCCGTGCATCATCTTCATGGACGAGATCGACGCGGTCGGGCGGCACCGGGGGGCGGGCCTGGGCGGCGGCCACGACGAGCGCGAGCAGACGCTGAACCAGCTGCTGGTGGAGATGGACGGCTTCGAGACCAACGACGGCGTCATCCTGATCGCCGCGACGAACCGCCCGGATGTGCTCGATCCCGCCCTGCTCCGGCCCGGGCGCTTCGACCGTCAGGTGGTGGTCCCGCGGCCCGACGTCAAGGGGCGCGAAGAAATCCTCAAGGTCCACTCGCGGCGGATTCCGCTGGCGACCGACGTGGAGCTCAAGGTGCTCGCCCGGGGAACGCCCGGATTCTCCGGCGCGGATCTCGCGAATCTCGTCAACGAAGCGGCGCTCCTGGCCGCCCGGCAGAACAAGAAGTCGGTGGAGATGCCGGACTTCGAGAACGCCAAGGACAAGGTCATGATGGGCGTGGAGCGGCGCTCCATGATCATCAGCGAGGACGAGAAGCGGACCATCGCCTACCACGAGGCGGGGCACACCCTCGTCGCCGACTTCCTGCCCGGCACCGATCCCGTGCACAAGGTCACCATCATCCCGCGGGGGCGCGCGCTCGGCCTGACCCAGCAGCTGCCGACCGACGACAAGTACAACTACTCGAAGGACTACCTGGTCAACCGGATCACCATCCTCCTGGGCGGCCGCGCCGCCGAGGAGGTCGTGCTGGGGCAGCAGACCACCGGCGCGGGGGACGATCTGGAGAAGGCCACCGAGATGGCGCGGAGGATGGTGTGCGAGTGGGGGATGTCGGAGAAGCTCGGCCCCCTCACGTTCGGCAAGAACGAGGAGCACATCTTCCTCGGCCGGGAGTTCGCCCGCCACAAGGACTACAGCGAGGACACGGCGATGCTCATCGACGCCGAGATCAGGCGGATCGTCACCGACTGCGCGTCCAAGGCGCGGCAGATCCTCGAGGAGAACCTGGAGCGGCTCCACGCCCTCGCGCACGCGCTGCTGGAGCGCGAGTCTCTCGACGGC
>Ga0209321_10002245_pt1 | contig 12979 bp, 7 predicted proteins | sample Rifsed16ft4_FD_184012 | JGI IMG/M metagenome (GOLD analysis project Ga0209321, IMG submission 184012) | Soil microbial communities from Rifle, Colorado, USA - sediment 16ft 4 - CSP-I_5_4 (version 2) | ecosystem: Environmental > Terrestrial > Deep subsurface > Rock core/Sediment | place: Rifle... | reverse complement strand
CACTGCAGGCGTTCGACCCCTATGATGGAGTGAGCCCTGCAGAAGGGGACCTACTGGTTGACACAACAATCCAGCCGCAGGGCATTCGCGTCAAGAGTGGGCTTCAGCTCATCTACGAGGCGGCTGCGGAACACACCATCGAGGAATGGGCAGCGATTTGCGGGGTAAAAGCAAGTGACATCGAACTCCTGGCACTGGAATTTACCAGCCACGGCAAGAAGGCTGCGGCCGACGTCCACAGAGGAGTCTCCCAGCACACCAACGGCTTCTACAACGTTCTCACATGGATGACACTCAACCTCCTCATCGGAAACTACGACTGGAAAGGCGGAATGGTCAAGGCCACGACCTACGATCATACAGGCAGCAAAGCGAACCAGCCCTTCAACTTCTCAACCCTACACCCTGCGCGAATGAAACCCTACGGGACTAGCATCATCAGACATGAAGCCAAGTACGAAGACAGCACCCTCTTCAACGGGTACCCAGCCACTCGCCAATGGTACCCACTCTCCAGCGATATCTACCAGGAAATACTGCCCTCCATCAGCGACAAGTACCCCTACCCCGTCAAGACACTCTTCCTCTACATGGGCACACCACTTTACGCAAACCCCGCTGGGCACACAGGCATCGAAATCATCCGAGATACGGTGAAGGTTCCGCTCTTCATCGCCATCGACATTACCGTCGGGGAGACGTCGATGTATGCTGACTACATCTTCCCGGACCTCACCTACCTTGAACGATGGGAGTTTCAAGGTTCACATCCAAGCGTTCCACACAAAGTTCAGCCCATCAGACAACCCGCTGTTGCCCCGCTCACAGACTCCACCACTGTATACGGCAACGAGATGCCGCTTTCCCTGGAAACCGTCCTCTTGGGACTGGCAGAAAAGATGGGACTCCCCGGCTACGGCCCGGATGGCTTCGGTGCTGGGGTTCCGTTCACTCACCAGGACCACTTCTACCTACGCATGGCAGCCAATATCGCAGCGGGAGACAAAGCGGGAGACGAGGTCCCAGACGCCACGCAGGATGAGACACAGCTCTTTCAAACTGCCCGCAGACACCTCCCAAGCACAGTCTTCGACGCCAGCCGATGGCAGTCAATAGTCGGGTCTTGGTGGCCCAAGGTAGTTTTCCTCCTCAACCGAGGCGGAAGGTTCCAGAACTACAACGACGCCTACACAGGAGACCAGCTATCCAACAAGTATGGGACCCTGATCAACATGTTTCAAGAGAAGACCGGCAAAGTCAAGAACGCACTAACAGGTGAGAAATATTCGGGACACGCCAAATACATTCCCGCACCAGCAGACCAACGGGGAAACAGCATCAGCGACGACTCCTCCTACCCATTCCGGCTCATAACCTACCGGGAAATATCTCACACCAAGAGCCGAACCATATCCAACTATTGGCTGCTGGCACTATGGCCCGAAAACTTGGTCCTCATAAACAGGGCCGACGCCACAAGGCTAGGTCTCGCCAGCGGCGACCACGTAACAGTAGTATCAAAGACGAATCCCAACGGGATCTGGGACCTTGGGAACGGAGATGTGATCAAGATCGTCGGAAAGACAAGAATCATCCAGGGCATTCGACCTGGAGTAGTTGCGTTCTCCCTAGGCCACGGCCACTGGGCCTACGGCTCCAGAGACATACAGGTTGACGGTGTAACGGTGAAGGGCGATGAGAGACGCCGGAAAGGACTCCACGCCAACGCCGTGATGTTGACAGACCCGTACCTGCCTAACACACCACTCACAGATATCGTTGGAGGAAGCGCGGTCTTCTACGATACCAACGTCAACCTAGTTAAGGTCCCATAAGGAGCCGGCTACCAGAGCCACCCGCCGGCTCGCCGCACTCCCTAATACATTAGGGAGAACTGTTAACCCACTTTTCGGGTAAACCCACTTCTCGGCTACCTCCCCATGGCAATCATTGGGTACGAATGGGCTGTTGTTCTGGTCATTCTCGCGGTAGTTCTGTTGTGGGGCCCCAAGAAGATCCCTGAACTGGCCAGAAGCTTCGGCCGAGTAAGACGAGACTTCGAGCAGGCCCAGCGGGGGCTGGAGTCCTCGCTGGACCCTCGTAACGAAGAGAATCGTCAGAGCTAGCAATCAGCTAGCGGTTTTAGCTCTTGAAGAGAATCTCCCGCCGGGAATTTCTCAAGAAAGCCGCAGCGGTATCTGCAACTGGAGCTGTTGCCAGTCAGATTGACTGGGCGGGAATGGCTCTCCGGTTTCTGGTGCCTGTTGATGTTTCGAACCCTCTTGAGTATTATCCGAATAGAGATTGGGAGTCCATTTACCGAAACCAGTACCGCTACGATTCCTCATTCACCTTCGTCTGTGCTCCCAACGACACACACAACTGCCGTCTGAGAGCATACGTCCGAAACAGCATCATCGTTAGAGTAGAGCAAGCCTATGATGTTGCAGACTACAGCGACCTTCAAGGAAACAAGGCCAATGCCATCTGGCACCCACGGGGGTGCCTGAAAGGATACACCATCATGCGTAGGATCTACGGACCCTACCGCATCAAGTATCCCATGATTCGAACGGGATGGAAGAAGTGGGTCGAGGACAACTTCCCAGACCCCAGCCTCTCCGTAAACCAGGCGGCGTACTTCCAACGAGGACTCGACACCTGGACACGTGTTACCTGGGACGAAGCCTTCACGCTAGTCGCTAGGGCACTCCTACACATCATAGAGAAGTACTCTGGAACATCTGGAGCCCAACTCCTCAGAGGTCAGGGTTATCCTGACATCATGATAGACGGTCTGGACGCCACAGGCAGTCCCATGCACGAAAGCGGGACTCAACTCATCAAAGTGCGGCCGGGCATGGGCCTGCAGGGCGCGACAAGGCTGATGGGGGTTGTCCGTTTCGCCAACATGCTAGCGCTATACGACAAATCTCTCAGAGACACTTATCCAGCAAGATATACTCCCGCCAAATCTCCCGCGTTAGGCGCCCTGGGCGCTCGCATTTGGTCCAACTACACTTGGCACGGAGACCTAGGACCCGGGCACCCCATGGTCACAGGGGTCCAGACCTTCGACCCAGAGATTAACGACTTCCGGCGCAGCAAGCTCATCGTTTTTCTCGGGAAGAACATGATAGAGAACAAGATGCCGGAGTCCCACTGGTGGGTGGAGATAATGGAGCGGGGAGGGACCATCGTAAACGTCTCCCCGGAATACAGCCCCGCCTCACAGAAGTCCGACTACTGGATTCCTGTACGCCCGGGCACAGACACAGCGCTGATGTTAGGGATAGCAGGCCTGCTCATCACCAACAACTGGTATGACCGCGAGTTTGTCAAAAGATTCACAGATCTTCCTCTTCTAGTCAGAATGGACAATCTCAAGCTGCTCAGAGCTAAGGACATTGATTCCAACTACCAGAACCAGGCGCTGGTCGGCTACAGCACCCAGGTTCAGATCATAGATCCAACCCTTCGAGAGGAATGGGGAGACTTCGCAGTCTGGGATCTTAACAGAAGTCCAAGCCCAGGGCCACAACCCATAACCAGAGAGGACCTAGGGAACTACACCTACACCAACAGCAACTACTGGGGAAACAGGATTATCGATCCCGCACTGGACGAGGTGCCCCCCGGGACCACCGTGAATATTGTCGGGCAACCGGGCCCCGTCGAAGTGAAGACCGTCTTCCAACTCTACAAAGAGTTGTGCACCGAGTATGACCTCGCAACAGTCTCCGACATCACAAGCGCACCCTCCAACCTGATCACAAAGCTCGCCCAAGACTTCGCCACCATAAAACCTGCCATGATCCACACCGGAGAGGGAACCAACCACTACTTCCACTCCGACCTCAAAGACAGAGCACTCTTCCTCGTCCTAGCCCTAACAGGTAACATAGGCAAACCCGGAGCAAACGCTGGACACTGGGCGGGAAACTACAAGACCCCTGTCTTCGGAACCGGCCTCCTTCCCTTCATTGCTGAAGACCCGTTTAACACAACCCTCGACCCCAACACTCCCGCAGACCAGGTGAAGGTGAAGGTCTACTACAAGAAAGAGGAGCCGGCCTACTGGAACTACGACGAGAGACCCCTCCAGATTCAGGACAGGACGACAGGCCAGACAAAGACCCTGACCGGGGCAACCCACATGCCGACTCCGACAAAGGTGGAATGGTATCTCAACGTAAACCATCTCAACAATTCGAAATGGGCCTACCACCAAATCGCCAAGATCCATCCCGGAGTAGAGATGATAGTCTACCAGGACTGGGAGTGGACGGGCAGTTGCGAGTTCGCCGACGTCGTATTCCCAGTGCACTCTTGGGTCGAGCTTACCGCTCCCGACATGACGGCCAGCTGCTCCAATCCCTTCCTCCAAGCCTGGAAGGGAGGAATCACGCCCCTTTTCGACACGAGACAGGACAACGAGGTTCTCGCTGGCGTCGCGGAGAAGATGAGCCAGCTCACAGGCGACACCCGGTACAGAGACTACTGGAAGTTCCTGCTTGACGGACAGAACGAGGTCTACCTGCAGAGAATACTTGACTCCGGGATTACAACAAAGGGCTACAGAATCGACCAGCTACTCTCTTCAGAGAGGGGCTGGATGTTACACTTCCGGACATACCCCCGTATTCCCGGCTGGGAGCAGGTGAACGAAAGCAAGCCGTTCTACACCAAGACGGGGAGGCTGGAGTTCTATAGAGAGGAAGACGAGTTCATAGAATACGGGGAGAATCTGATTGTTCATCGGGAACCAGTGGAAGCTACTCCTTACCTACCGAACGTCATAATCGGAACACACCCTGCCATAAGCCCACAGGATTACGGAATACCCACCAGCGCGACCAGCGCCGATGACCGCCAAGCCCGCAACATCAAAATGGCCTGGTCCCAGGCAAAGACCACCTCTAACTTTCTCTACGCCAACGGCTACACTTTCTACTGCCTAACCCCAAAGACACGTCACCGGGTCCACTCCTCTTGGAGTGTGGCCGACTGGAACCTCATCTGGGACAGCAACTTCGGCGACCCCTACAGGATGGATAAGAGAACTCCAGGAGTCGGCGAGCACCAGATCCACGTAAACCCGGACGATGCCAAGGCCCTAGGAATCAACGACGGAGACTATGTCTGGGTGGACGCAAACCCCGATGATAGACCCTACGTTGGATGGAGACCCACCGACCCGCTCTACAAAGTGGCCCGTCTCATGCTACGGGCCAAGTACAACCCGGCCTATCCTCGCGGCGTCACCATGATGAAGCACGCGCCTTTCATGGCGACATACAAGTCTGTCTTCGCCCACGAAAACAGGCCTGATGGAATGGCACTTGCCCTCGACACCGGATACCAGGCCAACCTGAGGTATGGGAGTCAACAAGCCCTCACCCGGGGCTGGCTACAGCCGACCATGATGACCGACAGCCTCGTCCGCAAAGACCTCTACGGGCAGAAGATTTCCAAGGGCTATGAGATCGACGTACACGCACCCAACACGTGTCCCAAGGAGACTCTTGTCAAGATCACCAAAGCCGAGGACGGAGGAATAGGAGGTGTGGGACTCTGGGACCCTGCAAAGACAGGTCTCACTCCTGGCAACGAGAACGAGACAATGCGCCGCTACCTAGCGGGAGGATTCATCACAATTCAGTAGGTATGATCATTGGCGAAAGTTAGAAACTGGCAGCTGGGACGAGACATGGACTTTCCTTACACCGCTGTCCGTCCCCAGAAACAGTTCGCTGCAGTCTTCAACATCAACAGGTGCATAGCGTGTCAGACCTGCACCATGGCATGCAAGTCCACCTGGACCTTCAACAAGGGACAAGAAGCCATGTGGTGGAACAATGTGGAGACAAAACCCTACGGTGGATACCCGCAGTCATGGGACGCCAAGACCCTGGAGAAGCTCGGGCCCCAGACCTGGCAGAGTAGTATCTACACAGGAAAGACCATCTTCGAAGCCGCCTCCATTGATGAAGTCGCAGTGGGCTACCTGCCTGAAGACAAGGAGTGGCGTGCCCCCAACATCAACGAAGACACGTCCACAACATGGACCCAGGGTGTCGAGCTAACCATGGCCCAGCCCTGGCATAGGACATTCTTCTTCTACCTCCAAAGAATCTGCAACCACTGCACCTACCCCGCCTGTCTAGCCTCCTGTCCCAGAAAGGCCATCTACAAACGTCCTGAAGACGGAATCGTTCTCATCGACCAGTCGAGTTGTAGAGGCTACAGGAAGTGCGTTGAGAATTGTCCCTACAAGAAGCCCATGTACAACCCCGCCACCCGAATCAGCGAGAAATGCATAGCCTGCTACCCCAGGATAGAAGAGGGCTATGTGACAAGATGCATCGCCGCCTGCGTAGGCAAAATACGGCTCCAAGGTTGGATCAAGCTTCCTGAGGAAGCCGTCCCCGATAGTCCTATGGACTACTTGGTTCACATTGCCAAGATAGCTCTTCCCCTATACCCACAGTTCGGGACCGAACCAAACGTCTACTACATTCCGCCCCGCTGGGTCCCCCGGGGCCATCTAGCGCAAATGTTCGGCCCAGGCGTGGAGCAGGCCATCAGCAAGTACACAAACCCCGACCAGGAACTTCTCGGACTGCTACAACTCTTCGGAACCACGCAACGAATATTCTCAAAGTTCAAAGTAACCAGCACAGACGCCATAGGATACGATGACAGCGGCCACGAGATTGTCAGGGTCCCAATAGACGAACAGGTCATCATCCGAGACCCAGCCTATCTCAACATAACTTGAGAGGCTAATGGAGATGAATTTCCAGCGTGCTCTAACATATGGCATAGTGATCCTCCTGGCCCTGTCAGTTCTTGCGACAGGGCAGAATCTCTCGTTCGTAGCATCGGCTGAGGCAATCCTCCAGTCAAAATCCATTGCTGGAACAGTTCCCCTTACAGACCCGTCGTCGCAGACTTGGAATCTTGCACCAGTGGTGCAGGTTCCGCTCAATCCACAGGTCACCACTCCACCAATGCTGACCGGACCCTCCATCCGGTCCCTCGGGGTTCGTTCTGTCAATAACGGAACCTGGATCGCGTTTCTTGTAGAATGGTCCGACCCGACGAGGAACGTGACCACTTTCAAGGTCGAAAACTTCCGGGATGCGGTTGCCATCCAGTTCCCGTTGGTCGCACAGCAGCCCTTCGTATGTATGGGACAGTTAGGAAACACAGTGAACGTTCTCCACTGGAAGGCTGACTGGCAGGAAGACATCGACACCTTCTACCACGACGTGAAGGATGCCTACCCGAATCTCCAAGTAGACTACTACCCCTTCGCCGCAGGAAAACCACCTTACTCGCTTCTGCCAGTGGCAAACATGAGCCGAGAGTTTGTCGCGGGATGGGCCGCTGGTAACCCTCTATCCAACCCGTTCAAGCTAACACCAGTGGAAGACCTCGTAGCAGGGGGTTTCGGCACCCTGACCACAGAGGACCATCAAGACGCCATAGGCAGGGGAGTATGGCAGAACGGGGTCTGGAAAGTAGTCATCGCTAGGCCCTTCGCCACGGGAGACAGCGACGATGCCCAATTCGCTCAAGGAATCACAAAACCTGTCGCGTTTGCAGTCTGGGACGGGGGAAATAGAGAGCGAGATGGAACGAAATCAGTTTCCTCATGGCTGACAATGTCCGTAGAGTCTACGACTCAAACTCCCCTCTGGGCACTGGTGGCACTAGCCGTCATGGGAGCTGTTACAGCCATGTCAGTCCTGCTACTCTACAAGCCCAGCCTTCGCACCAAGTTGCGCGAGAAAATACGCCTTGGAGGGGCAAAGAATAACCCGACAAAGTAGCAAATCTTCGGATTCTTATCGAACCGGGGAGGAATTCGCCAGAGCTGAAGCCTACAAACTTCTCTCTATCGCAATCTCCTATCCGGACCTGGAGAATCTCCGCTTCATCAAGGAAAGCGCCCCCCTCATTGCCGGCCAGAAGAGATGGCCGGCCAAGGAAGAACTGAATAGGTTTCTCTTGACGCTGGAAGATGCCTCACCTCTAGTACTGGAGCCCGAATACAATAGACTCTTCGTCGAGTCTGGTCTTCCACCTTACGAGACCGAGTACGGATTGCCTCACGTCTTTGCCAAGATGAACCAGCTGGCTGACATTGCTGGCTTCTACAAGGGATTCGGGCTCACGGGATCTTCTGAGACGAAAGAGAGACTCGACTCTCTCCCAGTAGAGCTTGAGTTCATGTACTATCTCATCTTGAAACAGGAATTCGCCAGAACAAAGGAGTGGCGTGAGAGGTCCGAGACCTGCCACGAGGCGCAACGACGCTTCTTGGAGGCTCACCTAGGGAGATGGGCAGCCGCCTACTGTGCCACGGTCAGGAAAAGAGCGACCCTTCCCTTCTACACAACAATTCTCGAGTTTGCTCAGAAGTTTCTCGAAGAAGAGGTTCATCATCTTCGAGCCCAACCAGAACGCCTCAGTGAGGTCAAGACACCAGAGGGGAAACAGGAGACGGTCGAATGTGGAGGAGAGTGCGGGATTGGGCGACAGGTTGAGTAATCTTGGAATAGAGTACCCGCCTTTCAGGCACCTAGTCCTCGTTCTTTCAATAGCGGCACTGCTGGAGTTTGTCCTAATCAGAATCTTCTCACGAATGGGAATCCTTCTACCCAAAGACGCCCTTGTGTTCTCAATCTACAGTTTTGTCATATTCATCGGTTCTGCCATTTTCAACCTCGCCTCAATCCTAGTTCTTCTGGCCCTGGCACTAGCGGTCATTCTTCTGCTGCCTCGACGGGGCACGAAAAGCGCTACCCTGCCAACAGCGATTATTTTGCTTCTTGTATTCAGTATTGCTCTGCTTGTAGTCTCGCCTACACCGCTTCTCTCGCTATCCTACGATGTGGTTTCGGTCATCGTTGTTGCGAGCATTGCAATTGGAGGAGCACTCCGTTCCAGGCGGGCTTGGACTAGACTCATGTTCTTACTCATCGGAGCAGCTTATCTGAGCACATACTACTTCAAGATCGTTCCGCTAACAGAGCAGGTCTTCTCCATCAGACAAGACCCAGGGTTCGTGCTCAACGTATTCAATCTAGGGGAGGCGTTTGCCGTCTTGGGAAGCTTTCCAATCCTCGCCACCTTTGGACTTGGGTTGAAACGGCCTCAGCTAAGAACGATCCTTTTCTCAAGACAAGCTCTTGTGTCCACTCTTGCAGTTTTCGTCTTCGCCGGGTCCTACCTCCGAAGCCCCTGGATCACGTCTATCATCGCGACTTGGACGGTAGGGTTCACACTCTACCTGCCTCTACCCGTCTATCTAACAGCGATCTGGGCCTTCACATATTCACTTGCCAAAAGCTGGTCAGATGACCGACTTCTCTTCTCAAGCCTTCTACTAATCCCGTTGGGAGGAAGGATGTTGCAACTGACCTATCTCACACTTATGGCGGTCCTCGGCCTTGTAATTATTTCCAGAATCTCAGCACTGCTTGAGCAGATTGTAGTCGAGAAAATCGACAAGTCAGCCACGGTGGAGATTAGGAGGCCTTTGCTACGACGCGTCTAGTCGATTCTTTTGGCCGCCCGATAACTTACCTTAGGGTTTCGGTCACAGACCGTTGCAATCTTCGCTGTGTATACTGCATTCCTCCAGAAGGAATTGAGCTCATCGACAGACGATTAATCTTGACCCTAGAGGAGATGCTGAGAATAACTAGGGTCGGCATTCAGCTCGGCATATCCAAGGTGCGAATCACAGGAGGAGAGCCTCTTGTACGCGCTGGAGTTGTCGACTTCATAGCGCAAATTTCGCGCCTGTCAGGAATCAAGGATCTCGGACTAACGACCAACGGGACCCTTCTCTCGCGGCATGTCGACTCTCTCTACAATGCAGGGTTGAGAAGAGTCAACGTAGGTCTCCCGAGCCTGAGACCTGGCCGCTATCCTAGACTTACGAGGGGCGGAAAGCTTGAGGAAGCCGTCCGCGGCCTAACCTCTGCATTGGACAGGGGTTTCACCGTTAAGGTGAACGTGGTTCTGATGCGGGGTATCAATGACGACGAGGTCCTAGACTATGTTCGCCTTGCAAAAGAAATGCCTGTGGAAGTGCGGTTCATCGAGTTCATGCCCCTTTGCGGAGCAGCTTGGCAAGTTGAGAGCTTCGTCCCCCTCGCGGAAATCCGGAAGGGCATCGAGAGGATCGTAGATCTAAGGCCCCTCGACTCGAACGAAGGTGTTGCTAGAAGATTCGCAGTCGACGATGGAGTCGGGGTAGTAGGTTTCATCTCTCCCCTGACAGAGCCCTTCTGCTCGTCCTGCAACAGGATACGACTATCCGCTCGGGGGATCCTGACACTTTGCCTCCTCAAATCCGTGGGCGTTGACCTGCTCCCTCTCATCAGGAGCGGTGCTTCGGACTTAGAGCTTGAGGAAGCCTTCTCCCGTGCTGTTTCCTTGAAGCCCAAGGCTCACGGAATAGAACTAGCCACTTGCCAGCCACAGCAGGTCTTCATCAGAAGTATTGGAGGTTGAGAAACGCATGTCGGGGATGTTGAACGTCAGCAGAAAACCTGAGACTCTGCGAACCGCCAGAGCAGAAGCAGTACTCAGAGTCAAACCCGAGACAATTGAGCTGGTCAGGGCTGGAAAGACTCCCAAGGCAGACGTGCTGGCAGTAGCACGCACAGCAGCAACTCTAGCGGCCAAGAAGACCAGTGAAATGATTCCCTACTGTCACAACATCCCCCTCGACCAGATCGACGTAACATTCAGTCTTGAGAAGGACTCGATAAGAACAGAAGCCTCCGTCGCCACAACATGGAAAACCGGCGTGGAAATGGAGGCGATCACCTGTGCTGCGGTGGCGGCGGTAACTCTCTATGATATGCTGAAGCCGGTGGACAGTGAGATGGAAGTTTCCAGAATCAGGCTCTTGGAGAAGCATGGAGGAATCGCAGACTTCCAAGAGGACTACGGAAGAAAGCTGAGAGCGGCTGTCCTGGTGATCAGCGACTCCGTTCACGAAGGAAGCAGAGAAGACAAGTCAGGCAAGACCATTTCAAGAATGTTAGAGGCGAATAGCGTGGAAGTGGCCGACTACCACATTCTACCAGATGATCGCGAGAAGATCGAACACGCCCTCAAGAAGTTCTCTGACCAGGACAAGATGGACTTCATAATCACCACGGGAGGAACAGGCGTGGGTCCCAGGGACTTCACCCCGGAAGCCACGAGAAACGTTCTAGACAAGGAGCTCACTGGAGTGGCCGAATCCCTAAGGGTCTACGGCCAGCGACGATCTCCTCTAGCCATGCTGTCCAGAGCGGTGGCAGGCGTAAGGGGAAACACTGTGATAGTCAACATGCCAGGAGGCACCAAGGCAGTAACTGAGTCCATGGAAGCGCTCTTTCCCGGGATTCTTCACACCTTCAAGATGCTCAAGGGGAAGGGTCACGGCTAGCCACATTGTATACGTTGCACCGGCCATTGCTACGGTTGGACTCGTCTACTCTTCAGTAGGCCTAGGTGGCGGAACCATGTACCTAGCCCTACTCACGCTGTCAGGCATACCGATTTTGGTAGTACCCTCGATCGTTCTGACCATGAACACGGTCACCGCTTCCGTCGGTTGGTGGAATTTCAGGCGAGAGGGATACTTCTCTTGGCGACTGGCACTTCCCTTGGTCGTCACATCCATCCCAATGGCTTTCCTAGGCGGCATGTTGAGGCCCGGAGAGGGGTTCCTTGCACTCCTGATGGCAATACTACTCCTAGCGGCGGCCGGTAGGATGCTTCTCCCCGCGAGAAGGGCAACCTCTTCGCCGCCTTCCGGCAAGGTCTGGTTACTAGGACCCCTGATAGGTGCGCTTCTTGGAACAGTCTCAGGACTCGTTGGAGTAGGAGGGGGGATTTTCCTGGCCCCTCTGCTTCTCCAGCTTGGATGGGCTGGCCACAAGGAAGCGGCTGGGATCACTAGCGCATTTGTCGCCCTCAATTCGGCAAGCGGACTGTTGGCACAGAGCTCAAGGTCGCTTGTCAACCCTGACCTCATTCTACTTCTCGCAGTCCCGGCGCTGCTAGGCGGCTTCCTCGGGTCCTACCTAGGGTCGAAAAAGATACGGGTTTCTCTTCTGAGAAAAATCCTCGCAGTTATCCTAGTTACTGCCTCGATCTCTCTCATGGTGAAAATGCTATGATAGAATTTGGAGAGGCTCTTGCTCTCGTTCTGAAAAACACTCCACCGCCCCGGGAGACAAGAATCCCGTTACAATCCGTGTCTGGAAGAACGCTCTCCAGAGATGTCTACGCTGGGGAAGACACTCCCAGCTTCCCCAGCTCTGCCATGGACGGTTACGCAGTGAGAAGCTCGGATGTCAAGAACGTAACACCAACCACGCCTGCCAGACTAAGACTCATCGGCTCCGTCACAACAGGCGATAATCCCACATTACAGGTTGGACCCGGAGAAGCGGTCGCCATCGTCACAGGGGCCGTTGTGCCTGAAGGAGCGGATGCAGTCTGCATTGTGGAAGAAACAGAGCTTGAAGGAGAATCCGTTAAGGTAAGAACTCCGGTCAACGTCTTTGATAACATCCGACAGCCGGGAGAGGAGCTCCGAAATGGGGACCTAGCCCTTAGCCGAGGGACGCTCCTGACTCCCCCAGGAGTTGGGTTGATGGCCAGGCTGGGAGTTTCGGAGGTACCAGTCTACGAACTGCCACGAGTCAGCATAGTCACCACTGGCGGGGAGATCGTAGAACCCGACCAGACACCTCCACGGGGAAAAATACGTGACTCAAACAAACCCTCTCTTTCCGCGGCCCTCGGATGGGATGGGATTGAACCTGGACTCCTAGCTTCCGCTCCCGACGATGCGCAAGCCCTAACATCGACCCTCAAAACGGCCCTTTCCGACTCCGACGTACTTCTGACAACAGGAGGCGTTTCCGTGGGAACTGACGACCTGGTCAAGCAGATC